>Ga0209367_1011593_pt1 | contig 11662 bp, 8 predicted proteins | sample WorMetLIZISLAND2_FD_187412 | JGI IMG/M metagenome (GOLD analysis project Ga0209367, IMG submission 187412) | Marine gutless worms symbiont microbial communities from Max Planck institute for Marine Microbiology, Germany - Olavius geniculatus... ... | reverse complement strand
CAACAACACAACTACTGAGAAGCGCAAAGGATTGTGGGAAGCAATGACCGACTTAACAGCCAATAGCAGGCCTTCAATATTGCCCGGCGCTGAAATGGATAAGGGAATGTAAATACGCGACCGGTACTCGATCTGTACTCATTATCTAAATCACTGAGTACCGGCAGCAAAATGTGGACATTATTTAACCAACCGTACGTAAGTAACGGTCGAGCTGTTGTCGTCGTCTGTCCGTCACGGATGTATTGCGGCTAAACGGTGCGAGATAGATCCTATTGCTATTGATCATTAATAGGAGTGATTGCAATCCCGGGATTGAATTCTCAATCCCGGGGATTCGGGATTGAGAAATTCGTAATCCCGGGATCCCGTTTCGGAATTAGGCTAACAAATTAATGATCATTTTGGTATCTCCAATTGACTTATTTCATGCATAGGATGATGTGTAGGCCCCTACGGAAGGTATGTTCGAACTGTACTGAGTCACGATGACTGTCAGAATACGAATTACAGTACCCAGCACAAATTAGTACTCTGGCGCTCATAAAATATTTTATTCATCAAACTGCTAAAATTTTTTATCTCTATCATTTGACACGCGAAAAAAGTACAATTTTAACACATTTTTGTCTCTAATGGGAATAATAATCTCTAATAAGAACTAAAGCAAATGACTTTAAAATCATCGATTTTCTATGACGTTGAAAGTCACTGTTACTATATATATACACTGCTATTTTAGCAACAGCTGGGCTTTTTTGATGCAATTGCAACGTTTCATAAAACGCCATACCTTATTCAGTCATTCTATTGAAAAAATCATACTTTGGTTTTCATCTTTAACGAAAGTTGACGGCGAGATGACTATTTTCAGTTTTATTTGTAGGCTGTCGCTTATACAGCCCATTAAAATCAAAGAAATTTTTTATTGGTTTTTATAGCAGAAACCGTTTTTCTTTATGTTATGTCCGTGTCCGACAGCAATATTGTACGTAAGCTTAGAGACTGTCGATGCTTAGGCTAAAGAACGTGCTGCTAGTGGTGGTGTTTTGCTATTATCTGCCACCTTTCAACGCTGACCAGGGAACCGATTATTTATTCTTGCCAATTTCGTAGCTTAGAATATCGATTCGATGATACCGGTATTAATTATTATGTTGATTTCAAAAAGCTGACATTGACTCTTCTCTATTTTTTACTGGCTTATGTTAAATATTCATTGTGATTTGTTGTTGTTTATTTTTGGATAATTAAAAATATAATAAACAAATTTCGCCGATAAAAATGACGCTAATGAATACGGATCATGAGCGAGTGAAGTCGCTGCTGACAGAAGCGGTTAAGCTGCTGTGCAAGTCGCTGATAACGTACCGGTCGGAGTTTAGTATCGAAGGTTTGATTGGTATAACGGTCGACAGGTCGGAAGTTGTTTTGGTCAGCATATGCGAGACAGTGACTGCGGACACCGTGTCTGTGGTTCAGACGGCGGCTAGTAGCGACTGTGGCGCTGTGGAGACATTTGCTGGCGCAACGTCGGTGATTCTTGTAACACCAGACACTGGCACCGACATCACTCAGCTTGTTGAATTTGGAGGACTACTTCAAGATGACGCCACAGAGGTTGTTGTCGAAGCGGCAGCCCAGCTGTCGGAAACGGCGAATACTGCTAGCGATATAGTAACAGTAGAAGCAGGAGAGATTGCTGGAGGCTCTATAGCGACTCCGGCACAGGCATACGCCACTCTGGAAACCATGCAAACAACACAGATTTTAGGAGATACAGCACAGATTGTAGGGGATACTATACCGACGCAGGCTCAACCATACTCAGAGCTGGAACACACTCCGCAGTCATCGCTCTTCACCACTGCAGAACTGGATGAGTTCATCGTTAATTATCCGTCGGCGGGGATCATCAGCGATTCATCATGCGATGTTTTTGCCGAAGTTGCGATTACGTCAGAGTCTCCGCCCCACAGTGATAAGCAGCTTGAAGCCGGCAGTGTGGAGGTGTCTAAGGAGCCGCTGTCAGCTGGCAGTGTGGCTGACGATGGAGTGCCGTTGCTTCTACCCGGCGATGTTGATGATGCAATGCCGAGCTGTCTGTCATGGGACGATGACTTGTCTGATATTGCTCCTCTCAACCTTGCTGGGCCACAGGACCTGTCTCTGCAACTCGACAAAAAGGTTCTTGTTCAATATCTTCTTTTCATGATTTAAAAGTTATGTAGTTGTCATGATGTGTCACTTGGTATAGTATATGAAATGTCAGTGATTGTAGTTTTTTTTATGTAGCTCCAATGCTCCATGTCCCAAGCATGTTCAACTTAAAAATATAAAATTTGCAGAGGGATTTTGGCCAGCTGGAAGTTTTAATAGATTAATTGGTACTTCAAATATACTGGTAACAGGCTAGGAGTTGGGCTAAATCTGAAGTGCTCATAAACAATATAAAACAAGATTTATATTAATTACTACTGTAAAAATGACTGTACTTGATAAGGCTGTAATTATGTACTTTGCTGATCTTTGTTGCAGAAATACATGTGTACATTGTGTGGTCAGCTATTTCAAAATGAGAAGGAAATGACTGGACATATATGCAAAGAAAATCCTGATGCTGGTATAATTCTGTAACTTGTTTGCAGTAACTCTTGTACAGAACGTGTGTAAAACCTCATAATTCTGTAACGGTTATTATTATAAACTGTTTTTGGAATTGACGTCCCAAACATTTTGCCTTGACATACCTGTAGTACTCTGGTCTTGTGCTCCAAGTTCTGTTTTCTTCCTTATTTTTCTCAGGAAATCTGGTGAATTGTAATTCTTATGTTCAATTGTTCAATAAATTTTTATTAACACTGTTGCTGCACAGTTAGATAGCTGTGGAAATTTGTATGTGGTACATCTTGGAATTTTTACAGTTTACTTCGAGACAAAGACTGCATCATGTATATAGAGACCTTGGTTTTTCAGAACTACTTTTGTGCTGTTTCTGCATATCTGTGGTAATTTTGCCTTGCTTATGATGATATGATTCTGTGTAGTACCATCACAGTACTTGCAGTCTTGCATAGTTGCATAAATACAATATTAGTCAATATCATGTGAATGTTTGCAGAGGATCGGCTTTTAGCAACGATGACAGAACCGCTGAATCTGATCTCTCGACCGCTTGACCTAACAAAATGCCGAATCGATGATGAAGCAGACGACGATCCAGACTCGGTTTATGGCATGCTGATGTCAGCTGCAGACAAACTGTCATGCATCTGTGGAAAGACATTTGACATGTCGGCAATGGAGTCGTTTACGTCACATGTATCGTCATGTGCCAAGTCAAAACTGACTCCGTACAAGGCGTGTGAAACGTGCGGGAAAACACTGTTCTCAAACTCGGGCTACATCAAGCACCAGCGGCTGCATGCGGGTGCCTATAAATACTTCTGCAACATCTGTCGGCGTGGCTTTTTCGATCAGACGAACCTGCAAGCACACGCCGACTCACGGCATTCCAAAGTTCGCCGCTACGCCTGCTCGCTGTGTAGCAAGTCATTCTACTGGAAACATCACGTCAAGCGACATTTGAAGGCATGTGGCCGAGGAGCAAAGGCTATTATTGCTGACGATAAGGACACGGTTGCTGAGACTGCAGACAGTGAAGGCATTCAGCACGATGGTCAACAAGCGGAAGCAAAGCCATGAGACATGTGCAGGAAAGGGTCGTAGCCACTGGGGGCCAACCATGCATAGGGACCCAAAGATAGTGATCATTCCTCATAGCAGAACTTAACGAACGTTATGAAGCAAGCTGATTTGCACAACATTCCCAATTTGGGTGGGGATAAGTGAACCAAGCCCTCATTGCCAGTTAGCTCGGGTTTCATGCACAGGCCGACATACACCATGTCCCAAAATTAGCTGCCCCCTGCCGATAATTTAGTGTAAAATCGTTAATACCTGATAAGATTTCCACAAAATTTGAAACAATCATTGATACAATCATTCTGAACTTGTCTTTAAAGTTTGAGCTTAAAGTGGCCACCTTTGGCCTCAACGCAAGCTTTTATTCTAAGGCAGGTACACTGCTGCTTGATCCCTTTGTGAATAACAATGCATTGAATGCATCTTACTTAATGTGAACAAACCCTGACGTCATAATGACGTTACACTGAGCACACATGGTAAGGTGCATACGTCATAATGGGTGTGACCGTAAGTAATGTTGAGATAGTGCAGTGTACAATATTTTGTTGAAATCCATGAACTACAAACTGAATTAGGCATGTTTGAAACAGAAGTGCCACTAATTTTGAGACATGGTGTAGATGAGCAACTCTGTTGCTGCTGGTGTGTCAAAAAACATCTAAAAAAGTGCCAAGTCCTGACTCTGTAGCAGCAGAAAATGCAGTCTAGATTGATATTATTTTGCGCCAAATACTTTTTGTTGAACGTTGGCACGTATAACTTTTAATTTCATTTCTTCATGCATTATATCACTAATATCAGCATCATGTTCCTAACTTCCTAGTCATTATTAGCTGCGTTTTGGATGCTTAACATGTAACATGTTTGCATTTGTTCATAGATAAGTATATTCAAAACACGCTAATTAGGTACTCTATGTCCAAGCACAAAAAACAAATTTACTAGTATATTGCTTGAATACAACAGAACTCTTTCGATTTTTTCATCTGCCATGCCGTCAGCAGAAATTAAAACTGCATGTATTAGCTAAAAGTATTAAAACTATTACAAGTATTATTGTCATTAGCATATTTATAATACATTTATCTATGGTACACTGAACTTGTTCATGACTGTTCGGCCATCCAAAACACTGCTATTGTTTTGTATGCTCTCAATCCAGCCATTAGCTGCAATGCATAATAATAATGTTTTAGTCATTCATTATTGCTTTGCAGAAATTAATACAGTGTGCATATTGACTCGTTACTTTCTATAGCTGGATTTTCTGGAAACACAGTGCAATAAAATGCCATTATGTTTCTGTTCATTGTTAACAATTAATATGGATGACGGATAATTCTTAGCTCCTTTGTCGCAGTTTAAGTGATTAGTGATTATTATGCAATATGCAATGTGCAAACTTTTGAATATAATAGTTTAACAGTGTGTAAAGATTTTCACTGGCAGTCTAGGCTGACTAATTATGAATTGCTATTGATGTGTAATTTTGTTGAAACATTTTGTGAAAGCACCTAATGTCACCTCCGTTCATGTTTGATTACAAGCTGACACCAGAACGTTGTGACTCAAGCAGCAAATAGGATTACAGTCAAGAATTTATTTCAAGTATCAACACTTTTCTTATTTACGATAATAAATGTTGAACAATGACTGAAACAAAATCACGATCTACAGCAGAACACAAATAGATGATATACAAGAAATTTGAGCTAATGCTCATGAGACGTGCGAAAGCCTATAGCATGTCCATGCTTATCTGCAACCGTTTTCACGAAAGACTGACCGACATCGAAAAAATAGCGACTTTTACGGGGGTACCGTTCCTTGAACCTAGAAAATCGAGACTTGGACCGTTGAAATCTACGTTCAATGCTGAAAATTTCGTACATAGCTTGTCGATGTCTATCTAAATTGGTTTCAGCGAAATTCGCTCTTGAAATGTGTTCTGCAGCCCAAAATCACCAAAAAAATCCATGAAAACCCTATTTTAGCGTTCAAGGTCATTAAATTTGGTGGCAATTGAGAGCCAGTGTACGACTTTCTATTGGTGATTAATAGTAACCTAGGCCCTATCTCGCACCATTATTGAGATACAGCGACTTATTGGCTAAAAATCACAAATTTTTTCCACCCCTTTCTCATTTAGCGCCCTCGTTCAGGGTGACTCCTTCAGATTTACAGAAAAGCTTTATGGTTCCTGAAACTAGAGTCTTCCAGGCAGCTGAAAGTGAAGATTTAGTGGTCCTAGCTTGCACCGTTTTTGACTGATCCACCCGTGTGACGGACGGACGGTTAGACGGATGGACAGAATTGCGATGGCTATGGCTAAGACGTGCTGCTGAAAGCAGTAGCTGCTTTCGCGCGTAAAAATGCAATGTCGTCGACCAACCAACCATTACAGTACCAAGCTTAACATAAAAACCTTAACGGACACGACACTGGGTAAAACGTTTCATTCATTATGTGACACAACTGACAGTATTAAGGATGCATGGATAACACATGTTCCTCATGATTCATTTCAACACATGCTGCTATATAAATGTGGTTTGACTCATGGCCTGGATTCAGCTTCATGCAACATGATCAGATATTTGGTTACTTTTATCATTAAATTAAAATAAAAGTTTTAAAATGATGTAAAACACGATCTTTCCTCAAAGTAAAACACAACATATAGTAATCACATATGCGCTTAGCTAAGCAATTAAAATAATTACAGAAAGTTCATCATCATCATCATCATCATCATTGTACTAATATGTGAGATCAACAGCAACTGCCACCAATACTGAGATGTCTGAGCAAGAAAAACTGCGGCAAATTTGGAAATGCAAAAATGGAGGCCCAGGTATGCCTCTCCCTTCCTTTTGTGACTTATTTTCTCCTCTTTAAATATTTGTATGGGCCCAGGCACAAGAACCCCCTCCATGGTTACTTTTGTCATTAAAAAAGAGAAAACACCGTCAGCCATAAAAAATGTGGCGCTTTAATTTTGTCTATATTCTTCGCCAATTATTGATCAATTTTCAAAATTCTTTCACTGGCACACTCTGCAGACAATTTGCAATAATGTGATTATTATATATTCCACACATGTGAATGCGTCTCTACACTACCTTGTGAAATATTAATGTAAGAAAAAACTAATGACAATAACAAACATTTAGGTAAATGAAAAAAACACCTCTGACCAACATTCCGATGAATGATCCATATGACACTAGACTGTTAGAACCACACAGTCTAGTGTCATATGGATCATTTACCGCAGTGTTTTTGATCAATTCTAACAAAATGTTTGTTTGTTATTGTCGTTACATATGCATATTTCATTTTTATTTCACAATGCAGCGTAGAGACGCATTCACGTGTGTGGGATATATAATAATCACATTATTGCAAATTGTCTGCAGAGTGTGCCAGTGAAAATCGGTCAATAACTGGCGAAGATATAGACAAAATTAAAGTGCCGCATTTTTTATTGTATGCAATGATGCGCTATACAAATTGACAACCTTTACCTTTTTAATTGGCCCACCCTGTACATCACTTAACAGATTGAGTGATTATAAGCTACTATACAACACAGGCTCGTAGCCAGACGTCTCCAAAGGCGAGGTGGTTTGACTCGAGCCCTGGGGGTACTTCTTCACCCCAGTTGGGGTGTGAGGGAATGCTGTAAGCTGCCCAAGTGGGATCTGGGGCAAAGACCCAAATCAGCAGCTGATAGTAACATTTTTTGTTATTTTTATGCAGTGCTTTCTGGTTCCATGTGACAGGATGGAAGGGGGTTGAACCCATTGACCCCTTGGCCACGAGCCCGCAACAAGCGTACAGTTCACACACGGTCAGCCTATCAAACAGCACTTCACTATAAGCTCTCTCTCAACTCAACAAACAGCACAGCTTTCACTGATACCCGAAAAAAACACATCTGCTATCTGTATTTAGACTATGCATATATCTAGACAATGTAAAGTGCCTAAGCAGCATTATACTCTCGTTATACAGCACCTTCCTCCTTCCTCTTACACTGCACTGCATAATGAGAACCACAGAACAACAAACGGCAGCAGACAGCCAGTGAGTACTCTGCATAAAAAAAATATCTTGCATTCAAAATGCAGCTCGAGGCATGTGAAGAAACATCAATCAAGTGCTGGCACTTCACTGATACAGCCCGACATGCCATGACTGGGAGATGTAACAACTGGGTGTCATGAGATGCTTGGAATGGACAAGATCAGCTGGGTGGACAATGAAGAAACTAATGAAGAAGTTCTACAGAAAATGCACGAAAGCAGGAGTGTCTTGAATACAATGCAGCAGAGCAAACTGAGTCAATAGGACATATCTTCTCCAAACATCACACAACAGAAGCGGGATGTTGGACAAAAAAAGAGGACAAAAGCATCTACAAATGCTAAGCAACATTACAAATGATTACAAAAACAGCAGCAGTTGGCAGAAAATTTGTCACAAACCTGCAATTTAACAAATGACCAAAAGAAGCGGGGTATCTGCAATATAAACCAGTATGTCCAACTATTATCAAAGGTTCACATGGATACCTGGTCTGGGCAGTACAAAGAAGAAGCCAGGTAAAAATGAAAAATATTTAACTCACTGTCAACAAGTCAACTCTGACGAAGACTTAACAAAAGTCACGCATACACACACACACGCGCACAATTTACACAAATATAACAGAATTATCATCATTTAAATAGAAAGCAAAATTCAGCAGATGTACTATGACAATTATTCTTTAACAAAAAGAAAATATTTAAATCGATTATAAATAACAAAACTGTACAGTTCTTTGACTCATCGCCTGGTGCAAACTGTGATATTTGAGCTACGAGAAAGGCTGCTACGTTCAATGGCATCCTCAAGCCATCAGTAACACCACTAGCAACAGTGTTACAAAATCGACTGTAAATGAGTGACCACTACCAAATCTATCCCCTCATTGTTTGCACCACTGGTTGTAAGCACACATGCCTTTTATCACAGTAATCACAGTCCATTAGCAAGCTGAGATTCCAATTAACTTGTTAATTCAACATTTGTGGTACACTTACGCTGCTAATCATTGAAGCAAGTACAAAGTGGAAGTCTTATCTTCTCAGGATAAAAAAATGCCTGCTTCATACATACATGGCTTTAGATAAAACACGCAATAGCTGAGCAACATAATACGATCTCCAAGACTAGCTACTTTGACAAAAATATCATAATAATGAGCTAACTATAAAAGAGAGATGAGCAGTTGACTAACAGATTAACGAAAACAGGAAACTTTCTCAACCTGTTGCTTGCTTACAGCAAGCCCCTATTGTCTGTAAGTTATTTAACAAGAATCCCAGCTGTCGCTAGTGTGAGGCGGACCATACTGGTTGTCACTGACCTTGAGGGACTTCCAGAGTCGATGATTTTCGTTTCATCTGAAAGGGCGTATGCCACTTCCCATTAGTCGTTAACAGTAATCTAGGCCCTATCTCGCACCGTTTAGCCACAACAGCGTGTAACGACCTTCAAGGTCATCCAAGGTCATCGATTTATATGCCATTTGAAAGCCAGTATGTGACTTCATATTAGTGATCAATAGCAACCTAGGCCTTATCTTGTACCGTTTAGCCTCAATACATCCGTGACAGATGGACAGACAAACAGACGGATGACAACCAGGACAAAGGGCCGACCTTTAAGCTTACAGCTTAGTGGTCAGCCCCAAAACTCAAAAAATTACATATGACATGGAGAAATGATGCAAATACTCAGCAAAATGCTTAACTCTGCACAGTACACTAAACACACTACAACTGAATGGCATGTTAGATATGTTCAAAGATGTAAACACGATAAATTGCTAAGCCTCAAAGAAATCGATTCTAATAACTGAATCAACCTAAATCAGTTGTGGGGTGCAAGTTTACCATTCATATAACCCAGCCAACGGTTCGCAACGGCTTTGAATTCAGCGGCAGTAGACTGGTCGGTTGCTATGCTACCATTCTGAAGCAGCAATGACAGTAGCAGCAGTTGGTTGACATGGGTGGCATGGTAATCCCAACGGGCACGGTTTGGTGCAGCGGCGCTGCCTAATGTCAAATGCCGCAGGTCGTAGACAGTGCCGGAGCCTGTGTCAAAAAGTGGCAACATCTGTCGTAATGACGCAATGCCGGAACTGTACAGACGAAGGGCAGTGGACTGGCTAGCATCACCCGCGGGTGCCGTGGCGGCAACATCGTACAGGCCTATCAGAGCATACATGAAACCGTTCAACACGAAACATGGCGGTGTTGTTGGGTACTCTTCGTACCAGACGTACTGGTCCATGAACTTCGCCACAATTCCACCATCAGTGGACCGCACGTCAAACAGCGTCAATGCTCGTACAGCAGCCTCCAAGTAACGCTGGTCACCCGACTGAGCATGGGCGCGTACCAACAGCGACATCGCCTGCCCCTGAGCCATTGCAGAGTACCAGCCTGGCTCCAACGACAGCTGGCCCTCAGCCACCGACCTAGATACCATGATCTGCCAGCCTCCGTGAGCATCCTGGTGCCGTACCAGCCAGTCAGCCGCGTAGTAAAATTGCAGCAAGTGTCCGTTCGGTGCAAGAGTTATGTTATCGACACGCCCGCTTCCACGAAGCTCTAAGCCGACAATTCGCCGTGCCACGACCGGCGGTGCTCGCTTCTTCCGCCGTCCATACTTGTGTCCGAGACCTTTCTGAAAGTCTACGGTGACATCACGACCTAAAGTCCAGCCCCACGACGCCCTAGCAGCACCGAGACCATAGACCGTTTCACCATTCACCGACGACATGGGGATGTCCGTGCATGCATAGTGAATGCGGACTGTCTTATGCCGAGATGTCTCAACGAGCACGCTCATGCTGCCGTTAGTTGTGAACAGAAAGCTGAGTGACAGGAACAGGTACGCTGGGGTGGAGTCAGGAAACATCAGACTGACCACTGAGTCCACAGTGGATGACTCTGAAACATAAGTGAGATCAAATATTTTATAGAAAGCTTTCTTTTTGTGTTTATTGGTGCTTGATTAACCTTTTCAGTGATATTGCGTTAGCTGTTTTGTAACACTATATTCATGGTTGCATCAAACAATAATTGCAATTTTCTCTGAAGCCAATGACAGTTCTGATATATCAGAATGCATCCATTCAGTAACTAAAAAAAGGTCAAAAAACAGCAGATACAAGAATCAGTCATTGACAGCCAATTAATTAAGCAAGGGTAAACACTAACACTGTCGACAGTAAACGACAGTGTGAGGGCTAGATGCGTTACAGAGCTGGAGAGCTATAGGTCTAATGGTCTCTATCTCTAGGGCCAGAATGAGCACAGAGCATACAAATCTCACCAGTCGAAGTGTGAAATTGTACGACTCGACTATTCGCGTCCGTATCAAAGACATTCTGCACAGCCGCATCATGCCCAGTGGCTGTCCATCGCGATGAGCTGCCATCTTCGGCATCCTCAATGATGTCCGGTTGATGAGACTTGGCTGACCGCTTCACATACTTGCTGTAGTGGCTCAGGCCATACTGCGCTATCTGCACTGCGTAGAAGTATCCCTGCTGACCCCACTGGTTCGACAACGGTACACCTAACACATAGAAAAACATCGTTCACATGACACAGAGCATGTAACGACTGAAAGAACAGAACTGTTTTACCTTAAGCAACACGTGATTGTATTATATGCATGCCACTTTGTACCAAAATGCTATCAGTCAGAACTCTCGTTTATACATTACTGACTGCTTTTAATGCTGCGTTTCAAGGTGTGATAAACTCAAACCGTGAAAGCCATTTAAAACTAGAAATTTGGGGCAAAGCCCAACGTGAGTCCGCCCGGCGCTCTAAGTCCGATTGGGGGAAATTGAGGGGGGGAGAATTTCCCCCAATCGGACTTAGAG
>Ga0209367_1011591_pt1 | contig 11664 bp, 2 predicted proteins | sample WorMetLIZISLAND2_FD_187412 | JGI IMG/M metagenome (GOLD analysis project Ga0209367, IMG submission 187412) | Marine gutless worms symbiont microbial communities from Max Planck institute for Marine Microbiology, Germany - Olavius geniculatus... ... | reverse complement strand
CGGCAACATTTAAGGACTTGCACATCGAAAACAGCAAAAATTACAAAAGGTGATATTATTCAGCAGCACATTGACACACAGTCAGTGTGATGCGGGCAATATCACCTTTTGTAATTTTTGCTGTTTCGTGGGTTCGAGTTCTACGTTGACTATAAAAATATTTTTGTTACTACCAACCTGCTGTTAATAAATAAAAACTGTATAACACTGTGTAGTAGGCCTATTATAGCGGCCGAGGCTACTTTAGCCAGGGAGCTAAAGTGCGCAGACTCCTTAGCCTGTTTGAGGTTGCTTTGCGGTTGGGAAAAAGAGGAGATAGTAAAAAAGAGACGGGATAGAGGGAAAGACGAGAAGAGGAAAAGAAAGGCAAGAGGAGCAAAAGCGGGAGAATGAGGAATTCCTGGAGGCTATATATCTTGGCATTTTCCCAACCCACATGCTTTTTCTCTAGCCGTAAAGTTATGGCCGCTACATGCGCCAAATTTTGGCAATTTGTAGGCGGCATCGAGCGCTAGGCACAGAAAAAATTTTGGTGAATCTGACAAACGGATTTTAAGGGTGTGAGGTAGAATTTTTTTCTCACTTTTATATCTTCGTTAGAGAATTTGGGACGCTGAAATTTTTTCCCAAAAGGTCTCGAAGGGGCTTAGACGCGTTTCAGCAAAATGTCAGCCTCCTAGATTCAATGTTATGTAATTTTCACAATTATGGGGGTTAATTTTGCTGAAACACTTTTTAAAAACCTGTGATGTAGATCAGTCTGTTTTGTGACCAAGTTATCAGAAAATAGCCTTAATGTGCAATGCGGGGTGGAAATTTCCAATTTTTGCCATAGGTCCAAAAATAGCCCTCCAAAGTTGACCCAATTTGGGCATTTTTGACCATAATTTTAAAAGTTTTCCAAAAAATTTGCAAGCGATCTAATTTTTTTCGTGCAGAACATTGTAGACTAGAAATACCTAAACATAAAGCGCGGCTTTATTAAGCCTTGGGCGAGTAGATGCAAACAGTACGCAATTATCTTTTATCATGGGGACCGAGTTATACCGCTTTGAAATCTCCATTGGCTACAATACAAAATTTTGCAACTTTTGAATGGTTGCTATGGCAACAGAGGTCGTTAGGGGGTAAATTTAAATGACAAGGTTAAATTGCCGGACTCCGAAAATAGGGGGTAGGTGAAAACAGCGCGCAATTATCTTCTACGGGGACCGAGTTATACCACTTTGAAATCTCCGTTGGCTGTAATGCAAAATTTTGCAACTTCTGAATGGTTGCTATGGCAACAGAGGTCGATAATGGGTAAATTTAAATGACACCGTCGGATAGCCCGGGCCCGAAAATAGGGGAGTGAGTGCAAACAGCGCGCAATTATCTTTTACGAGGACCGAGTTATACCACTTTGAAGTCCCCATAGGCCGTAATGCATTTTTTTTAAATTGGGGTATACAAAGTGGTAAATTTTAAAAATTTTAATCGAAACCATATAAGGAATGTGTCTAGCATCAGGACGCTTCGTTTGAGCCATTAGCGACGTTTGTCGTGTGCAAGGAAAAAATAGACGCCTAACGGCAAATTTCGCGCATGCGTTGCCACGCCACCTTTGAACCGATTGTAACCAGATTTTGCATGTGGGGTCGGGTGGTCGACGTTTTATGAAATTGATTAAGGGATGTCGGAGTTACAGGACCCCCCCCCCAACGCCATTTCCTATACTTAACGTTTATCGCCCTTACAACAGTGTCAGCTCTACCGTGCTGCACTGTGAAAAGGGTCAGTAGCCAAACACGTTATAGCGAAAACTGTTTTTGTGGTGGATCGATAGGAGAGCTTTTTCCTCCGGACCATGCAGTGGTCTTTGATGTAAATGGTTAAGCATACGATTAGGTTCGACATTAGTGATAGTGTTAGAAATAAGAAAATAACGTATCTTTGATCGTAATGGACTTAAACTGAAGATGAATGGGGTCACGTGACGTTGGTTTGCAAGGGCAGTCAATTTCTTCTGTCAACTTTTCCTGATAAAATTTTGTTGTTGTTTTGGATGTGTGACTCAATCGCCCTTACACAATACTGCAAACTAATAAGTTAGTAAGTAAAGTAGGCCTAAGTAGGCTAACATTACAGCGTACTATACCAATGACATCTTAAAGTCAAACATTTTACACGTGACTTAGCTGTTTTTCCCAAATTAAGCTGTTCAGTTGCCAACTAAAAAATAATAATTTAATTAGTGTTTTAACCAAACTTTTTTATTAAAGCATTGTTCTAATTGAAATAAATTGATTAAACTATTAGTTAACAAATTGTATTTAGTATTTAGTTTTGCCCATCACTGGCTAGCCGTTCGTGCTGCGGTCAACAGCCATTGTTCGGTCGCGGCTGATGTATGACGTTCGATCGATCTGCTTCTTCCATTAATCTTGTTCTCGTTTTCCGCATCCACAGCTCCCCTTCACTGAAGGGCGTATTCCTGGAAAAAACGTGGAACGTCTAAAACTAAAAATCTGTCATTCACCATCACTGGTATGTCATTATTACTAATTCAAACAAATAAGACAGTAAGGCAAAATCTTGTTATAATGACGACGACGACGAAACGTGTTTAATGTTATAATGTTAGAATCTTCTGCGTATTGTTTTACAACTATAATAAGGCCTACGTACAAAATACTACTATAAAATCATTGCAAAACATTAAAAATATTTGTAAAATTGTAGTTTTTTAGTGTACAAAAACCACTGTAAAATTAAAGTACGACAAATATAGCTCGAAAGACGAAGTACAAATTTCTGCACTTATACTAAAATGTTTCCAACAGTATCATAAGTAAAAAGTAAGTAGATAATTAATATAGCGCGTTAACTGTAGATAACCTTGAAGTATACGTTCGCTGAGCTAGGAAAACGAGAAGTATCCTAAAAGTGTTTTAGACGGCATGACTTGCGCCCCTGCAGTCTGTCTATGTCGAGTGTCGAATAGAACAGCGAATAGACGGATGTAGGCCTACACTGTACAGATGGATGGGATGCTAATTGTGGTACGGTAGACCTACGATCACGTGACCTAGACCTGCAGGTTGCAGACGCTGCATCGCTGAGACGGTCGTCAATGGCATCGTGAAACTCATCGCTCGGCGTAAATCTAACGGCGCGGCAATTTCACGCATTGTCAGACACTGCCCACCCTCTCCCGCCATGTCACGTGACGTCACGGCATGCAGTCCAGTGTCGGTATGTCGGTTTCACAGTCCTCGCAGTGGCACGAAGCGCGTGTGTCTTGATCCCAAAACGAGATAGGACGTTGTAGGTGAAGTTTAGGGTTAAGGTTGTGTAATATGTATAGCTCTTTATGGAATGCCCATCGCAAAGCTACGGAGCGTCACCTGACGTATGGGATCTTGAACTTGAGGGGTCGGGACTTGGACTGCTAAAATCTACGTTTAATGCTAAAAATTTCATACGCAGGCTGTCTTGGTCTATCTCCGGCTATTTTGTCGCAATTCAGTGTTGAAATGTGCGTTGCATCCAAAAATTGCGAAAAATTCACTAAAACCCTTTTTGGGGGGTTCAAGGTCGTTCTAGGTCGTTGATGTTAATAAATCTAAAAAGCCTGTCACCAGTGCTTGTTATGATAAGCAGCATGTCTGGACTTATCTGCAACCGTTTTCACACTATAAGAGCCAATAACGGCAAAATAACTTCTTTTTAGGGGGGAATGGGTACCCCTCTTTGACGCTCTCGTTCGAGGACCCAGGAGCACGAAATTTTGTCACGAAAAACTAGAGACCTTGAGGTAGCCTATGATAAAGATATCGTGATCCTAGCTTGCACCGTTGTGATACACCTCACGAGTGTGACAGACAGACAGACGGACATACGCCTAGACGACGGCTAAGACGCGCGAAGCATTCTGCTGTCGCGCGCAAAATGGACATAACGTTGGCGGGGAGTTGCGCTCTCCGAGTCTTCTCCTAGACTTCTAGTTATAAATGCTCAACATGCTGTACAACAAACCGTAAGCTTACAAGTTACAACAGGTCGAAAGAATAATACGGCGAATCCACAGCAAGTTGTACAAGATGGTGTGCAGAACCGTCAGCTAAAGAAGCATGCAGCGAACTGCTAAGATTTCGTTTCAACTGTTTACAACTGTTCCATAGTTTTATTTGCCGTGCTACTCTCGTGTTTGTGTATTTAGCTTAGGAAGGCTACCGTAAGTGCTCTATGAGCCTGGTATGTCTTGCCAACTGTATTTTTGTGTCAACCTTGTGCACTCTGTTATGCTTTTGCTAACAAATAAATGATGATGATGATGATGATGACTATAACAAACAAAACCACTTACAAAAGCACAGTTTTAGCTACCGTTCTGTAAGAATTTAAAATTGTCACCGATGTGATTGTTTTTCAGTAAAAATAACAAAAATATTTGAATATCCCCATTTTTCGACGGACTTTTGGCGCACTAAAATTAGCGGCGAATTCGGCTATCAGCTGTCTGCGGTTTGGGGTCCTGTCCATAGCTATACAATGTTTGTCATGATACCACGAAGGGACTGTAACGACGCACGCACGCACGGCGGTGACGTGACTGAGCACTCGTAGTAGACTGTCCTATCCCATCCCATCCGGCATACTGCACACACACGCAGAGTGTCGATGAATAATTGACGAGTGTATTGTGTGCACGGGTGGGTGTGAGTGAGTGTGTTGTTGACGCTACAAGCTAAACACCGCCATCACCATGCATCGTCAATCTATCCATCGCCTACCTGCAGACAGCCTCTGTAGCCTCTGAAGCTATGGATTATTGCGCCGCACTCGACCGGCGCACGTACCGTAAATGTATTATCACGCTGCACTATCCGACTAGCCATCGAACATGCTAGTAGCCTAATGCGAATATAGAGTCCACGAACTGGGTCTATATTCCATTCCCTCTGTTACAGTGAGTGGCCATAAGAGTAACCGAGATGGCGCCACTGCATGCGTAATTGCCAGCAAGTGGCTGACAAGATTAAATGCATGTTTGTGAGAAAAATACTAAAGAAAATCATCTGCAAAGATCAGTAATGGTCGGATAATTTTTGGCAGTAAGGAACAAGTGCAGTTTTTCAACAAGGAGGCATATAAAAGCAATGACACTTAAATTCCGATGACTGCTCCAATTAAATCTTATTGCATTTCGATGTTGGTCAGTTTATTCCCGAGCCTCAATTTAATTGTCCGCCATATATTTTCTGTTACACTTAATGTCTTAACTCTGCACAGGCCATGTCATACATCTATTTTTCCATTTTCCAGTTTTTTGGTAAATTTTAGTGGTGTACTGGAGCTAAATTTAGTGGAATAGGCCTAAAAGGCTTTTTCACAGGATAATTAATAATAATCAGCTATAAATTATTATCTAAAATATTTTAGGCTTCTTAACATCAACATTACTATGGGTTGGAATCAGTATTCCTACAAGCTTATTGTATGTTATGCATCCAAAAAGAACAGAGGGTATTTGGCAGCCACACATCGTGGCTGATATTTCGTAGTATTTCCGTTACAATATTTATTCAAAAACTTGAAATAGCCCTATACGCATGACTTTCTCCTACATATTTGACCATATCAACATGAGTAAAATTTTTGTTCAGTAACTTCAACCAGTTATTTTAACACAGGCATTTTTTGATTTATTGGGCGAATTTTCACTTTTTGACTTGGTGACTATTGAAGTCGCCGACGTATAATACAGGATGGTCGAACGTTGTAGGCGTATTTTGACCGCAGTGGAAACTGGGCGGTTTGTACACATTCACAATCTTGTATCCACCAATATGCACAGCGTCACAAAAGGCAGATGAAGATAATGGAGACGCATCAGCTATGTCTGACCGGACATACGTTGTTGTGCCAAAAACAGAATCTGGGGAGGCAGAGATCATAACCAGTTATACTATAACGTCCTGCGATAATGTCTAGAATGTGGGTTTTTTGAAGACAGATCACATCGGCTTTATGGTGATGAGCAATTTCACCAATAATCTTTTTTGCAGCCGATAGTCCTTCTACGTTCAGGTGAAGTAGGCCTATTTTCAAGGCAGGTCCGACAGCGATCGAATTCTGGCTGTAATTGGTTTTTACTGTTCGCGCCATAGTGAGTTTACATCTTTTCTACGTTTTCATCTTTTCATCATAAGTTTTCATCTTTGTAGCACATCACCGCGGGCGCGCGTTTGCGATTTTGCATGGCGCGTGCAACATCAGCTGCTGCTGCTGTTTGCTCTAACGTCGGACAGCAGTCTACTCTACATGTCATCGACCGCGCACATTACGCGAGTAGCTATTATATAGAACATCATGAAGACTTTTGTCCTTGTTTGTTTACAATATTCTATTGAGTTTCATATCGACCATGAGCGCACGTCGAAGACAGAATAGAGTCTGTATAGGACTGGCTAATGAAAGGATTGAAGAGATATGATGGATGGGACCGTTCTGTTATAGCTGGGGACAAAGTAATCACTGGCATGTTACAGCTGTTTATTGACTGGCTTATCGGTATCATTGCTTTACATTTTTTCACATGTTTATTGTCTGAACAGTAATATGCCTATTGTGTCGAATTAGCATGATTTAGTGAGACTTTAACTGGCATAGCCTAACTTATAAGCTAATCATCTCAACATATCTTGTGTGGACCAAAAAATTGGATCTGTCTGAGCGTTGATAACTTTACAACGGTTACTGGTAGAAAGGCGTGTGATATGTTAAAAGTTTCAGAATGTTGTAGAGAAAAGGGTGCAAACAGCATTTAAATATTTTTTTAATTTGCATAAATATTTTAGGCTTCTTAGCATCAACATTTGCCTGCACTCCCATGTGTGCGAGTTCAGTGAACTTAAAAACTTGATGTTAAAAAGTTCGAATTTTAATTCTGTAGATTATTCAGCGTCGGGACATTGCAACAAATGGCATGGCTACAACATTTCAGAAACCAGCCAAAATGTGTGCTAATCGAATGTTGGGCTCAACTGATTCTGGACACGTTGACTTCAGCGATCCATCAGCTGCCAAAAAGGACTGATGATGGTTATGCATGAAAAAGTTGTCTAACTGCTTATGTCGAGTTACATCTAAACTAAACGCATGTTGTTATTATTTCATCGTATATTGCGTATGCTGGGTGAAAATCAACTGAAATCCATGCGTCACTGTCACATGATTTTAGGGGTGGTGCAAATTTCTGTAAATCAAGCAAAGAATAGTTGAATGCAAAGACATGCAAGTTTCACGTTTTTTGTAGACCTATGCAATTCCGAAACTTTTGACATATTACACGCTTTTCAGTCAGTGAACATCGTTAAGTTATAAAAGGTCAAATATTCGTGTCAAATCTAGGCCTATGCGTTACAGTCAAATTTGGCAGAATTTAAGGAGTTGTGGATATTTATGCTTTAGCTGATTTTTCATTTGTTCGGACCACATAACGGATCACTTGAAGACATTAAGTTTAAGAATGATGAAGATGTTCAACAGCATGCGTCCAGAAATTTTAGGGAAATTATGTCGAAAAGTAACATAACTGTCAGAATTGTGCGATTTACTGTTTTTGTATAAGTATGTATAACGTATAAGGATGTATAAGGATGTTTTTTGTATAAGTCCTGGAACCTATTGAACGACCCTCGTAGTGTCCACACGAAAACTCCAGTTGTCGGATCACCGATCAAGTAACGTTAGCAGTTACTGCAAATAGTGTGTACCACTAGCTTCTCGTGTGTGAACGTGTGTGAAACAGTGTTGTACGTAGGCCTATATTATTTTTTTCTCTGCCAATATTTGGTGAACGAAAGCTGTACGTTTGTGCAGGAGCTACTAGTCTCGCGGCTTGATATCGTCGTCATTACTTCATGCACTGGTGACTGCATCATCGTAGCGTTTACCGACTGATCATTGGTCGTGGGTAGCGACACCGACAAAACGACTGTAGCCTAACGCCGACTGGCGACTAAAATCTACACTAACAAGCATTTGCCACTATAGCTGCTGACTCGGTAACATCATCACTTCATTCGTCAAAGAACAGAGGCGTCGTAGCTGAGAAAGGGGTAGGAATCGGGAAGTTGGCCTTTTGCTAAATTCTGGGTGTCGGAGAATGGTCAAAAAATTTTCCTTTTGTCTGAAAGATTTCGTCCAAATATGCAAAATTTTTGGCTGAAAACAAGCCCCATATTTTGAGAGAAATTTGTGTGCGAAATTACAATTTTGTGTACTCATAATCTTCTCTGTCGGAAATTTGCCGTGTTATTTTTTCTAAAAAATGCAACTTCCTGCTTCGCCTACTTATTTAACCCACAACGTCGCTGGACTCGCTGCCAAAGAACAGCGTGCAGGCATTTAACCAAACCGTGAGTTAAGCAAGGCAGAACAATCATGCAACAAGTTACACTGATAATTTTAGATGTAACCAAAAAGTTACAGCAAAAATAAAAAAAAACGTTAAAAAGGTAAAAAACGTGGAAGGAATAAAAAACGTTTAAAACGTTGAATAAAAACGGTAGCCCTAATTAGTCCAACCCCTTGCCCAATGCCTAAGTAGGTGCACTGGTGCAGTAGCTAAAGGCACGGAATACTCATCCGGCAGCTGTATGAGCGGCTATTCATACAACAGTCGGACGAATAACCGGTCCTACCAGGGCTGGCTATTTATCGGGGCCCCGCCTGCCGGTACCGGCTACAGGCGTCTTCCTGTGGCGGTTGGACCGTGCTCGTCGGACCGTTGCAGGAATCAAAGCAACTGACGACCTCAGCCGTAGCCTCACTGAGTCGGCCAACTGGCATCTCAGGCCAAGCAAGTAGGATGACCATCACGGGAATATAGCCAGTCGTCAATTTTTGTACTTGGCTGCAGCACCGTCCAATTTATGACCAATATTGTACACTTACTAGTGGGGCGCAATTATTATCTGTCGAATTGCTATAGCATAGCATGGGACAGATTATGAGATCACTTGGTCATTCTGTCATTCCGTCATTCTGTCATTCTGTCACTTTATCTGTAAACATTCTTACGGCCGCAATATTGATTCGATTTTGATGAAACTTTGCACAGTGATTCCGGGCTCAAAACGTACGATCGAATTTTATTGGGGTAAAAAATCCGATTACTCCTTTCTTTATTTTCTCCCAATTTTTAACCCTCGTAATGCATTTTCAATGAGAAGGTTCTTATACCACATCGCGCGTCACGTGAGCTTTGCTCAAATTACTTGTTGTGGTTGCTTCGCAAAGTTTTTGCCGGAATTTATAATAAACGTTTTTAAATAAAAAAACGTTGAGAGAATGAAATAAACGTTGAAAGCGTAAAAACGGCAAAAGAACAAAAAAACGTTCATTACATCAGTTTATGCTGATGATTGCTTGCGAAAATGTAAACATGAAACTAAACATAGCTAAACAGGAAAACTAACATTCGATATAACAAAACTTTAATAATTTTGAACTATTTATACATACGCTAGATAAATCATGTATGAAATTGGTGAAAAATTTGCGTCAACAGGAAGAGTGTTCCAAATGTTCGCTACATGTTCGCGATGTGTCGCTCATTGCATGTCGCCGTTAACAAGTGTATAAAACTGATGTTTTGTACATTTATATTTGCTGTTTTATTACAATAACAAAGTTTTATATTGATGGTCAATTATAAACCGGCTGCTTTCCACGGCCATGAAGACACAGAACCTTAAATATTTTGGGGTCACGATTTTGATCTTTAAGAATCACCTGACACCATCGGAACGTGACCATCGGACTCGGCGAGGGCACTTTCCTATTGGTGGTCAATGATGACCATGCGCTTATCTTGCACGGATACAGAGATACGGTGCTTCAAAGATTTTGGGGTCACGAGTTTGACCTTTTGCGATCACGTGACGTCATCGGTCACGTGACCATTTTACTCTGCATATGTGGTTTCCTATGGGCAGTCCATTGTAACCGTGCATCTCTTGCACCGTTACGGAGATATAAAGCCTCAAAGTTGCATTTGCCTGCCCATATTAAAGGCCTAAAGTTCACTGCGCATGCTTCGTGTCACGTGACCTGTAGGCAGGAGGTCTAACATGACCATATATTTGGAATTCCAAAGTCCATATTGTCTATTCACTATACAACTTTTATGTGCCTACGATGACGATTAGGGGCCGTTTATAGGTGAGCGTTTTTGGCCGAAGGCCAAATAATTTTGGACGTTCACTGCGCATGCGCCGTGCCACGGGACCTGTAGGCAGGGGGTCAAATATAACCACATATTTGGAATTTTCGTGGCCATATTGTTTCTTCACTATAAAACTTTTATAGGCCTACGGGAGCGTTTTTGGCCGAAAATTTTTAAGTCCGTTTTTGGGCCCAATTTTCGACTTTGGGGGGATTTTTCAGGGGTTAGATATTAATTTCGACTTTCGGTTCCCGAAAAGGTTTGACCCTTGCGTGAGGCCGCGTTGTCCGAGCCATCGTGCGTGAAAATCCGCCGGGCGGTCTGACCTGTAGATCGGTCAACAAAAAAAGGTATATATACCATAGAAAAATTTTCGTTATATTTCACCCATTTGCCGAGAAGCCCTAATGGACGGATTTGCACGAAATTTTGCACGAAGGATCGTCTCGCCGACGTAATCACCTGTTTCAAATTTTATGTCGATCGGTTGAGGGGTTTCGGATCTGCGCGGGATCGAATTTTGCCATTCTCCCTTTACTTAGCCGGTTGCCATTAACACAGGGCTGCGCTACCGCGCGCCTGTGATTAACGCTAACTGTATTCACTATACTATAGTGACGCTAATTACGTCGACCGACGCTGGTACCGACGCCTAGCGATTGGAGATGAATCGTAAGTGAAGCTATAATATAAAATGGCACATCGAAAACGATCAGTGCAAAAGTTGCAAACGGCACTGCCTCGTTTTCGTTTTGACCGGGAACATCGCCTACAGGCTATTTGCACGGCTGCTGGACGAATAGTCACCGCGTTTTTTTATTCATGTATGCAAACTTTTGAAAATTTTTAAAAACTCTTTTACAACTATGTAATTTTATAGGCGAAGACGGATAGCTGGAGAGATGGGCGTGGCGGGAAGCAAGAAGCTGCCCAAGGAAGACATGCAGTTTCTAATGGACAACACCAACTTCACGAAACAGCAAATCAAAGCCTGGTACAAAGGATTCATGGTCAGTGCTTTTTGCCTCGCGCCCGATTTATATATGCCCCTACTGTACATGTACTACATAGAGCGAACAAAACAATCTCATAGAAAAAGTCTTTAATTAAACGTGCAAACATGTGTGAAAATGCAAGACTTGAATTAAAGTTGCCGTCCGTTATTTTTTTCGGTCATGTCTCTCATGCATTTGCAGCTACCCCATGACGACCAGGCTGTTATTTTTGTCAACATGGCAGTTTATTTATTGTCAACTTAAAAAAAATGCATTTTACAGTTCAAATCTTACTATAATGCGCCGAACGTTCGTCTGTTTGTTTGTTTGTCTGTCTGTCTGTCTCCCCATACCTCTCTCGCGCCTTTTGTGTTGCAGGGTCGCGGACCCCGACCGCGGTGTTTGAGTTTTTGGGCCTTAGCTACGAACGCCCCCACTTTCCCCCACCTCCCC
>Ga0209367_1011590_pt1 | contig 11664 bp, 6 predicted proteins | sample WorMetLIZISLAND2_FD_187412 | JGI IMG/M metagenome (GOLD analysis project Ga0209367, IMG submission 187412) | Marine gutless worms symbiont microbial communities from Max Planck institute for Marine Microbiology, Germany - Olavius geniculatus... ... | reverse complement strand
GCAGCGTAGTGTCGTACACACGATTTAGGGTTTCGAAAATTTGAGTGTCCGATCTAGGTCGAAATGTAGTGTCGCAAAATCGAACGAGCGCTTGACTTTTCGAAACCCGAATGCGTCTGTACAAAACAACGCCACGACCTCGAAAGGACGCACGACATTTCGAAACGAGAAGGCACGACATTACGCCGCGACGCTAAATAAATGCTCGGACGCTCGACTTTTCGAAATCGTACTGCATCTGAACGATAGTACGCCGCGACGACAAACAGACGCTGGACTTCCCGAAACCCGAAAAAGCTTGTACGACACGATTGTTGTCGGGTTTTCAAAAGTAGAGGCTCCGTGTCGTACAAACGCTTTCGGGTTTTGCAAAGTCGAGCGTCCGTTCGACGTAGCGGCATAGTGTCGTAGAAACGTTTTTGGATGTCGAAAATTTGTGTTTCCGATCGAGGACAAAATATAACGTCGTACGGACGTCATCCAGTTTCGGTTTCGAACATTCAAGCGACCGATCGAGATCACACCGTAGTGTCGTAGTAAAGCGTCCATTCGTCGACGCAACGTAATGTTGTACGAACGTCGGGCACTACGAACGTCGGGTTTCAAAAGTCAAGCGTTCGTTCTACGTCGCGGCGTAGTGTTGTACGGTCTCTCTTGTTTCGAAGTATCGTGCGTTTGTTCGACGTTGCGGCATCCGGTTTCGAACATTCGAGCAGACACACACAGTCACAGACGCCTCGACGACAGATCGCGATGTAGTGTCGTACAGACGCCTTCGGGTTTTGGGAAGTCGAGCGTCTGACGATTCGACGTTGCGGCGTAGTGTCGTACAAACGTTTTTGGGTTTCGAAAATTTGAATTTCCGATCGAAGTCAAAATATAGTGTCGTACGGACGCCATCCAGTTTCGAATAGTGGAGCGTCCGTTCGTCGACGCAACGTAGTGTTGTAGGGACGTCGTCTGGTCGTACGGAAGCGGTCGGGTTTCGAAAAGTCAAATGTCCGTTTGTCGTCGCGGCGTAGTGTCGTGCAGACGCCTTCTCGTTTCCAAATGCTGTGCATCATGTAGTTTCAAAAAGTCGAGCGTCTCTTCGTTGTCGCAGCGTAGTGTCGTACGGACGCCTTCTTGTTTCGAAGTATCGTGCTTCCGTTGGACGATGCGCAATCCGGTTTCGAGCATTCGAGCGACCGATCGAGATCGCGATGTAATGTCGTATAGACGCCATCCAGTTTTGAATAGTAAAGCCTTCGTTCGTCGACGCAACGTAGTGTGGTACGGATGTCGTCTTTTTTTGAAAAGTAGACACTCCGATCGACATCCTCACGTAGTGTCGTAGAGACGCCGTCCGGTTACCAAAAGTCGAACGCACGCGTGCGACGTCGCGGCATAGTGTCGTACAAACGTTTTCGGGTTTTGTGAAATCGAGCGTTTGTCGTTTCGACGTTTCGACGTAGTATGGTACGAACGCCGTTGGGTTTCGAAAAGTTAAGCATTTGACCGACGTCGCTGCATCGTCTCGTACAAGCGCTTTCGGGTTTCGGGAAGTCGTTTTGACGTTGCGGCGTAGTGTCGTACAAACGCCATTGGGTTCCGAAAAGGCAAGCGACCGATCAACGTCGCTGCATTGTGTCGTACAAACGCTTTCGGGTTTCGGGAAATCGAGCGTCAGTTTGTCGTAGTATCGTTTAGATGCAGTGCGGTTTCGAAAAGTCGAGCGTCCGAGCATTTATTTAGAGTCGCGGCGTAGTGTCGTGCCTTCTCGTTTCGAAATGTCGTGCGTCCTTTCGAGGTCGTGGCGTTGTTTTGTACAGATGCCTTCGGGTTTCGAAAAGTCAAGCGCTCGTTCGATTTTGCGACACTACATTTCGACCTAGATCGGACACTCAAATTTTCGAAACCCTAAATCGTGTGTACGACACTACGCTGCGACGACGAATGCACGTTGAACAAAGCTCGACTTTTTAAAACCTAAAGCCGTCGTTGAAACCGGATGGCGAACGAACGCTCGACTTTTCGAAACTGGATAACGTTCGTACAAGACTACGTCTTAAAATTATAGCGTTTTTCGACAAAAAAGGATGGCGTTCGTACGACACTACGCCGCAACGTTGAACTAATGATGGACTTTTTAAAACCCTGCGACGCTGCGACGACAAACAGAAGCTCGACTTTTTTGAGACTGGATGGCGTCCGTACGACACTACGCCGCGACGTCGAACTTGACTTTTCGAAAGTTGAAGGTGTTTGCACGACATTACGACGGGATGTCAAACGGACGCTCGAATGTTCGAAACCAGATGGCGTTCGTACAACACTACGCTGCGACGTCGAACGAACGCTCGACTTTTCGAAACTGGATAACGTTCGTACCCCCACGGAGGTCAGCCACCTTAACGTGGTGGTGGGGCTTTGCTCCGATGACCCGAAAGATTTCTACAATCTGGAGGATAGAAGCGCGTTGTAGTGTCGTACGGTCGCCGTCGGGTTTTGAAAAGTAGAACGTCGCAGCGTAGTGTCGTACGGACGCCGTCGTGTTTCGAAAAGTCGAGCTCGGTTCAACGTCGCGGCTTGATGTCGTACGGACGCCATCGAAATCGAGCGTCTGCCATTTAGTTTCCAATAGTAAAGCGTTCGTTCGGTGACGCAACGTAGTGTTGTTTGCACGTCGTCTGGTTTTGAAAAGTCGAGCATCCGATCGACGTCGCGGCGTCTTGTCGTACAAACGCTTTCGGGTTTTGGGAAGTCCAGCGTACGTTCGACGTCGCCGTCCGGTTTTGAACGTTCGAGCGGCCAATCGAGATCGATTGAAATGTCGAGCTTCCGTTTGACGTTGCGGCGTAGTGTCGTACGAACTCCATCGAAAATTCCAGCGTCCGATCGATGTCGGGACGTAATGTCGTACGAACGCCATCCAGTTTCGAAAAGTCGAGCGTCCGTTCGACATTCGGGCGTAGTGTCGCCATTCGGTTTCAAAAATTTTAGCGTCCGATCGATGTCGGGACGTGTCGTACGGACGCCTTTTGATTTTAAAAAGTCTCGCATTCGTTCAACGTTGCGGCTTTGTGTCATACGAGCGCCATGTGGTTTCGAAAACCAGACGTCATAGTGTCATAGCGTCTTCGGGTTTCGGGAAGTCGCGGTGTATTGTCGTACGAACGTCTTCCAGTTTCGAAAAGTCGAGCGTTCGTTTGTCGTCGCAGCGTAGTGTCGTACAAACGCTTTCCGGTTTCGAGCGTCCGATCGAGAACGCGACGTATTGTCGTAGAGACACCATTCATTTTCGAAGAATGGAACGTTCGGTCGTCGACGCAACGTGTTGTACGGACGTCGTCTGGTTTTGAAAAGTCGATGTCGCGACGTAGTGTCGTACAAAGGCCATCCAGTTTCAAAAAGTCGACCGTCTGTTCGTCGTCGTACGGTAGTGTCGTACGGACGCCTTTGGGTTTTAAAAAATCCAGCATTCGTTCAACGTTGCGGCGTAGTGTCGTACGAACGCCATCTGGTTTCGAAAACTCTAGCGTCCGTTCGACGTCGCAGCGTAGTGTTGTACAGACGCCGTCCAGTTTCCAAAAGTCGAGCGTCCGTTCGACATCCCGGCATAGTGTCGTACCAACGCATTCATGTTTCGAAAATTTGAGTCTCCCATTTGAGGTCGAAAGCCATCCAGTTTCGAATAGCGGAGCGTCCGTTCGTCGAGTAGGGACTTCGTCTGGTTTTGAAAAGTCGAGCGTCTGATCGACGACGCGGCTTAGTGTCGTACGGACGCCCTTTAGTTTCAAAAAGTCGACCGTCCGTTCGACGTCGCAGCGTAGTGTTCTACAAACGTCGTCCGGTTTCGAAAAGTCGAGCGTCTGTTCGACATCCCGGCGTAGTGCCGTACGGTCGCCTTCGGGTTTTGAAAAGTCGAGCGTCCGTTCGAACTTGGGGCGTAGTGTCGTACGAACGCCATCCAGTTTTGAAAAGTCAAGCGTACGGTCGCCTTCGCGTTTTAAAAAAAGTCAAGCGCTCGTTTGACCTCGCGTTGTACGGTCGACTTCGGATTTTTGAAAAATCAAAGCGTTCGTTCTACGTCGCGGCGTACTGTCGTACGAAAGCGGTCGGTTTCGAAATGTCGAGTGTCCGTTTGTCATCTCGGCGTAGTGTCGTACAGACGCCGTCCGATTTCGAAAAGTCGAGCGTCCGTTCGACGTCGCGGCATAGTGTCGTACAAACGCTTTCGGGTTTCGTGAAGTCGAGCGTCTGTCGTTTCGACCTTGCGACGTACGGACGTTGAGGATTTTGTCCGAGACCAGACCGAGACTAGACGTTAGTACGTCTAGAGACCGAGACGTCTCGAGTGAGACCACATCTCTGATATCTTGTATTGTTTGGATGACTTGTTGTCGACCAAGTCCACAAAATATCGAAGCGGTGGAGTTTAGTTTAAAACCAGTAAACCTCTTACTTTTTTAACGTTTTCTGTCTGCTGGGTTTTCGCTGGTGGGCTGTAAAATGGGCTAACAACACCAGCACTGGCAAAAATTTTATTCACGTTAACTACACACAATATTCGTGTCGACATTATAAAAGTCACAATACTGGTGACTAGCACAACATGCAGTAGGCCGCCTACCATTAATTAATGCATGCAATGTGTGCACAGCACGTCAGATTTCTCATCTGGGATATCATATACAACATCACAAGCATGGCAGAAATACACACATAGAAAATAATCAATACAAAATGCTAGCAGAGTACGTCGATACAATAATATATCTGCATTAACCACTGAACATATTTTATATAAAGCAATGTAATAATAATAACGTCAACAACTATCTACAGCATACTTCAAATACATCTCCAACCATTCTTCTAGATACTAACTTATCTAGGGTTTTTCACAATTTTTACACGATCGTCATAATAAAAACGACAAGCAGCCACCATGCAACAAACGACCGGCCGACATAAAGATAAAGCACCAAATCCGCGTGAAAGTTACCAGTAAGTCCTTAAAACATTCTCAGCATATCACAATTCAGTTACGTAATACCAGCATGCAACGGGACAAACAATCTTTTGTGACAGAAAACCTACGCAGCAACTGGCATAAACTGAAGTGATTTCATCCAAATTGTCAAATAGGCTATGGTAGTCACATTTTCCTATTCTAAGGACAAATTGCAGGGTGACAAGTGTCTATAAGGAAAAAAATGAAAGTTCTTCTCAAGCCACCAGGCCCATAGAGCGGCACTGACCTGTTTCTTTAGCCCTCAGCCAGACTCCAGTTTACACTGCTAGACCACAGATACGGGGCTAGTGCATCGCACGACGAGCCTGTTTGTGCCACACAATTTTACACATTATACCTACCCATGGAAGGATGGCCAGGCTGAGTTCACCTGGGTATCATTCTCAAGTGCTGCAAAATTTCCTGACATTTCGCCGACACTTTTCAGAACTCTTGAAATGAATACTTTACCCGCGTTATGCATAATTAACAAAATAATAATAATGATGATGATGAAACATAACAGTTATAAAATGCAATACACTGGCGAAAAATGCGACGTCAAAAATATTCTCCCAATCTATTCAAATAATCACCGATGTTGATCCAAATACGAAGTTAACAATGAACAGCTTTTCCCGACAAGATTTTTACAAATGATCCCCTGACTTATTTCCTGATATTGAAATTTTTTCCACAAATGTGGTCTTCCTATAAATGAATATGCTGCTACTAATAACAGCACGAAACCCTTAGCACAAAAGTATTACGAAAAACTCACAAATTTTTTCCACAGAATGGAATGTGCACCATGTAGTTAGCTATAAACTTTGACATGCACTTTGCAAACACCGGCAACACTCCACAGTATCACTATAATACTACAGTCAGTTGGCAGCACGCTAGAAACTGTGGTATATACGCTGGTCTAACATGAATATGTATCACAAAACTCGCAGAAAATTCACTAGCAACAAAGAAGGCAGCAACTCCCGGAATGGCTTACACGACCGTGGCAGAATGAAGTGGTAATAGCCATTGAGAAATGAGGCTGCATATACAAGCTAAAGGAAGCCATGCCCCAGCGGAACCGAACCCGCGCCCCTGAGTGACCTCAGGATTACAAGTCCGGCACGTTACCGTTAGACTACCGAACCACACGTTGCATCAGTACAAATACTGGGACTGACGTCATTAATTGACTCAACACAAACGACATTCCAATGCAGGAGATTCATAAATTATGCAAATAAAAACCACCATAAAAACCTGCATACAATTAACTAGCAATTGGGTGAGTAAGTGAGTATGGTTCAACGTCCCACCCGACATCATATACGAAGGCCATCCCAAAAGTTTCTGGCCTCGACATATTAGACAACAATATTTTCCACAATCTATACTATACATCAGTGAAACGTACATTCTTTACGAACTCTAATGAGTGGGTTGCGAATATGACGTCATTCTAATTTATGACGTCAAAGTCCATTAAATAGAACCGATTTCCAGCGTCAAACGAAAGAGGCTCGAGTCATACATCATCATGGATAGCGGCACCATCATTATCAGATTTCAGATTTCAAAAAGATAACAGTCACAGGGGGTAAGGTCGTTGCTCTATGCTGAGTGGTCTTAATGTAGAAAGTCATAGTCATGAACAGCCAGCTGGGTAACTGTAGACTTTGGACTGGACTGCAGTGCTGAAATATGGGAAAATTGTGCAGGGCTTACTATCGGGCCCCTCTTAGCCCTCCCTGCTCATCAGGGACCCATGTAACTAGTCACAAATTCTGACTGGTCTTTCGTTAACACAACTGATATAATTAACAGTTAAATTTTTAATAAAACTTTATGATACCATCAGATATTGGCATTGCATCGTATTTTGGCTAAAGTGCTTTGATTTGCGGCTATCACAGATTGGGCTATAGTATATTTTTCACAGACCCAAATAAGAAATTCATAAACGTAAATGTCAGTGCTTTTGTAAAATCAGATGCCAGGGAGCCCCACTATGGTAAATCCAGCCACAGACTGAAAAAGTTTCATGCAACAATCAGCCTGATTCAAATGCTGCTTGTGTTAGCGCACCAAATCGTTTAAGCTTAATGCTCTATGACGTCATAAATCACTTACAAAATCTGCTTACATAAATACACATAAATACACACTTTTACTGATATATAGACAATAAGAAATCTTTTGTCCAATATATTGAGGCTCAAAACTTTTTGAATGCATCTCGTATTTGCATAAAGTCGTAATTGACTCAAAAGCTCTTATTTGTGGCTAGCGCAAATGTAGGCTATTGTATATTCACATATGCAAATGAGAAATTCGCAAACGTATTTGTTAGGGCTTTCACAAAATCAGATGTCACGGGGCTCCACTTTGGTAAACCTAGCTACAGCCATGCAACAGTGAGCCTGAATATATGCTGTTTGCATTAGCGCTCCAAATCGTTTCGGTTTAGAGCTATATGACGTCATAAATTAAAATGACGTCATATCCGCAACCCACTCATTAAAGTTCGTAAAAAATGTACGTTTCACTGATATATAGATTGTGAAAAATATTATTGGCTAATATGCCGAGGCGAGAAACTTTTAGGATGACCCTCGTAGGTCATTTTGGAGACAGTCCTGCAAGCAATCACTTGCACTGGTACAAACAACAAAAATTGACAGCAAAATCAATCAAACAAGCACAAAAACTCAAAATACAATAATAACTAGCAACTGTCAACATACTTAGCAAAATGATATATCCATCACACCACTGTGTTGCATGGTGTATTTAAGCATTTTTACAACTTATTGGGTACAAATTAACACTATATTTCATGTCAACATTTTGGGATCACGTGACATCACCAATCACACAAATGTTTGCTGATTTCCATTACTTAGCTTGGTATAAATGATCAATACAAGAGAATGCCCCAGCATGCAGACCTGTTAATACATTAAGCACTATACAGCGAATAATATCATATGAAAGTATGACAAGTGGTATACAGGAGTAAGCCATTATTGAACTGATGACAAAAATGACAACACACTATCAATAAATAACAAAGAAATGATCGAATTAAAAACATATGGCCAAAAATGTCCAATATCAATATGACACAGAAATGTTAGTATAGTACCAAAGTATGCTTAAAAACTTAACACAAGTAAAAAAGAAGTAACCAGAGTTAAACAAATTGTGTTTTATCAGCAAACGCTGAGAAAACTGTTGCAGTAGAACATTTAAAAACCTAGATGCTGTTCCTCTAACAAACAGTGTTAAAACACTAAAATTAGGAAATAAATTTAGTGGAGTTAAAATAATTTTAAATGCACACAACACAAACAGTATCCAACAGCAGCAGAAACAAGACCACACACTATACATTATCGTACCCTGTTAAAACTATGACTGAAAACACTGACACATCATCAGGCATCTTACTGCTTGCTTACTTATCTACATGCAAGTAACTAACATAAATACTGTGATTAAATGCATCAAAATCGTATTCATGAGTATGTTTCCATTATCAGTACCAAACAGTACTTGAATTGCATGATTTAATCTCAGATTTAAGCTATAAAATCACGCACGCACAAGCAGATTACATAAATAATAAAAAATGCAAATAATTTCGCCTTCACATGTAACTAAACTGGCTGACAATAAACATAATCACTAAGGTCCGGTTTTTCCATCGCCAATCAAATCAAATTTGATCTCCGATTTACTGATCTCCAATTAACTTGATGTTCAGAATTAATCGTCGATCAACTGTGTTTCGTTTTTCCATGCATTTTTGATCTCCAATTACGTGATCGGCGATTAGCTGATCCGCCGTCAACTGAGCCTGCTTTATGCCAATCTGATTGGCTGAGAGTGACCTCAATTTGCGGTTTTGTGCTAAATTACTCAGCATGTGCTGCGAGTGGATAACACAGGCAGTAAACGTCGTCATAGCAATGATATCAACGATATCGTCCATATCGTCTGCTGTCAAAAATACGTTTTATTTCTTCACAAAACACTATGCACAGTATAAATTGATCGGTAGTGATTGATCGCCATGCCTGGAACTTTATTTTAATGCGTAAATTGCCATTCTGACTAGCAAAGTGTGATGTTTCTTGTGCGAATAAGCAACGAACTGCAGATGGCCACGTTTAATCGTCAATTATCTGACTTGATCGGCCAATATTCGGCCATCAACTTGATGGGAGATTTGATGGACGATCAGTCGCTAATTGGCACTGAAAAATGGTTATTGAGATGATCTCAGACCAAGTCCCAAAGTTGATCGGAGATCAATTTATCGGCCATCAAACGTGCATGGAAAAACGGGACCTAAGAGTAACAACTAAATACTATACCATATCATACAAACTACATACACCATTAACTATCAGAGCAAGTCAGCCAATAATTAAAAATTTCATCAAAATCAGTTTAACAAATATGATGCTAAACAATGTTACTGCAAATCTTCATCAACACCAAAGCAAACATAGTAAATATCAATTATAACAGATTTAATAATTCTCCGCATCATTCCTAGTAGTTCTCACATAATTCACGCAGCTACAATGGCAAAGGACTTTCTTTAGTACCGGTACACAACAGACGTCTGGCTTTCACTGAAAGAAATGCCAACAACAGACCATTCAAGTATGTTTACCAAAAGCAACATTTCAGAGCTGTATGCCTACAGATGCTGTGAAAGTGGCCGATAAATGCATAGAGCTGACTAAAGTACCTTCAACATACATTCCCAGGTACAGGTGGTTCCACTTTGAACATTCCACAGCGACAAACTTTTTGTGACATAAGCACTTTCATATTTCACAGAATTTTCAAAACATTTTCAAGCACTTACACGAATAAGTATAACTCAAGTACAGAAAAACAGAGTATTTTAATAAACACCATTTAACATATCTTTTAACATGACTCAATATCGAAACTCAACAAGGGCAGGATCGCCACTCCAAAATAGGGCAAGTTGGGAAAATGTGTGAACAGTAGTATTAACTTCATTTCAATTTTGACAAGAGCTACACAAGTCTACAAATTATCAGTCTACACCGTTTACGTATTATGCACTATGTTATAACAATTCTGAACAAGAAATGATCTTTTCCAATGATCGCCAACAAAGTTTCACCATAAACAAGACAAGCAACACAAACAATGACAAAAGCTGCAAACACATAATTATTGCACGTGGTATATAAACTATCAGTCAGTCTTAGAACAAAATCATCAACACAATACATTCAAAAGTACGCACAGACCAAACAGGGTTCCATTAGCATTGTAAAAAGTAACAAATGCTACAAACCTGCACTTATAACGACTCAAATAAAGAGCTCCACGAGTCTAAAAGTTCTTGTGCTGTTAGATATCAGACCAGTATCTATTAATATTTTCTATGTTTCCTATACAGGACTAAAAATACAGATTCTGGAGTTACATGTTATTATCACTTTTAAATCACGAATGAGAGAACTTGGTTATTTCAGCTGAACTGGAATAAGGCCACACTTTATTTAATGCTAGAGGTCCGCGGGCCGTGTAGCCAATTAGGCTGGCACTGAGACTGAGGTCAAAGACAAATACAACACAATTCTGCAGCTGGACGTACGAGACAACGATCTCGGCAGAGCTTGGCAAGTCTAGCTGTGAGAATCATAACAACAAGATGTCACTCACACTCAATTCACAATCATTACTAATAACCACAGTTTCCACGGCAAAAGCTTCAAAATTCAGCGAACTGGTATGCCAAGTTCTGTAGTTCATTTTCCTAATTCTGTGACTTCCTATTTACTAAGCAAATTCATGACTCTTTGCATCACTTAAAGGCCAAGTCGCATGAAAAAACGATATTGGCTAAATATGTGTAGAATGTAACACTAATTAATCATTTAAAGTAATTTTATCGCTAATATGTTGTGCCAGCCGAACACACACGAATGGGCCACAAATACTGATGACGTCACTCACAGGACGCTTGGTTGACAAACTAACATTGGCATTGAAAACATAGTAAACCCATCAGTTTTACTCAGAATAATGTTGGATTTACAGTACAAGTAATAACGCATAAGTGACATCAGAAATTACGTCATTGTTTATTTGTTCACTACTAGAGGTGTGCAGTTTGTAAAATTAGCGATGTGCTGGAATATTGTGGTTTTTTAATGAGTTAACTATTGATGGAAAATTTGGCCTTTTTAAAGATGCATTTGACCCCAAGACAATAAAGCTAGTTAGCAACCCTCCTGCAGACGATGTTCCGATAATGGCCGAAACCACAAAAAAAAATGAGTACTTTAAACGTGATTCATAAAGTATGTTAGTGATTAACTAAACTAAAGTCAGCTTGTAAGGACGCCATATGCATAGCCCCATCTAAGGTTACCCAAATGATTTTTGCTGTTTTAGAGGACTGATATCATCACATCGTCCTTACGCACATTTGTAAACTGGTAAGTTTTTTACATATGTATTTGCTGTTTTATTGCATGGTTCCTACTACTCTGCAGAATACATTTTCCCTGACTTTTCCCTGACTTTCCAGAACAAAATGAATCGTTTTCCCTGACTAATTTGTTCATGCGAAATACCAATGTTGGCTTTCAATCACTTGC
>Ga0209367_1011589_pt1 | contig 11665 bp, 3 predicted proteins | sample WorMetLIZISLAND2_FD_187412 | JGI IMG/M metagenome (GOLD analysis project Ga0209367, IMG submission 187412) | Marine gutless worms symbiont microbial communities from Max Planck institute for Marine Microbiology, Germany - Olavius geniculatus... ... | reverse complement strand
AAGATGGTGAAGGAGGCAGGAGCGGATACCCCTCCGACCTACAAATGACCCTGAAGAAATTACATGTCAGTTCTTCTGAAGACCGTGACCAGACAGAGCAGCTGTCTGATTCAGAAGCGTCCTCGTTGATGAAAGATCTCACCGTAAGAAGAAGAACAGCGATGCAAAGAAGAGAAGCTGATCGGGATGGTGACGATTATTCGCATTGGCGACAGGACGGTGACTCGACAAATGCTCATGAGACGCTCAAGAGCATATAGCAGTTCCTGTTTGCAGGTAATCTTGGTCTATCGCCATCAATTTTGTCGCAATTCACTCTTTTGCAGCCAGAAATCGCCAAAAAGTTCAAGGTCGATCAAGGTCATCAATGTTGGCATCCTAAAAAACTTGTCACAGTGCTTGTTGTGTTTAAAGCAGCATTTCTGTGCCTATCTGCAACCATTTTCAGGTTACAAGAGCCAATAACAGTAAAATAACGCCTTTTAAGGGAGTGACCTTTTTTTCCCTCTCGTTCCTTGAAACTCTCTTCACCTAGTGGCATGAAATTTTGTCACAAAATACTAAAGACTCTAGGCGAAAACCAGAAGTCTCTATCTCACTTGGGCTCCGATCGGTACCGGGTTGTGACAGACAGACAGAGAGACAGACAACAAGACAGAATTACCATAACTAATACGCGCTATATGCTAGTTCTCGCGCGTAAACATTGACAGAATAGATGTTACGGTCATCAGCGGCACTGTTACTATCTCGGTCTTGGATGGTGCTAGCGTTACCGGTGAACTTACGCGCTCTCGTCGCTTTGTGCTCCTTTTGTCCTCTGGAACTGTGAAATGTAGATCTGCCAAGCTTCTCAGCAATGTTAAACGTTGGCAAAAACTGACCTGTTTGATATTGTCCATAGTGAACGTGAACACAGCCTACTTTTGTCATTATGCGCCTCTGATCCGTTCACGACAAAATTATGGCGTGGCGCGCTAAAATTGGTTTGAACTGATTAACGCATTATTATGGTCTATACGCCTAGGCCTATAGTACAACGCAAATGAGTAGAATTCCGTTGTCGAGAATGACAAGACAAGCAATAGAACTAACCGGTCTCTTCTGACGGGGAATCTAACGCTGCCCATGGAGTAAGGCACTTCGCGACTGTACTCTGAGGTGCAGACGATGGCGTCCGGAGCGCTGACCGTCACTTGACCCACGGCTGAACCAGAACTGATCAGACGCCTAGTACAGTAGCATCAGCATCATAGATGTAAAACATTTTTATGTTTTTAAAATAAAAGTTGAAAAAACATGTTGCATGTTTTTTAAAATTTTTTTTTGTGTTTTTGTCCTATTTTTAATGTCATGATTTTGTTCTTATTAAAAATAAACGTACAAAATTACCAATGCATTTCTCATGGGCAAATTTCACGGTACATAATAACATTCAGTACATTCTGGTCTTCAGTCTTCACAAATGGTATGTTTTTGTTTTTAACATGTTATTGTGCTAAATGTACTTCAATATTTTTATGTATGTTTTAACATGTTTTTATAAAAGCAAAAAAAACATGTTTTTATGTTTTTTATTTGCAAATTAATGTTTTAACATCTATGATCAACATAATGCAACACAGCATCGATCTAATGCTAGGTAAAAATAGGCCCTTATCACCACGCTTACTTTACATTTAATGACGATAATAATTAGTCTATTGAGGACATTGACAGACATACCGCAGAAAGAATCTCAATAAATAGCCTAATTATTCCACCTAAAAAATTTTCTGTTAGTTCTGTGCAAATCATGAAAGTGATGGTGAAGAAATTGGGGATTCAAAGGCAATGAAAGTGTATCGAGCGAATAGGTTGAACAGATGTATCTTAAACAAGTTGGAAGGGGCAAGAATTTGAAATATTCCGACAAACGCTGCAAATCTTCGACGGCGAAAATTATGGCTGCAAGAAATTTTAATTTCGCCTTTTAATACCTCCAAAGTGAGGGCTTTCAGTCCCAAATTTTGATTATGGGACGGCAGTTTTTTTGACAAAGATAAAGTTTTCTGACAATTTTCTGACAGTCGAAAATTCAGAGGGCCTGCTTCCCTTCCCTGTCACGGCACCATTAAGTACCTTTCCATTCTCAAAAAAGTACGGCCGTAGGATACTTACGTACCCGCAGTTACGGTTGTAGTACTGTAGCGGCGTCCAGGTCTGACCAAAGTCGACCGACTTCTCCAGCACCATCTGCTGCGGTCTGGCGGACTCGAAGACGGCCACGAGATCATCCTGGAACTGGAGCGTCTTGCCGAACGACAACGTGATGGTGACGGTGGGCCGACGACCGAGTTCATACCAGGTGACTGACTGCCACCAGGTCGACAGGTCGGCAGAGAATGACAATGTAGTCGGATTGGTCTGACCGTCGAACATGGCCTCGACCGGGTGACTCAGTAACGGGTCAGCGTCACTGCACATACTGCACGTCCTTGTGAGACCCTGCAACACACGAAGCGCCATCTGCCATATGGGATCACACAGTGTTTACCAGCCATCCGAAGCAGCTGAACGCGCTGGCCTTAAGTAAAAAGGTGGAAGGCTAAGTTGACCTTGGCGTTGGTTATATAGGCCCTACCGTGAAGTTACGAACGTTACAGTGAACAGTAGGCTATTGTAATGTCAGTTTTGTAATGTAAAATTAGCACAGTAAATTCTTGTGTGGCCGTCCTAAGCCGCATTACGGGTCTTGTCCGTCTGTCTCTCTGTGCATAATTATGTCTGTCCTACTCCCGTACGAGCGTTTTTAACTCGAGACGAAAAAAGTAGACAAGTCAAAATTGGCGTAAACGTTCCCCACGAGTAATCGGTGTGCCAATTATTAGTTCAAAAGTTAAACATAAAGGTCACCGGACATCAAAAAACTCTAGAAAATGGCGCATATTTCGCGTAAACGTTCATTTGTGGCCCACGGCACACTAGGTGCAGTGTGGCGAGCACTAGATGGACGACAGCATAAATGTTGTTACATGGCTTGATTAAATGGAACGGTGTGTTCGGTCAAGTAAATATTTTTTCTCTGATACTATTTATTGTTTTCGTTGAATTGGCAATAGGATATAAGTTTAAAGATCTGCCAATGGTTTCAGTAAACTAGACTAATTCAACTTTCTATTATCTTTGTGAGCGACATATTTGCAGGTTAGACTTACGTAATGTCACCCGAGTTCCGACTGTTCGCCACGAAATCCTAATAAAAATACGCTACAGCACAGTACAGTTAGCAGATCGGCGCGACGTACTTTCCAATCAGTAACACCGGGATAAGAAAATACCCTATATAAAAACACATTCCATATACCAGTGTACAGGATTGCTGCGGCGTAGCACCACAAGTGCTAGCAAGCGGTTCAATGGTGACATTGAATGCAGTGATTCCAGGTGCTAAGACGTGTTCAGGGCCAGCGATGCAGGCGTAGTAGTCGACGGACGCGTTGATGCGCGTCTCACAGGCGTACTGTGTCGTCAGCAGACTGTCCGTAGATCTTTGTGCAGCTGCTGGCCCAGCAACGATTAGCACGATCAACAGACACCGCACGACGTCGACACTTCTAGTACTCATCGCCACTGTCTTTAATCATTCCAACCGCGCAGCCGACAACTGAAAGTTAGCGAGCAGGCGACTGACTGGAAAATATTGAAATATCGAAGCAGAAAGCGCTGATACGATTACAAATCAAACACGGACATGCTTCGCATCCAGATGTTGTGTTTTACACTGTAGAAAGCACAGTATAATGCTCACGCTGTGCCATTAAGCACGGAAACTAAAACTACATTTTACGTCCGTATCCAGGAAAGCGACGCAACCAATTTTCACGAAGCCGATTCGCGACAATCTAGAAGTCCTTGCCGCATAGCGCGGATCAGCCAGCTGCAGGCACATACCGGTACCGCAGCGATACCGGCGACATGAGCATTCGATGACGTGTGCATGAGTCAAGGTTGACTGAAATTAGTAGTCAGGCTGTCAGCGACTATGTAGGCTATACCACAGTAAACGTCATGGTGATCCATAAAAAGTAAGCTCTCACTTAGCCTAATTTCAAACAGTCGTAACTTCCTCAAATATTAACAAGATTTTCAAAATTCTGCCATTCTCCAATTTCGTGGTAAACTAAATAAAAACACCCAGTGTTAAAGATTCCGTCCCGTCGTGAAATACTGAGTCAGCTTTAGAATGGGCTCTAGTGAAAGTTACTTTGACTTTGTAACTCGCATTTCACAAGGTAGTGTAGCAACGAGTTTGTGGTGTGATGAAACCAGCTAGTAAACTAATCACCAATTCATTGCCAACGTTTGTCGGCGAGAGAATTTTGAACACTGATCAACATTTGATGCAGTTGTAACAAAAACTTATTTTAGGGGCTTACTTTTATCGCTCCACTCTGTATAGCCTACATTCGTGCGACTGCAATCGATGTGTTGATGCGCAACGCATCTGTCACACATCAGTTGCGCCAGCTGAACAGTCAATCATCGATTGATCAGTCATGTAGGCTACGCACACTACAGGCACGCCACGCTACTGAATCTCAGCCGAGCCTACAAGCTTAATATTCTCACGCAGTTCATTTTTTTGCTAATTCCAGTTCGTCTTCAACGCCAATGTCTCTTTCTTCGCAATAACGGATAATTAATTGTTTTCAGTTGACACAATTTCTGCGTTAAAAATAAGCTAACACAAAATTACGATAGAACCTAGATGGCTGCCGAGGTTACAATCCAAATCTCGCTTCGAAGCTTACAACACCTCCCTTGATCTCTATTGTTGGATTCTGAACTAAAAGGATAAAAGGAAACAAGAAGGGTAAGAGATGAAACGGAGAGAAAGCAGGAGAAATCGCGGAAAGTAAAACTTGCGGATGGAGAAATCGTTTCTAGACATTTCACATGTGTCCAACAATGGCATGCTGACAGTTAAAGAATGGCAACAACTGTGGAACCAGTGTACATCAAACTTTACAGTGTGCAACCGGTGGTTGGTCGCAGTGTCAGTTCGTCACTCGCCGCTATGACTCAGTCCTTATCAACAGTCTTCGAATTGGTCATACAAGACTTACAAACTCTTATCTCCTAAAGGGAGAGAGTCAACCGGTATGTGAAGCTTGCCATTCTCCACTCACAGTCAAGCACATCTTGGTAGATTGCACCCGTCACAGTGCAGGTCGTCGGACATACTTTGGAGTGGACACACTCAAGGACGTTTTTGAAAATGTTGCATCGCGCAACATCATCGCTTATGTTAAAGATATCAACTTTTACAATCGTATATAATGCTGTTTTTACATTAGCTTAATAGCCTTGATCTTAACAAGTATTTTAACTTTGCTTTTAATTCACATATTAAATGCTTTTAATTAATTTTAACCACGTATGGCACTGAATGGCCTATTTTGTGCTGATGTGCCGTTAAGAAACTACTCACTCACTCACTCACACCGTTTAGCCACAATACATCCGTTACGAACGACGACAGACAGACAGACAGAGAAATAACAACTCGTACCATAAGCTTGACTGTTACTTAAGTACGGTCGGCTAAAAATCATTATCAACATGAATAATAACAGTATTATTACTAGTGTTATTCTCGAACATATGTACTATGCAAATGCATGGGCGGCGATCCCTGGGGGATGAGGGGGCATGTCCCCTCCAATAATTGGGCAGGGGGACAACATACAAGTTGTCCCCCCAATAATTTGTCCCCAAATGATCAAGTTTTAGTTTTAAATTTCAACTATGCATTTCAAGTCAGGTCAAGGCGACATTTCTGCACCTACAACAGGTCTTTTTTTCCTGCTCGCTATTATTTGTAGCTTTACTTTTAAATATGTGGCACCCACATTTGTTTGTAAACTGCACTAACTGTAGTCAGTTGAATTCTCAGGAAAATAGTTAAAATTGTTGCACCAAATCTCATTTTAAGACTATAGGCCCTAATGCATGAAATTTGATTTTGGCTGGGGCAGAACACCCTTAGGAAGCCAACAACACTCCCCAGTCCCCATAACGAGAATTTTGGAGTTCTTGTAAAGCCAGGGAAAAGAAGGAAAAAAGTAAAAGGAAAGGGAAAAAAGCTAAATAGGGAGGTAAGGATAAAATAAATGAGAGGAAAGGCAAAGAAAAAAAGGAAGAAAAGGAGAAAAAAAAGGAAGGGAAGGGAAGAAAAGAAAGGGACTCTCTGGATTTGTTTCCTCAGGAAAAATTTGCTATAGCTACGCCAATGTAAAAATGTGTGTAGTTATACACCAAAAAGCTTCAGCTTCTGGGGCACAACGTCCTCCGGACCCTTTTGCAGGGCTTTGTCCCTGGATCCCACCAGAAAACTTGTTTCCAGACACGTTACTTCACGCCCCCTAACTTAAAATCCTAAATAGCCCCCGAGTTCAGTGCGATCAAGTAATAGCCAAATGCATTCACTTCATTGTAACTTTTGTGTGTTTTACATGTATCTGTACTTGAATTTTAACTCTGTACTTAGACGACTTTCTAAACATTTCCATGCAAAAATGGCTGCTAAATTGTCTACCCTTTTAATAAACACTGTTCAGCTTTTGGGGACTTTGCCCCCAAACCCCCACCATCCCCCAATGCTCACTGAAACTCGCCGCCATTGGATGTGAACATTTTACTGAACAAAGTGGTGCCAATATATGGCATCATCACATCAAACAACATTACCCACATCTTGGTGAACCATATTTACTGAGAAAAATGTTATAAATCATCCAATGACAAAAATGACTGCAATGCTGACGGCAATGGCAGGTCACTGAGTCGTCTGGGACTTACAGTGTAGCGACGAATGGTTATCCTACACAGCTGCTTTAACGTCTGTGGCTGTGACAGTTCACCATGAAGCTTCTGTAGGCGCTGCAACCTAATGCGATCATCGAGGGAAAGAAGATCAGTCATTCCAACAGGCACCTTACTACAGAGAGCATCAATCTTTTCACAGACTACCTTGTAAGCACATGCATGATCAAAGCCAGCGGCTAGAAATACAGATACCAATTCAAAGTTATTAACACGCAAAGCAACGTCGAACACAGTGAAATGTAAGTTATGTAACGGTATCCTCTCAACAGTTCGGTTTACACTGGCTCCCCACTTCAGTAGCAAAACCACCATTGCACGACTGCCAATCGACGTTGCCTCATAAAGTGGCGTCGTACTTATGGGTGGTTCGGCTGAAACACGCCCATCGGGATTCGCTCCTTGCTCCAACAGGAACTGTGCAATAGGTAGACTGTCAGCTTCCACAGCATAGTTAAGAGCAGTAGCGTAAGAGCAGTTAGTTGAATCAATGTCAGCACCAGCAGACAATAATGCATTCACTACAGCCAGACCATGATCAGAATTCAGACGCGCCACCATCATTAACGGTGTCAACCTCCCCAATGCGCCTGTTTGTGCATTGACATCAGCACCTGCTTCTACCAGAAGAACTACTGACTGCAGCAGACCACTCTTCACAGCCCAGTGTAAAGGGGTCAAACCTGTAGAACATCGACGATTCACATTAGCCCCAGCATTCACCAGAGTGCGCACTACTGCTTCAGCATTTGCAAGCACACTGTCAGCAGCAAGATGACGGGATGGTGCAAGACATGCTTGGACAAGTGTCGAACATGTCAGAAGAAATTCATCATCATAGTAGAAGCAGCTGTTCGGATTGGCTCCAAATTCTAGCAGAACGTTAACAGCTTTGACATCAGCAAGTCCAGCTGCTATAAACAATGCCTCATCAGCAGGCTTCCTGTCATCATACCAAGATCTGCTCACTTCCACTGGCTTCTTATTCACCACATCAGCAGGCAACTGCTGATCGACAAGCAGTAGCAACGCTTTCATATCATTCTCACGAATGGCACACTTCACAGCATTTTCACCATTCAACTTGAGGAATGGATCAGAACCAGCCACAATTAGCACTGTTATGCAGTTGTATCGAGCCAAACGCACTGCAGATAACAATACCGCTACTTTTTCTTTATCACTAGCATTCGTCAAGTATTTATGGAGGCTGGGTGCATCATCATCTTGCACAGCTTTGTCTAACAATCTACAAACAAATAATTGACTGCAAAGTCAATAGCAGCATAAAATAGCAGCATCGCCTTAACTACTGAAAGACTTGAGACTCTGAAAGAAGAAAGCAACTAAACATGTTTGTTTATTTTTCAAACAATTTCTACTATTCTAATTATATAATGACAACTCTATTGCCGAAGAAGTTTTTCCCCAATTATAACCCAGCTCTAAATTTATATGTACAGCTGAGCTAATTTAGGACACAGGTACATGGTTTCATCATCATCATGATCACGATGAGTCACAGTTTGTCAAACAGTTACAGTTGATGGACTGAGAAGAACTAACTGGTAAGTGCTTTAAATGAACTCATCATCCATTTGTTGAGCTTATTCATGAATGCTATACGCACCCACAACCTCATCTGGCAGTTGATTCCCAGCATCAACAATGCCGTGCTATGACCAAAAATGTGACAGTTTATTCTAACATTCTTTTCACATAATTACGCTAATCAGAATGGTAGTTCCCAATAGGCTTATAATTTACTGCTGATCTTTTATTTGTCTGCCCAGAAACAATAGTTTTCGGAGCAGACTTATGTTTTGATGGTTTAGTTGCGAGACCTCAGAGCTCTGTCTACCGATCACCACGAAACTTTGCACCATGGTCAAAAGTGTGTTCGATTTTACAATCCCAGTTCAAAATTTGGGGGAGCCTCCCCCCAAAAATTATAGGGGCCAATAGCATGCAAAATTTTGGTTGGCTTCAAACTACAAACTTCAATGGCGAATATCTCCAGAATGGATGAAGATTTTAAAAATCAGACAAGTACATGATCGACCGTGATTCTTCCCACGTTCAGCGAAAAAAAGTCCGGTAAACTTTGGTTCAGTAACTATGGTGACAAATCGTACCAACCCAAGTCAACTTATTTGGAAGACCATATTCTGGCTCTTAAGGGTGCTGTGCTCAGGGCCAGCCTTAGCCAATTGGTGGCCCTGTTCCAGCTGTGCATGAGTAAAATGAAGTCAACCCCCTTCCCCTTTTCCTTCCAACTTCGTTGTTTCTTTCTCTCTCCCCTTTTCTTCTTTTCTCATCCTTTGCCCCTGCCTTCCCCTTCCTTCTCCACCAGTTACACCAGGGGTCAGGACTCTGTGGAAAAGTTGTAAAAGCTGCTACAGTGGAGTCCAGGGCAAAGCCCCAACCGCAGTCGCATTTTGTCACACAAAATGACAAAATGCATCTGGTTGCAGAACTTAAACTTCTGCTTCTGGTTTTTTGGTCAGCAGTCTGATTAACTAACTGTACATGTAATTTGTATTTGTTTGTGGGCCTACATATGCTGTGTTACAACACTGTTTTGGTTAAGCAAATGCATGTTAATTGTATTAATTCAATGTAATTGTGATTATTATTGGAATGAATTTTTTTTGGTTTATTTTTTTTCTTTCAGGCCTACTAACATTAATTTTGGTAAATAAAATTTATCATATAGTACTGTCCCTACAGTTCGTACTATAGGCCTACTCTTTTTACACTAACACTATACGACTAAAGAAGTACGGAGTGACAGTTATGTCACGTCATTTCCGCACATCCCTATTTTTTCCGACTGCAATTGGAAGCACAGAAATTTTTAGGCCTAACTGCAAAATTAACCGCCTCTAAGTAAGTGTTAGGCTACATCCAATGGTAACAGTGTTTGGCCTGTATAGTATACAAATTACATGTATAATTGCTCTGACGTAATCCTTGTATAATACAAGGATTACGTCACAGCAATTATACATGTAAAACAAATTAATTTAAGCAAAATAGCATTAATTCTAAACGGAGGTCATGTGTCGACATCCAGTGAAGACGTGAGAAGGACGTGTGTGTGACGTCGCATGCTCGTCCTTCTCACCTCCAGTCAAGACGTCCAAAGGACGTCAGCACGATGTTGCCACACGACGTCCAAATGAGACGTGCTGCCGACGTAGACTGTATGAGCAAAATGACGTCCTCCACACGTCGGCAAACTAGGGACGAGTGAAGATGATGGAAACTATTCATTACTATGTGTAGTTTGTGAACAGCTTTTCCAGTGATTGTAAACGCTAAATAACTTACAGAATACAGCACTGTGATGAACAAACCTGCAAGAAACATATTCCGCTTGTTTTTCAATCTAATTTGTCATACAACGATTTAACGAGTGAAGTTTTAGATCGAAAATTGTAAAAATCTGCCATCATTCACTGTAGCGAAGCGCAATGATATCTCGTGTACACTAAAGTAGTTTGCAACATTAGGGCTGTGCTGTTTTGAATAATTTATTACTGAAGTGCACTTTCCGAACCAAGTTATTATGTTCTAGTGAAACAATTCATCACATTTTTATTTTCCTAGAGGGCACTGCCCCCTCCTCAGACCCCACCCCCATTTTGTGGTGAATGTAGTAATTTTGATAGCAGTTGTGCATAACTGTGCATAGGTCACTGATCCCGTAAAGTTCTTTGAGCCATAGGCAAATGGTTGCGTCAAGCGAAGTTCGCGGAAACAAGCATTAAATGTATACTAAATTACATATTAGTATTTAAACTAACAGCAAAAGATAATGACAAAGTGAACTGTGTTAACAATACATAAAAATGTACACTGAATGGCATGCAAACGTGCAAGTTAAGTGGAACTATTTTTTTGCACGACTACACATAACGGTGGATCAGTTTGTTTGTTCCCGTCTTCTACACTCTTGCCGCAAACTACATAGGCACGACCAAACTGGACGCGTAGGCAAGAGGTACTGCCTACGAAAAAATGTTATGGGAGAAAACATCAAAACCGAACATAAAGATTAATTATGAATCTGCTGAGGTACGTCATATTGCTTAAATCAGGGTATCCTACTTTGGACCGGCGCCAGAATTGCCAGCGTTCGTCCCACGTGACGTTGCTACAAGAGGAATGATAATTCCCTAAATTTGGGTCATACTAAAGAGTGCGCGCAGTGCGATCAGTGCGCGCAGCCGTTATCTGCAGGTGGCCGCCAGCGTGCGACGTGCCTGCACGGCCGGGTAAAAGGCACACAGCACACACGCACGCACGCAGCACGTCGCACGCTCCCCCAATCGGACGGGAGGCCTCACGTTGGGCTGTGCACCAAATTTCAAGTTTAAAATTATCCCACAGCAATTACAATTCAGTATGTGACTTACTCAAGATTAAAAGTATTAACTGACTGCATGTGACTTATTAGAGAAACATTTAATTAACGCAAAAACCAAAAACAAAACAAACAAAGCAAAAGTGAAAGTGACGTCATGACGCGTAGAATTGTTAATATCGTTAAGATGCTCGGTGAGTCCTTTCTAGGGCTGCCGCGGGTACCCGGGTACCCGTCGGGTACCCGGGTAATAAACTACCCGGGTAATGTTTTACTACCCGGGTACCCGCATAGACTATTTAATTTAATTTAATTTTAATTAATATTAAATATTCCATTTATTTTACTAGCATTAGTTTTACATTTTTGAGAAATTTTGTTGTTTTGTTTGATGTTATTGTAACTTTTAAGTTTCGAATTTTCGATTGG
>Ga0209367_1011587_pt1 | contig 11665 bp, 9 predicted proteins | sample WorMetLIZISLAND2_FD_187412 | JGI IMG/M metagenome (GOLD analysis project Ga0209367, IMG submission 187412) | Marine gutless worms symbiont microbial communities from Max Planck institute for Marine Microbiology, Germany - Olavius geniculatus... ... | reverse complement strand
TCGATCGCTGACGTGGCCAAAAATTATTTTATTAGCATGATGATACACCTAATTAAAACTGAGTTCCTTTGTTAAAAGGTTAGAAGATATGGAGCAAATAACTGCAGAGGATTCTTTGCACGGCAACTCAAGGGCCATGAAAAAACTCGTTTTCATCCTTCGTGCTCGAGACGACAAGTGGTTTGTGCATTTGGTAGCAGCAGCTAAGGAATGCCAATATAAGCCTATTCTGGATGATGTTAATCCTCGTTTAGAAGAAGCAGGTCACGTTTTTTTATTTGGTAGTAAAATATTGTGGTCCAGTCAGATTTTCCTCTTGATTGTGCTTTGTCTGCATTTTGGTGTCTGTCAGCTGTATTAACTTGATTACTCGTAGTTAACTTTGAGTTGTCCAGCGTATTGATCTACTTGATCTTAACCTAATAGAATCGGCGATAATTAAGTGCATATTGTTTCTGTTTTATTCAGTTGACATTTTTAGTAAGATAACAGCTGTTTATTTATAAAATAATGCAAGTTTTATTTCCACCAGTAGCAAAATAAGATCTGGCCGAAAAGTCATCGTTTACATTGACAGCGTTTGATACTGTTTTTGTTAATGTTTTTTGAGGTAAAATTATTGAATTTGTTAACGCGCTGGTGCGGAAATCTTTTGCACGTAAAATTTTTTTTAGAGATATTGCCTCCAAAAATATATAGATTTATTTTTATCATATTGCTTAAAAACAGAAAGTATTATCAAGTAAAAACTGGTTGTATGATGCTTCTTCGTGCTGAAAGTTATCGATATTAATTTGTATTTGACGATGTTATTTAAAAATGTGAATAATACGCATTATGTACGCTTGATGATAGACCTACACTGTGTTTCATTAAAAGGACCCCTTTTGTTTTTTCATAATTCACTCAAATAATGATTAATTTACACAAAATTTGTACCAGTTGTAGCTGAAGAAATACTAATCCAAACTATTGCAACAAAATATGGCAGTTGTTAAGTATTCTTTGCTAGTTGTGACGTAACGCTTACATCATAATGTGTCACCTGTACAAGCTTGATAGTCTCAACTGGTGCTGTCAGTTGCTACCATGCTCCGATGGTGAAAAATTTGGTTCGCTGATGACAAATTTTTGAAGTTTAACAGTTGCAGCCACAAAAAACGTGCAAAGCGATTGCATTCACGTGTCTGTGGGTATAGTTGGACTTTTGACACGTTCGAGCAAGACGGTGCGCTAGCACACCGAGCTTGCAAAATGGTTGCATTTTTGGATTGCAAAACGCCTGATTTCATGTCCCCATGTTGCTCAGTGCTGGCATGATAAACATTTTTTATTAGCGAACCAGATTAAGTTCACCATCGAAGCAGGGTAGCAACTGACAGCACTAGTTGAGATTATCGAACTTGTACCCGTGACGCATTATGACATCAGCATTACGTCACGACTAGCAAAGAATATTTAACCAACTGCCATATTTTGTTGCAATATTTTGAATTAGTATTTTTCGGCTACAACTGGTAAAAATTTTGTGTAAATTGATCATCATTTAAGTGAATTATGAAAAAAACAAAAAGGGGTCCTTTTTATGAAACACAGTGTATATTAAATTGTCATTATGGACTTCCTATCGCGTTTAAATGTACTATTATATCGATGAGTACATAGCACAGTGAATCTGCTGTACCCAAATTGTGTGTCAATCCAGGGTCATTTAGATCTATGAATTCAATAATTGATCGACAAGCAGCAACTCTGAATTCAGGTACCGATAGTCTATTCATTCAGTTCGGTTATTACGATCGTCTGTTGTACCCCGGTACGTATTTGTCCTGCTAAACTGTAACCAAAGTACACTGCGGGGCATAAAAAACACACCCCATTTTTTATCATAACTTGAAAAAAAGTGATCCAATTATAATAAGTTTTGGTACGAACATTTTTGATACAACTGGCCATCAAATGACTGTTTAATTTTTCACTTCACCCATCGTCTGTTTCTGCACTACTTTGGGAAAAAAACGAACAAAATATTGCATTTTAACCACTTTGGTATTACTGCTTAATCAAAACAACACACAAAACACATTTAGTCCATAATTTTATCATTTTAGCTAATAGTTTATTTAATTGTCCATTTTAACTGCTTACAAAAATGTTTAAAATGTTGACCCACAAACATGGGCTCGGCTCTATTCGTTGATAGCAGCGTTGATAACGTTCTGCTCCAGACCAATCCAGACTTCACCAGTCACTTCTTGAATTTATCAATATTTTTGAATGTTATGCCTATTTAATAGACGTGTTGTTGCACAACAGTCAAACCTTGTAAGTGATTGGCTGTTGGTGGCCACGTATCCGGAAAGATAAAATTTTATAAAGTATTTTTGTTGATTTTAATGCATATTTTGTCTGTTTTGTTTTCCCAGGTAGTGCAGAAGTAGATGTTGGGTGAGGTGGAAACTGAACTGCCATTTGATGTCCAGTTGTGTCATAAATATGTGTATTAAAAATTATTAAAATTGGATAACTCTTCTTCAAGTTATGGCCAAAAAATTTGGTGTGTTTTTATGCCCTACAGTGATGTAGCGGACACAAGGTGTTTTAAAATTAAATACCTCGTCGTCGTCGATCGCAACAGTCAAAGGCAAATAAAGTAAAAGTTTTGAATGCATGTATTTTAATAATGCAACAGCATAATTATGTTTAGTAGAAACAAAGACTAATCAAATCTGTAAATAATGACAATTTAGCACCGAGCTTATTGAAAAGTTGAAATAATGTTGCTTATAATAGCGAAACAAGCGGCTGAAAGAAGAGCTAAACGAGATCAACTAACAGCGGAGCATCAGATTGCATGTAGGCAAAAGCTAAGACAAGTAAGAAATACTGCTGAAGCCACAGCTGATGCTGCTGCTACTGATGATGATGATAATGATGATGATGATTGGTATAAAAAGAAGGCAGCGTCAACTGGCTGGAATCCATTGTCTCCAGTACAACCAGACCACCAGACTAAACGTGTCTTCGAACAAAATCCCGCCCGCAAGCAGCAAGATGTACGAACAGCAGAAGACAAAACTATGCTGGGTTGAGTGATTTTTACACACTATTGATAGCGTTCAACATGAGGCTTTTATTACTAGCAAAATTCGTAAAATTGTCGTAAGGTATATGCCAAATCGCAGGACGTAATTGATTTCTTTTAGTTCAATTATTTGTTAGCTATTAGTTTGGTTTCATGTGCTACCGGTAGCTTATAAAGTAATAATTTTATACGTTACGCACTCGTCCGTTTTCGAGCCCACGCCGTACAATTATTCCAGTAGGCCTAAAGTACATTTACTGTCCTATGGTTTGCAAGTCAGCCAATACAAAATGTATGATGTTAAACAAAACTATAAAAAATGATTAATTAAACCACGCTGTTGATGATTGCATTTGCATTTTGTTTGTACTCGTATGTTTATTGAAAATACTTTTTCACTTTAATTAGTTTTTTATGTTATGTTTCAAGAATCAGTGTCTAGCTCAATCGGGCATCACGACGATCTATTCTGGGAAATTATTACAAGCATCATGCACAACATTACAGATCGACTTTCATCAAAGTGCTGTAAGTTGCATCACTTTCTAAAACGTTTGCAACCGACGTTAGTAAAAAATGGGATATTTCTGAGAATCTTATTCGAGCCTAAATATTGGAGCTGCTTTGGCAAAAAGACGAAGCAACTTGATTTGGGTTGCCGTGGGACGTCGTTTGCTGAGGCTGTGTGGCCAATAACGATATGCTTAACGTTTAGGTCTGTCATCTGTAGCCTGAAATTGCGATATTGCACACAAAAAGCTAGTCATTCCTGATTATATAAAACATTAGCCTATATAAACACATAAGAACTGCGGCTATGAGGATCCTGTTCAGTTTAGTGCAGCAAATCCACCAACATTTTTGCGTTCTATGGAAACATTTGCCGATGGATTCAGAGCTTTCAGACGCGTGGAAGAACCACTGAGCAAAGACGGATTTTCTCAGAACTTAGAGTTGGGTCCTATATACATTTTCTTAGTTGATTTTGTCTCATTTTTTATTTAAGCTTTAACATTTGCCCTACTTTTTACTTTTTTATCGTATTTATTTGAGTAAGCTACATTTTTACGTTATTCGTATTAAATAGTATGACGTCATTGACGTGCTGTACCGATACGCCCCACTTTCAGACAAATGGCAACACGCATTTTCGTAGTTTTACATTGTTTCTGGGGATATATGGCTGCTTTTTTCAGTTCCTAAGTTTTTGAGCATGCGTATAATTAGGTCTGAATATTCTAACCTTTACTCATTTGTGATAAGCTTTATTTCACCATAAATGGTAGCAGGAGTTTAACAGGAAACAGTATAACAAAATGTCAGACGCCCGTGATTAGGCTGTTATTGTATCCTACAGATGACTCGCTACCGGCTGATCACAAGGTGTGCCGCGGTGTTACTGCACTTGCCAAGCTGTGCGAACAGCGTGAATGTTGCAGCTACAAAAAGCTCGTCGAAAAACTGGAACAAGCCATTCAGCCTATTTTCGACCAGAACACGCGTAACCATCTCTGCTCGTGCCTGCGTCATTTGCGTGTAAACATAATAAACTGGTTTTCTTTTATCAGTAATTTGTTGTAGTAAGCTTATTATTATTATTGTTATGCTTTAATACCCCCGGTAGTAAAGGTTCCCGGGGGTTAAAAACAAAAAAAGGTTAAAAACAAAGTGTCGGAGTGACTAGAGGTCTGGTGCATCGCCGGTCTCGACAAAGGTCTCACTGATCAGAATAGCGTTAAATCGCTGTAGTAGAACAGATGGCGCTGCGAAAGAAAAGTCGTGTCGCGTGGGTCTCCCATAACTGCGGTTGACCGACCACCCACAGCATTCAAAAAGTCTGTTGCTGATGAGTGGGTTGTGCCGTGGGTTTCAAACGCCAGTGGCTGGAAGATGTGAGTGGCTGGCAGATCGGCGTTCTTAGAAATTTTCTTGCTGGCCGCAGCCTCGGCCGCTCCACCAGCAGACTGGGATGACATGTGGACACACGAGTCTGCCAGTGTGCTGACTACCGTGACGTCCCAAGTCAGCGGCTTACCGGCTTGCCACGGAGTCATGGTAAGTCCATCCGGGCGCCTGTCGTCAGTTCTTGTCAAGCCGCATGGCTCTTTCGTCACTGGAACACCGGTTGTAGTCGGAGACCGTGCTAGGACGTCATTGAGAGCATGATATCTGATTATCCTGCTTGGTGCTTGGTTACAGACCAAGCCATGAAGGCCGTGAGTGTCTACTGGCGATCCGCAACGACAAGTATGGGCGACTCAGACGCTGCAACCAAGACGCAAAGCGACTGCCACACGAACTGCGTCGTCAGATAGTCTCGGTCCACAGCTAGAGATGGGCAGTGCTAAAAGCCAGTCTCCGCTGTGAGGTGTGGCAGCAGCAAGGAAGCGGGCTGTCTGTTGTGGCTCAGAATAGTGTTCCTCTATCTGGGCTCGAGCAGACTGAAAGCCGGGCTGGTCCCAGAACGACTGCTTGTCCGGTAAAGCTACCGGGAGTGAAGGCGAGTCGTGGGCATTCTGCCAAGCTGCCAGGTAGGTCTCAAAGAACGTATGTGAGGGGCAAGCAGCCGACAACAAGATCTGTGTCTGGAGGTCTGAGGTGCTGGCCGCCGAGGCCAAAAAGGCGGGAAGTGCGAGCGAGTGCACCTGTCTGATACCCAGACCACCTTGTCGAATTGGCAAGTTTGTTTGCAACCACTGGATATCTGAGATGTCCGTGTTGGAAATCTGGCTCAAAGCAGACCTGAGAGTTGCATCAAAAGACGCGAGACCGAAATGGTCAACAGATGGAGAGCACCTCAACAAATGCTAAACCCTCGGTGCGCTGAATGATACCCGGAGCAGCAGCAACGCATCCTGGGCGTTGAGCAATGACAACCTGCCCACTGCTCGGGTAAACTTCGCACAACGATCTGACCAAGTGTCATCCAACACGAACCCGTTAAACAGAGGGGCGCCAAGAAGGGTAGTGTCAGCCACGCAAACAGATACAAATGAGCTCAGATATGGATCAGTAATGACAGTATCCGGATGGGAAATAACTTCACACTTGCCAGGATTTGACTGGAGACCCATCTTTCCTCTATAATCCAGCACGCGCTAGACATCAGTACTGACAGTACTCTGATGGCCTGCCAGAGTGAGGTCATCCACGTACCCCAATGTAAGGTCAGACTGTAGCGTTGTGAGCAGAGGATGAATGGTGAGACAGAACAGGAAAGGTCCAAGTGGATCGCTCTGCTGTAGACCCTCCTGCGACAAAATAGAGTGAGAGCCAAAGTACAAGAAAAACGGTTGAAAATATGACGAGAAGCAAAAAGCGTACAAATCGGGAAGCTGGTTATACGCTGACAACAGCATATCTTATTTATTTTTTCATTGTTATTATACAAAAACAAGGCCGCGTATACATATGTCCATTAGTACACTCTAGGCTGTGTACAATAAGTAGTTGCAAAGTTAACTGGACTATAAAGAAAGACAAATTCGCATGATCTTGGTTTGAAAAATTTTGTTTCTGGGCGTAATCCGCTGCATATGCATTGTCATACAAGACGCACAATTGCAACAAAGCAAAAATTCGTATCTTTGTGCATTTTAGATTTGCCGTCAGTTTTGTTTGCATATGTGTATTTGGATACAAATTTTGTTTTGGAATCAATATAACAAGAAATTTGAGCTAATGCTCACGAGACGCGCGAAAGCCTAAAGCAGTTCCGTTTCAGTAGTTTAGCAGAAAATTGGGGTGTTCACGGTAAGTTAATATGCAAATACCAAATTCTCTATCTGGATCGCATAACGATAGTTTTGTGGCGCCACCTTGTGAATAATAGACTTGTATCGCAGCCAGAAATCGCCAAAAAATTATAATACCCCCTATTTTGACGTTCAAGGTCATTTAAGGTCATTGATTTCGGCAGCAATCGAGAGCCAGTGTACGACTTCCTATTAGTGATTAATAGTAACTTAGCCGAAGGTGAAAATTTGGTAATCGTAGCTTGCACCGCTTTTGACTGATCCACCCGTGTGACAGACGGACAGACAGACGGACAGAATTGCGATGGCTAAGACGCGCTGAAAGCAGTAGCTGACCTTACAACTTACAAGTGTATAGTTCTTCTTAAATGATTCTGGTTCAAACACACATCGGAGGCATTGTTACGACTTTACGAAACAGCGCGATTGTGACAAATCATTTTCAAACTAGCTTGATTTACAGACAGCGTTGCGCATAAAATTGAGAATTTACGACCTGCAAATAACGAAGGGAAACCGATTTTTATTACGTAAAAGTCGTAGACAGCCATAAAAGTTGGCGAAAGCCTGCCTGCTATGCGGTTTTTTATTTGCCGCTTAAAGCAAAAAATGTACATATATATGCAAAGCACACAATACAAAACATTTCAAATGCTAAAACACGGCTTTCGTTGTCGTTGGTGGATGGTGCACAGGTTTATAACAACGCATTGATGATCAACACGTCGTGTCGGATGCGCGACGCCGTGGATTACATCAGTGAACAGTTGCCGCTAGTTCGTGAACAGCACAGCAGCTTACCGCGCACTGAGATCTGCCAGTTACTCCACGCACTCTACGCCGGTCAGCATTCATCCTATTTACTGCTGCTGATGCTGTTATAACAAGAACTAAAGTAATTTGGTTGAGAGCGGCATCGCTGATCGATGCTGCCACCTGGTGAATTATAAGTCATCATTATTTCGTAAGTTGGAAATAATTGCATAAAACAATTGCATGTTTTAGCTCGGGTTCGACCCGAAATTTCCTTTTTCCCTGGAGGTCAGGGAGCCTCATCTGGCACCACCTGACGGAATGTAGCACAAGATTAGTCTACCTGCTAACTGGCATCTAACTCCGTTGAACGGTTTAAGTAGGGTGCACGAGTGTCAATCAGTCAATCAGTCATTGACATTTTATTTGTATAGCGCCCCATACAAAGTACTGAACGACAGCGTGTAACAACTTAAATATTAAGGTTAAAATATAACAATAAAAGACGGGCAGACGACAGAAAGATGACAGATAACAGAAAAGACAGACAGACAGACAGACAACGCTACGGAGAGAAGTGTAAGAATAGGCGAGATCGCTTGCGCTGCAAGAAGCGATTCTCTCTAGGCCTAATAACGCGACTGCGGGCGGCACGGCAGTCATTCGTATAGGTCTTACTGTTGCATCTATACTATTGTTCTTGGTAACGATTCACCGACGAGCGTCCGTTTACGATGCGACGTTCGTCAACTCGTTCTATTTACCAGGTACCAAAAACAGTTTATTCAAGACAAAGCTGACTTGTTAATTTATTTTCACATTTTTAACGAAAATATACGGCTAACCGAAAAAATGTGTTTTATGTAAAACAGGCGTGGAGGGAAGTCTGACCGAGCTAAGTCTGAGTGCAGCGAACTGCAACGTGCGACTGACGTACCTCGAGCGCGAAATACTGCGTCAGGCTGACAAGCCACATGCTGGAAGAACACCACCACGAGAAAGCGGCATCGTGGGGGGTCGACGAGGAATTGTGCTATGTGTCAGCGATGAAGTGGCTGATTCGCTGCTGCGCTGGATGAAGCAGGGATGCGCGTCGCTGTCTGCTCTGAACCCGGCAAGACTCAACGTCACCTCGCCAACAGCACACCGTGGTAAGAACAGGCATGCAGTAGCGTCGTCGTGGGGCTGCTGGGGTGGGGGCAACTGTCTCTCATACAGTGGCGTAGCCAGAAATTTTAATTGGGGGCTTCGTCTCCCTTTCCCTCCCTCCTTTTTTCCTTTTGTCCTTCCCTTTTCTGTCTCTCCCTTTTTTACCCCTCCCTCCCTTTCCGTGCCCTCCCCTTTTCTCCTGCTTTCCTTCCCTTAGAAGTAGGACCCCTGAAATCCAGCTAGGAAGTCTGGGAAGCGCTGTGAGCCCCCTCCCCCCGGGCGGGGTCTGGGGCGGAATTTGGTGAATTTTAGCTTTAAAAAATTAGATCTGGTGGCAACAGTTTTAATTATTTTCCCAAAAATAAACTGACCAAATTGGCAAATTCTGTGCAGTTTATACGTATGCTTATGTTTTGTCTGCAGGATTGGGGGCTGGGCCTCCTGCCCCTCTTGGCTACGCCACTGAACTCAAATCCTTTAAAAATGCAGAAAAATTAATGAATAGCGAAACATTACTTATAAAAGTAAGGGAATTTGTGAGGTCTGAAATAAAAAAAAATATTTCTGTTATAGCGTACGTTATTTTGTGAATACACTGTCGAGGACATGCGCAATCAAATATGCGGAATACGTTCGGCTAACTTGTATTTCAGCTCAGCATAAAATAACTTTAACATTTAGCTAATAAATGGATTATGTATAAACTTGCGCGAACCATTGTTTTTAATTGCTACTTAGTACTACTATACTGAATATGTTGTTGAATGTTGACATTGGATGGTGACAATTTTATTGCCTTTCTGCTACTACATTAGCTATGCGTTACAACGGTTTTTTTTATGCGTGATCGATTATTACAATGGCAAAAACTCGCGGTGCATGTGCAGTGCACGTGTTGTTTGTGCAGTGCATTAGTAGATAGTAACGTAGATGATCGATTAGTATACTCTTTACGATTGCTGACTACTAACTTGCGTTTGCTCCTACAGAGTTGTTCGGACGTGGTCATCAACTGTTACTAGTAGCCGCATCGAGTGCTGTCAGTAATGGAGAACTTTCAGGTTGTGACTACACAATTGACTACACTGCTAACAGTTCGTGGATGTCTGAAGACCTGTCGTTGCACTCGACAACGAAAACATCTCGTGCCAGTGATCCAACTGCTTGCAGTTCCACGTTGCCAGATTCACCAATCCACACGCTAAGGTAACGTATAGGTCTCAGGTGTTTTGCTTCGGTCCGTTTGTGTGCAAGATAACTCAGAAGTTCTTAACGGATTGTGATGAATTTTTTGAAGGGATTGAAATAAAAAAGTGAGTAGTCTAAATTTAAGAGGCGATCCGGATATTTTGTTCGGTAGGCCTATTTAGGCTTGAAAAAATTCCCGTGTTTCTACTTACAGTCTGGCAAAAAAATTGCGGATAGGAAAATAATTTTAATATTTATTATTTTTTTTATATTTTATGACACTTTGTATAAACACAACAGCGGGTAAAATAGAGTGAAACACTGAACAGTAACCGCGAGAACTAAAGTAAGAATACTGCAGCATAACAGACTAGATCCAAGCAGTATTGCTTCAGTAAAACTTTGACAGCAAACAAAAAACCGACGAATATTTTTAGCGACGGAGAGTTTTTTAGAGACGTACGGTAACGAGCACGGGAATTGTTTTTATGGCACAGTATAATTATCCGGCAGCCGGATAAATATCTGGTCCTACTCGGGCCTCTTATTTCTTCGGCCGCCGTTTTGGACGTGTCTCTGCGGCGGCGGCGGCGGCAGCGGCAAGACAAGCAAATGAAACACGACGGCAGCCGGCCAACTGGGAACCTCAACCCTAGGAACTAGGGAATCACGCGTAATGACAGTCGGCAAGTTTAGTGCTTGCCTCCTGCAGCCTCAAATTCATCACCAGTGTTACACGCCTACTTTGAGTGTGCATTATCGTCACATAAATCTCTGAAATACGTTAACCCTAATCCTAACCCTGAACTCTACCGTAAGATCAACATTAGCTGTCGTTTGTTTGCGTATATTTACGATTGTTTCGTCTAGGCCTATTCAATAGACCTGTTGTACATGCCCCCATGATCTGTAAGCAGAGCGATGTCACTGTTGTAGATGCGTGAACTGTCATGCTGAGAGCACACGGACCAGTTACCTGCGAATGATCAAGGACCACTGCGTCACAGTTGACGACGGTTTTGTCGGTCGAGCTGTCTTTGAACAATGCATGCGAACGCAAACGTTTCAACACTGGCGCAAAACAGACAGAATCAAGTGCGGAAAATGTCTCAATGACTGGGGCATCCAAGCAACTTACAAGGACCATTCGTACAATGTACTCACGGCCATTAGTTTCGAGATACTCACACCAGACGGTTTTTGTGTCGGTCCGTACAAAAATTGGAGCGAAGCACCATTTAAAGTCAGCAAATTACAACGAAGGTCGGTTTAAGTCTGTAGACAGCAGAGAAAAAACAACCAAGTTGAGCCAATGCTTTATCTATCTCCATTTGGGACACTTGCTAACTGTTACTGTAATATTGAAAAATTTGCGAATTCCACTTTCAGAAATTAGACACACAGTGACATGTCTCTTAGCTACAGTAATGACCATAATAACCACTGTATAATAACTACACTGCATAACTGACGTCTAGTGTAAACGCTGAGATGACTATGCTACAGTTAAAACGTCATAAACATGCACATTTGCTAACAGCACAGTGCCACTACATGGCACGCATTCGTGTCATAGTTGTATGGTTACTATTATCTATAATATATGTAAAAAAACTTACCAGTTTACAACTGTGTGTAAGGACGATGTGATGATATCAGTCCTCTAAAACAGCAAAAATCATTTGGGTAACCTTAGATGGGGCTATGCATATGGCGTCCTTACAAGCTGACTTTA
>Ga0209367_1011586_pt1 | contig 11665 bp, 6 predicted proteins | sample WorMetLIZISLAND2_FD_187412 | JGI IMG/M metagenome (GOLD analysis project Ga0209367, IMG submission 187412) | Marine gutless worms symbiont microbial communities from Max Planck institute for Marine Microbiology, Germany - Olavius geniculatus... ... | reverse complement strand
ATACCGCATCACCTATAAACTGTGTTTGCTGATGCATTTAATTCACACGTCACAAGCACCGTCTTAACTCTTATCTTACTGACATTGTCACACACACAGCCAGTGTCACATCACGAACACGACTTCGGTCCGGCAGCAGTCTCCGCTACGAGCAACCACGCACACGACTAAAGTTCGAACATCGAGCGTTTTCCTACGCTGCACCAGCTGTGTGGAACAGTCTGCCACCACCACTTCAAGAACTATCCGACACTGCGTCATTCAAACGAAACTTTAAAAACTTTACTGTTTCAGCCAGCGTTCAATCTCTTTACTTTAAGTTTTTGTACATTATCCTTAGGTTTTATTTTAGCTTTTAGGTGTGTTGTACACCACTGGTCACTTTTGTAAGTGGTTATTTTTTGATTGATTGATTGATTGATTGATCGACACCTCAATATTACAAAAATACGAAAACACAACCAAAAAATGAAAATATGCAACTGTCGGTATTTCTGTCTGTTTAGTATATTTTTTTGGACAAATAACTAAACCGTAAACGTGTTCATTTCCGACCTCAGTTAGCTTTTTTATTTTCACGATACTTTGTCTGCTATTTTCCGCTATATTCACTGTTTAGCAAGTACTTAGGCCTACCGTAGAGTACGTACGGCATCACAACTCGGTGTCTACATTTCTGGAGGCGATACGCCGACACAGCTATGCTGTAGTGTCTATGGTACGAGTTATGTGTTCGTCCGTCTGCTTGTCCGTAACGAATGTATTGTGGCTAAGAAAAAGAAGAAATTAAAACGTTTTGGTCGTAGAGGAAATTTTTTTTTACATTTTTAGTCCTTTGCCTAGGCTCTCTGCGTACAAAATTTGGGGGATGCAGTTCAAAAAAACATTTTCAACTTTGGGGTTAAATGTGTCAAAAATGTGCGTTTTTCAACGGAAAACTAGCCATATCTCGGAAATGGTGAGCGATAGGTCCAAGGTTACTATTGATCACTAAAAAGTGACATACGCCATTTCAGATGAAATGAAAATCATCGACCTTGGACGATCTTGAAAGTCTGTACTGCAACAGGAACTGTTTAGGCTGTAGCGCGTTTTTCCCAGCAACAGCTAAACTTCCTAGCTAATCAATTAGGCCTATAGTCATGCCATACGTCACAAAATTATACTCGCTATATCGCATGATAGTTTACCAGCCGAGCCTTATTTGTGCCAGCCACAAAACAGCATCCAAGCAGCCTATTGCCAGTGGACGTTAAGATGTTGGAAAAAATTTGTACAGTGGGGCTAGCTGACAGTTTATATAGTAGGCCTATTGAATTTATTGATATCCCACGTCAAAGTCTTGTGTAGAACTAGTTAAATTAGTGCGTACCGCAAGAGCCAAAATGAAGGTTAAGGTAGGCCTGAATCTTCAACAAGAACAATTAGGCTACAAGTGTGAATGTAAACATATGTGACACGCACACACTGAAAAGTAAGAAACGTCAGGAACGAATAACGGAAACAAAACAATCAACAGTTAATTCAATAACAGCACAAACAACCAATGAATTTGTCTTAATAGATTATACAAGAAATTTGAGCTAAAGCTCACGAGACGCGCGAAAGCCCATAGCAGTTCTTGTTCACAAACTGTCAGTCTATCTCCAGCTGTTTTCACGACAGACTGGCCAACAACGGTAAAATAACGACTTCTACGGGGGTACCGCGCTCTGATGCCTTCGTGCGCAGGTTTCCTTGAACCTAGAAAATCGGGACTTAGACCATCGAAATCTACATTCAATGCTAAACATTTCATATGCAGCTTGTCTATGTCTATCTTAATTGGTTTCAGCGCAATTTGCTCTTGAAAAGTGTCTCGCAGCCCAAAATCGCGAAAAAATCCATAAAAACCCGTATTTAAACGTTCAAGGTCATCCAAAATCACTGAAATCGGTGGCAATCGAAAGCCAGTGTACGACTTCCTATTAGTGATTAATAGTAACCTAGGCCCTATCTCGCACCGTTATTGAGATACAGCGACTTATTGGCCAAAAATCGCAAATTTTTCCCACCATCTCTCATCTAGCGTGCTCGATCGGGGTGACCCCCTTCAAATTTATGGAAAAGCTTTACGGTTCCTGAAACTAGAGTCTTTCAGGCAGCCGATGATAAAGATTTGGTGACCGTTTTTGACTGATCCACCAGTGTGACGAACGGACAACGGACGGACAGAATTGCGATGGCTAAGACGCGCTGAAAGCAGTAGCTGCTTTCGCGCGTAAAAAACTTAAAACAATACAACTTAAAACAATATTTATGCTAAGACTAAGATGCGACGTAAATGTGTCAGTAGCTTAACCAACGTATAAGGGCTACGTAACTCATCATAAAAATTCATAACGAGTAAGGGCCTAAAAATTCCTTAAACTTCGCCGTTCAACGCTTTGACAGTCGTAAGTCATTAACATAACGCACGTAGGCTTACGAACAATCACACGTTCCATTGCGCACATTGCACGACAAGTGGACAACCTATAGCTACTGGAAACAACAACAAACTGCAAAAATGCAACAAACTATAGGTTACCGTTCAGTTCAGTACTTCAGTTTACCACTGTGAAAGAAACTGGCACTAGGTCTATACTTCTGCTGTTCTTTGTCATCCGTTATTTTAGACACGCTGGCGTAGGCGTACACCACAGTGTTGGTGGTTTTTACTTGTCGGCAATCTCGCCCTTGGACAGCTGAAAGACATCACAATGCAAAAACACTTGGTTCATCAGTATATCAGCTAGCCTAAACGACACAGAATATAATTTAATATAGCCCACAATTGTTGCACGGTCACCCAGTGTCAATGTCTTCAGTAACAGACTCAAGACTCCTCTGGACAATAGATGCGGCGTATGTGATTCAGAGCAGGAAGCCATCAAATGTGCGAACTAACTAACTAAGTAACTAGCATAACACTGTGGGGCCTATGTACAAATTACTTTGAAACTTGAAGGGCATTCTGAGAGTGCAAACCTCCGCCAACGCTATGTCAATTTTTTCCGTTGTGTTCGCCAGATGGCAGCTCGATATTCGGCTTTGTCCTATCTCGCAGTGGCAAAGGATCCTTCAATAGGCCCCCTACTATCGTAGATCCAGATGCTGATCCGGATCAGCACCAAAATCTAATCACTGTGTCAAGTCTAACCTTCCCCAAGAATTTTATGCCAAATCTGCCTATAACTTTTTGTGCAATCCTGCTAACAAAACAACAGACAGATAAACGCAGAGTATCACATATACTCGTTGGCGGAGATATAAAGGACAAGTAAAAGAAAAAAGCGAAGCTTCTTCTGACAATAGGCCATACGAACATAGCGCGATTTAGGCCTACATATGCAGTAGCGAATGCACTCGCCCAAAAAACGCAAATACTTTAAGTTACTGAATGATAAAAGAGTCATAATCACACAATGATTGTATGATAATATCATACTACCGACAGATACTGAACTTATTGACTAAAAGCACTTCAAAACAGTAGGCCTATTAAAATATTTAATGCTCACTGAAACACAGCACGCGAGCTTCAACAGGCAATGCCAGACATCAAGTCTACGGGCAAAAAACAAAACAAAAAAACCCACGTTCTAGCCAATCTGTGTTGTTTAGAAAGACAGCAAAAAAGAGCGAATGACTGAATTAGCTGCAGGCAGACAGACAGACCATGATGATGGCGATGATGACGCCGAAGAGGCCGATGGCGCTGCCGAAAATCTCGACAATGAGCACTTTGACGAACAGCGTCTTGTTCTGAGCGTCAGCCAGGGCGCCTCCAGACCCGACCACACCGACACACAGACCACAGCCGAGGTTACTGAACCCGGCGATCATCCCAGCACCGAACATCATGAATCCTGCACACACGCTCAGTCGCCGCGCAACAAAAGTGCTGTATGGCTCTTAATAAACAAGAAATTTGAGCTGATGCTCACGACACTCGCGAAAGCCAATAGCAGTTTTTGTCAGCAAATTGCTTTACTCTATCTCCAGCTATTTCGTCGCAATTCACTCACGAAGTGCGCGGCGCAGCCGAAAATTGCAGAAAAACAAAAAAACCCTTTATTTTAAAAGTTCAGGGTCTTTCAAAGTCATCGATGTCGACGACATCGATGACTTTGAAAGACCCATGTCGATACGACTAAAATGCTCGTCACTAGTGCTTGTTGTGATAGGCAGCATACCCATGCCTATCTGCAACCGTTTTCACGATAGATTGGCCAACAACGGTAAAATAACGACTTTTAGGGTATACCACTCTTTGACTCCCTTGTGCGCAGACCGCAGGTTTCATTGAACGTAGAAAGTCGAGATTTAGACCGTTGAAATCTACGTTCAATGCTGAAAATTTCATATGCAGCTTGCTGCAGTCTACCTGTAGTGAATTCGGCACAATTTGCTCTTGAAAAGCGTCTCGCAGACCAAAATCGCCAAAATCCACAAAACCCCCTATTTCAATGTTTAAGGTCATCCAAGGTCATTGCTCTTGATGCCAATCGAAAGCCCGTGTACGACTTCCTATTGGCGATTAATAGCAACCTAGAAACCTAGACCCTATCTCGCACCGTTTCTGAGATACAGCAACTTATTGGCCAACAATCGCAAATTTTTCCTACCCTCCTGTCATTTAGCGCCCTTGCTCAGAGTGAATTTATGGAAAAGCTTTACGGATCCTGAAACTAGAGTCTTCCAGGCAGCCGATGGTGAAGATTTGGAGATCCTAGCTTGCACCGTTTATGACTGATCCACCCGTGTGACAGACGGACAGATGAACAGACAGAATTGCGACGGCTAAGACGTGCTATAGCAGTTCCTGCTTTCGCACCTAAAAACCCATCACACAGCTACAGAGCTTCACCTGCCATATGTGATCAGTGGATCACACAGGTAAGCGCGCCTCGCCTAAACCCCTGCAGCCTGGAAAGCCGATAATCGATTTACTTACGCCGGAGATTATGGTGTTGCTTACAGCATACCTGTCCTCCGCAGACAAGTCACCCAACTGAGTAGTAACTGGGGCCTACTTGATAGTGACCCGACCAAAAGTCGAACTCACAACCTCACGATCGCTAGTACGACACCTTACCGTTACACAACCAAAAAGCCACCCAATGTCACTCATTCATGCATCATGAACACTTAGAAAACTACAGGGCTGTGCAAATTAATGACGAATTAGTTGACTATTTTGATGACTAATCGTCCAACAATTTTCGCACAGCACAGTTTGTAGGGGCATCGTGAATCAAAAGCGTTGGGGCGAGAGGATGCACTGTCCAACAAACAAAACAATCTCCGAAAGAGGAGATATACCTATGGATTAAATTAAATTTCAATTTTGCCCATAAGTTCCCAAAATTTATTTTAATCTTGTGAAGAAAATTTTTTGAGAAGCTAAAATTATTTAGAGGGCGACATTTGCCCCCTGCAGCCGAAACGCGACAGACAGTTTGTAGGCTTATCCGTTATCTAGAAACGAAACAGTCAAGAAGCCCAGCTGTCGTTGAGAAGTGAGTGAGTGAGTAGGGTTTTACGTCCCGCCCATCACAGGTCATTTCGGGGACGGCCTTTCCAGGCAAAATGCACGTACACATAATAACGGAACAAAAAGTTTAACCATTACAGAAAGTTTAACCTTTATGAAACACAAAACCTAAAAACAACCTAAACCCAAACATGCAAAACTGCTAATAATCTAAGCGTGCATATGTAACTAACAGTAAAGACAGTGCTAATAATCTTCCCACGTCATCCAGACAGTCATCAATGTCAGAATGTTGTCTATTGGAGGATGAAGGCCGACCGTACGCAGATGTTGGAAGGCCAGCAAATGATTTTCGTGTCATGTGAAAGGGCCTGCGAGACTTCCAATTAGGCCTAGTGTCAATAGGAACGTTGGCCGGCCTATCTCATCGCTTCTGAGATACGGCTAGTTTTCGGTTAAAAAACCCACACTTTTTCAACCCCCTCCATTCAATCCCAAATTTGAAAGACTTCTCTTGCATTAGATTGTTGAAATTTTGCAAGCGCTGGAACTTTTAACTTTTTAAAAAGTACAAAGTTTTCCGGGAAGACCTACCGCGGAGCCACAATACATGCGTGACAAACAGATGACAGACACATCGCAGCACAGGACCGGACCTTTAAGCTTACAGCTTAACGGTGGGCTCAAAAATGAAGGTTAAGCGTAAATAATGTGCAACTGTGCAAAAAGTACTTGCGTCTGTGCGTGACTTATCCCTACGCACACACTGGGTTACTTTACGCACAAGCCACAGAGATACGGCTTAGCCTTACAACAGCGACAGCTAAACTGCTCAAAACAAAAACGCATTAAATCACGTTTACTTGTAAAAATAAAGCCACAATTAAATAAACAGCAAAAAACGCCGAATGAAGAGCATAAATTTTGAGCTAAGATACATTAATAATAAAACTCACCTCCAAACATGTTTTTGTCTTTCAATTTTTCGTCCTTCGTGCTGGAATCATAATCCTGCATTCAGATCAACCGCCAATAAACAGTTATACGCATACCTGATCCATATGAAGCTTGTGTGTGTTGATTTAAAATGTCATTAAGCTAATTAGAGACATGTTGATCAGTGCCAACTGCCGACATATGCGGCCGTCCACAGTGACATACAGCTGCCACACAACCGCAACCGTAGTTCCCTAAATGACCCTGACCGTTCAAACTCGCATACTGGATACTTCTGTCCTATTGTTCACTCAATTTTGGTTGATCTGTGCATTTTTTCAGAGATTAGGAGCTGGTACGAGATACACTGACAAACGGACGGCAACATGCGTAATACGGACTACTGTGAGCGTGGACTGCAATACAATAAGAGCTGGTCAATGGTCATAACTGGCGGCAGTAACATAAAACTGTGGCATCTCGACGTGATACCACTTTGACGTTTATAATTTTTCAACGTGATTCAACTTGAAGTGGTTTGTTAAGAGAGCCAAACAGCCTCAGAGGGAAGAAAGTACAAATACTTAAATGGACTCTCTATCTTTCATGAAAATTCCCAATCTTTTTTCTAAACTCCAAAACTCATGTGCTCGTTAGGCCTACTACATCATAGCTTCCATTCCATTCCAGTGACCAATTACTCTCTGAGAAAAAAACTATTTTCCCTGTGGTATTAAATCTGCTGTTGAATAATTTCATTTCATGTTCCTCTTCAGTCCTGTATTGGATACAGACGATAGTTGACGTGTTGAAGGTTAATGATAGACTCACGCTGACTTTGGTGCTGATGAGCAAGGCAATGATAAGTCCGTAGATGGCGACCGCCTCACAGAAGATGATGCTGACCAGGTTCTTAGCAGTGATTGTGGGTGCTCTCACGCCAGCACCCATCACACTCGTGCCTGTGTAGTAGATTCCGCTATACACACACATACAGATATACATATATACAGAGTGCAGTACTAGCAGCAGGAACATTTATTACTTATTGTCCGTGGTAACGACGACGGCATTGTTTTCAGCATTGTCGCTGGGTATAATGCTGCACTTAGTTTGATAAAATTTTGGATGAACATGTAGCCTACCTCGCTAACCGAAGACGCAAGAATTCCAAAGTCATAGGTGGAAGGTTAAGGCCACAGAACCGGATTTTCGGATACTTTACCAGTGCTGCGACACAGGGTTTTTGCTCGGGCTTGCTGCTAGTAACTGCTGCTAGGCGGAGCTAGGCCGATATAGCTATTGGCCATACGCTGAGTGATGTCATTGCTAGTTTGCTACCGTGAACAGCTTTAATTTAGTTTTGCATGAAACTTGACAGTCTAGTTTCAAACGCCACCGACCGGCATGTAATTGCATTGATATTTTCTGCTGGCTGTTCAGATGGTGGCCGGTCGCCACGCGACGACGTGTCTGTGTTACTTAGCTCCTCTACCGACACACCTACCCGCCCGTCACTGTCGATATAACCAGCATTCCGACACACTCCTGAGATCAAAAGAAACATACATGCCACGGGACACAATCTTGTGTCTACGTCCTGTTTACGCAGTCCACAGTATCATGTCTTCACCACTGGCGTCGTGGTAGAGGACAGGTCTTCTCCCCTCTTAAATGTTCACTAGTCAAAAATGTTGTCATTGGAATAGTGCATATGTCAAAAAATTGTGCAGCTGTATTCTATTTGCATGCAAAGTTCAGTGTGCATACATTTATTAATTCATTATGCAGACCGAGTGGATTATCAATTCCAACTTCCTCGTCCAAGTAATATTACCATAGTTTAAACGGTAAATGCAGCCTGATTATGTAGATTGCTCGAGGCTGCAAAACGTGAACTTGTTCTGAGAGGAAGACTTTATTTGTACACTTGAAGTGGAGACAGAGACTGACAGAGAGTAGCGGTCTACAAAATCAACAGCAGGATTAAACGCCCGGGACAAAGAATTACACTAAACTGCCAGTACACAACAAAAGGCAACAAATTAACTGACGTTGCAGCACCAATGACGGACGCACTGATGCAGACGGCGACACCCATTGCTGCCCACGTGTACGGCGAGATACGCAGCAGTACACTGAACACATCAGCAGCATTTTCCTACAGTAAAACTATATGAGGCTTTACGTTATGATTACGTTGTTTAATGTTTAAGACGAGCAGTAGTGCAGGCATATCATAACGTAAAAAACCTATACTCACAATTTTATTAGGTAACCAACCCCACACGCTTTATCTACAAAAAAAACAAAAGGTCTAATAAATTTTTACCGTATGTTATAGGCTGCAGACATATGAAAAAATCTCCCTTTTGAGCCAACTGCCTATAACACTGACAGTTCAGTAATTTAGATGCACCTTAACAGATCTGCAGCTTACATACTTGAAGCTCTCCTAACCTCATCATCGGTACTTTGTGTTATGCCTACTCAGTCACTAGCTCTATAAAGCGCCTCGGCTTTGTAAATTATTATTCAAACTTCAAGTTCAAAACACTAAAATGGAAAACGACTATGTGAACGAGATAATAATAATTAGTGCATACAGGGGTAGACTATTTGAACTACGATTTACACAGTCATGCTAACATAATGAATTGATAGAAAAAATTAAAGAAGTTACAAAATATCCCATGACTCAAATATGGCAGTAAACATCGCTCACAATTTCACAATAGAATGATTAATATATGTGACTTGCTTACTATCCTATGTCAAACTTGCTCCCTTGTCCAGTCAATGTATAATAAAAGCCTAAAATTCACCATATCACAGTTAATGTGAATTTTCATACAAAACAATAATGCAGCAGTGCCTATGAGTGTTTGACCAATGTCTGGCATTAGACCCTACATTAGAAAAGTCGAACAATATCTGTATGCAGACTCAGCATGACAATAAAGAAAAACAGGCCTACAACATTGTTGTGCTCCAAAAAGACTGCAGCCCGATAAGCCAAAGGTTCGATAGTCCAAAAGCTTTCAGGTTCCTATACACTAGTAATGATTCAATATATCGAAAATATTGATATATCATTTTCGATATCGATATATCGTATCGTATTGTATTGTCAAAAAAATATCGAATTTTTTGATATATCGCGATATCTTTTATATGTCACGATATTTTCGATATATCGTGATATTTTATGCCAGAAGTTTACATTTTTATTAGTGCATTACCAAAATAACAAGAATAATCAGAGAAAATGACAAACTAACCAAAACAAACTAACTATAGTGTCGTAATTTAATGACACTTATTTTACAGTCTATAGTTAATTTTTAAGTTCACTGACACATTTCAGAATCTACGTAAAACAAGCTGCCTTGCTGAACGTTCACGTCTTGTTCTTGTGCTTGTATAAGATTTACATACTTATCATTTTTAAAATATCGATATCGATATCGCGATTTTTCTTAAATATTGTATCGCAATTGAAATCCTGATATCAAATCATCACTACTATACACTACTACAGACATCGATTAAACTCCTTTCAACTTTCAGCCGTGCCCAGGGGTTAGAAACTTAGGAAGAGGGGTTAAAGTGGGGCTCACACACTATCGCACCTAACAGTGTTAAGGTTAGGTTTAGGGTTAGTGTTAGGGTTAGGGTTAACCCTCCTAACCTTAACCCTAAACCTAAACCTAACCCTAACCCTAGGAAGTTACTGCAATAGTCTATCACTGTTAGGTGCGATAGTGTATGAGCCCCGGTTAAAGTTAAGATGTTAGAGGTTATGATTAGTGAAATGCGTGCAGCAGTCTGAACTCCTCTGCAGTACACCTTCGGATTATCCAACCCTCAGACTATCAAACCTTTGGATTATGAAACCCAAAAAAGCATAGGACCTAATTTTACTTCCAAAACTGCATAACTGTGTTAAATATCGACTAATTTTCAAAACTGACACAATGAGACATTCAGTAGTTAGGCCTAAGATGACTGTAGAAAACCAGAAAACTAGACACTGCACAGTATTCAAAAACTGAGTACTGACGCCGTACGCTTCATTCACGCTATGCTAGGATAACTATAAAGTATAAATGAGTAAGATAGCAAGTTTGTCTAATTGCCTACACTATGACTTCTATGTTATTCATGTGTGCACATGATCTGCCAGACGTTGCTCATACTTACTGCACACAGTTAATGCCATTACAAATAGAATTAAAAATGTATAAAGCGGTGTCCTGTATCTCAACATCTTGTTACGTTTCAAAAGAAAAAATTACAAAAGTTTACAATCCCCGACAAACGTAGAATATTAATGGAAAAAGGGTCGCTGCAGTCTGCGCATTTATGCATTCTATGCTAACAGTGATGCACGGAATAGCAAATAGCCATTACCTGTATTTCAGAGTCAACTCAATTTACAGACTGAGATACGGCGAGTCAAAATCGTAACAGAAGCCGTTGTACGTAACTTTACCATACGCTGACCGATTCTCAAAATGCGGCCCTCTTACAGGCCACAGAACGGGAATTAGGCCTACTTGATCCATCTGTAGTCTGTGTGGTGCGGGTGTAAATCGTCGAAAGCCAAAATAGTGGGAACTTTCGCCAAATCAGGAGCAATAGATATGCCATTTTAGTTCGCAAAAACCGGAAAAATCCAAAATGAGTTCACAGTTAGGAGAATGGCCGCATATTACTGCGACACTGGACCGACGTCGTCGCTTGTTTCACTGTTACAATTATTTTTAAAAAATTGCCATAAAATTACCCAATATCATAAAAAAGTATTCGTACGCCTGCATACCGATAATTTTATTGCATGATTTGCTTATACTGTATATGTGCAAATTTTAATACTATTAGCAAGAAATCGCAAAGCAGCTTACCAGGTAAAGGCGCGAAGAGAGCGATTGAACTAAACTGAACAGTACTCACATGGTTTGGTTTTTGACAAACTGACCAATGGGCAAACAGTAAGCCTAATGCATTACAGTAGGCATCGTCTAACGGCGTCGGTGGCTTACGTGCCCGAGCGTGTGAAGTTCAAGCTGGCGACGATCGTTTACCGCTCACTGAACGGCACAGCTCCATCATACTTGGCTGCAGACCTGCGACGTTTGTCCGACATGCCGTCAAGACGACGTCTGCGGTCCTCACTGACACACCAGCTGGATGTCCCCCAGTCGCAGT
>Ga0209367_1011583_pt1 | contig 11667 bp, 5 predicted proteins | sample WorMetLIZISLAND2_FD_187412 | JGI IMG/M metagenome (GOLD analysis project Ga0209367, IMG submission 187412) | Marine gutless worms symbiont microbial communities from Max Planck institute for Marine Microbiology, Germany - Olavius geniculatus... ... | reverse complement strand
GCAACCCCAGTCAGCTGTACCAAGGTCCCCACCTTCCGTAACCCATATAAATGAGTTACTACTCATTTTACCGTCCCACGGAGGGTAGAAGGCTGAGTTAACCCTAACTAACGCAAAAAGAACGCGCGACAGCGCTGCATGTATGAAGGCTCACTGCAAACAAAATCTAAGCTCATCGATCCCAGCAATTGACATTTGACACGATGATTTTCATCTATTCATTCACATTCGGTAGATGGCGCAACCGGTCTCGCGCAGCTGCTACCGTTTGAGCAACCCGGCTACAAAAATAGCGATTTTGAAAGAAGTAAGCCTACCTAAGTTTGACGCCCCCGTACGGAAAACTCCTTAGACGTAGGAGGCGAAATTTAAACTAGGCCCTAACGAAAACTACGTTCAATGCTACAGATTTCGTATGCAGTTGTGCTGCTCCATCTCCAGCAATTTTGTCGCTATTTATTTTTGAAGTGTGCGTTTCAGCGAAAAAAGTGCAAAGAAATCACCGAAGTCGGTTATTTCGGGGGTTAGGCCTAAAGGTCGTTCAAGGTCATCAGAGTTGATACTTCTGAAGAGCCCGTCAAAAGTTTTTGATACGGTAAGCAACAAGCATATGTCTGTAGGCAACTCTTTTCACGCTAGACGAGCCAGCAGCGGTAAAATAACGACTTTTATGGGGTATCCTCCTTTGATACTTTCTGTCGGGGGGTCGAAAATTGGACCGTTGAAATCTGCAGTGTACGTTTTATGCTAAAAAAATTTCATGGGTTTGCTGTTTTGGTCTATCTCTAGTGATTTAAACGTAATCTTGGAATAGGCTTATGTATCGCATCCGAAGATCGCCAAAAGCCAAAAAATTCCTATTTTAGTGTTTAAGGTCATTCAAAGCCACTGCCTTCGGTGCCAATCAGAAGCGCGTGTACGACTTGCTATTAGTGATTATTAGTAACTTTTTCTGAGATACAGCGACTTATTGGCTACAAATCGCAAATTTTCCCTACCACTTTCATTTAGCGCCTTCGGTCGGGGTGACCTCTTTCGAATTTATGGGAAAGCTTCACGGATCCTGAAACTAGAGTCTTCCGGGCTGCAGTGCATGAGTCAAGATTTGGTGATCCTAGCTTGCACCGTTTTTGACTGATTCACTAGTGTGACGGACGGACGGACGGACAAAATTGCGATGGCTGAGACGCACTGTCGCGCGTAATGACGATGGGGCTGCAATACCTTGCGATTTTATGCTGTCACACAATTCAAGAGTGAATTGTGCCGAAACGTCTGGAGGTAGATCAAGACAACCTGCGTATGAAATTTTTAGCATTAAACGTAGATTTTAACAGATTAGGCTCAAGGAGATATCGTAACAATTATAGCCTACTGCTGACGAGCTTTTCGGTGGCTACCTACGTTGATGATCTTGAATGATCTTAAAATCCAGAAGTGAATTAGTGAATTTTTTTTGCGATTTCAGACTAATATGTATATTTCAACAGAAAATTGCGCCAAAATTGCTGGAAATAGACCAGGACAATCTGCACAAGAAATTTGAAGCACGAAACATAGATTTTAACCGTCTGAGTTTCGACCTTTTTTCACGAAGTCCTCTGTAAGGACGTGCCAAATTTTGGGTACCCTTTTAAAACGCACTTATTTTATCGTACGTTGTACACTGATTCCCCAGATGGTAGCACCGATGCTGTCGCGCGTCACGTGAGTTTTGCTCAGATTACTTGTTTACGCCTATGGCTAAGACTGCAAGAGTTGTAGACGCTATGTACACATAAGAAAAATTATAGCGAATGTTCTCTGTCGGCCCCGTTTATGTGCTACGTGGGTATATCGGGTCGAAAGTAAAAAGCGCCCGAGTGAAATAGTATAATGAATCATGACTAACGAAGCGCCTAGAAGTAGAAGGCAACGTGAAACAAAGGGAAGAGCAGAGCTCAACATTTCGATCCGTCACCAGCGTGCGATTCCGTCTACTGAGCCGCGTCCGAATCTGCGGACTTCGTCGTCTGGCCAGATTGTTTTTATGTCGTCTGCACATACGAGTACTGTATCTTCCATTAATGACACACAGTTTGCGTTGAGGCAGAAAAGGGACAATTGTTTTATCCCAAATTGTTCCTCCAAAATTTCAGCATGTGAGAAAAAATTGTTGTCGAAAATTTTCTTTCGAAAGTATAAAATTTGGGGCTAAAAATTCCACTTGGAAAATTTGGGGGCTAAATTAAAATTTTGAGCGTTCGTAATTTTTTTATGTCGGAAAATTGCAACTTTCTATCTTCTGTTGTACGCCATTGATAATGCAGCAGTTTACTGCGGAAAATTTTTACCATTTGTAAATAATTAAATGGCAATAAACGTTATCGGCCTTTACCTCTAATCCGAAAGCTACATACAACGCTTGAAACCAGAAACTCCGAACAAAAAAAGCAGACAGGCTACGCAGCGTTCGATGTCGAAATATTATGCTTAAATTTTCATAATTCGATTCAGTAAGCAGACATTACTCAGTAAGTTACTAAATTAGTACTTACAATATAATCATCAGCATAACTGGACTTTGTTTGTACAATACACTGAAACAAGAATACTCTTATAAATAAATACATCTAGGGGGCCTATTCGCCACAACGGCAGCACAGGCATTAGGACCTATAGGCTATTTTTCGGAATAGGCCTATAACTTATTAGAATGCAATAACTCTTTATTGTCAACTTCCAGCATGCCATGTGGAGTATAATCAATACGTTTATTTGCCATATTTAAAGAACTTGAAAGCAGCGTTCGTTACCAAGGTAGGTAATCCTCGGCTTGTCAACGTTTCTGTGCGCGGCGGATTAAACTTTCGACACTGCGCGGTGGGCAGAAAATGGAACGAACTGTCGGAATATAGCGCAACTACGAGCACCAGGAATGTCGGCACGGCAAGCGAACGTCTCCAGGCGTCAATCCATCGCGCGAGCAATCTGCTGTGTCGACGGCGGTCTCGTTACGATCACTGCGGCCTAACGTGGCGCCGCCTATTGACCAACTCAACGCGACCATTCTTCCACGCAGCCAGTGGCTTCTATCAACCCAAATCTGGAATCAAAATCGGGAGCAACTTCCCTCACTTTTGGGCTTAAAATTTTTCATGTCATTTTTGGACTCAAGTTTCTCAGCCCTCCCACCCCTTTTGGGCTTTTCTCCCCTTTCTAGCGGGAAGTTTCGTTAAAATACAGAGTGGAAAATGTAGTTAAAGTAAAAAATAGGGAAAAAGTTTTGTTAAGGGTGTAGATTGTGCAGTGAAACTAAGGGGGAAGTTTTGATCTACACTCTTAAGAATACTTTCCTCCCTATTTCTCACTGGGGCAAGCTGCGCCCACCAGGTATAGGGATAGAAGCCACTGCACACAGCCTTCTGCCAATTGCTGCTCATCATTCTGCTACTGTTGATCGCTTAGTCTAATTGCAAGTTTCTTCGTCGTTCTTGCCATATGGACACGGATTTACAGATCCATACAGTGCCCCATGAAAGGCGTATAGATCTGCTGCATTTTGCTCCATAAAAAGAGATTGTTTAGAGGGCTATGATATTTCAATTACTATTTATCAAAACTCTTCAGACAAACTATGACAGTGACAATTTCTAGGTCGCGAAAGTGGTGTACGGTTAAAAATCGGGTGTTTTATCCGTTGAATGTTTTACAAAGCACGCATCTCCTAGAAGGTCGGCGTCGTTGTAGAGCGGCGGATCGGAATCCGCTGGCGGTGGCATGACATCGAGTGGTAGCGTGCAAGCACGTGCGATAGTCATCCGTCAGTCGGACGTCCACTCCACGCCCAGCGGTGCAGACGTAGAATCAGCTAGCGTTTGTCTTAGACTGGCGGTCGGTCGGTCCGTTCAAGATTCAGACGCTACGGAATGAATGACGCAACGAACACGGATGCAATACCACTAACAACAGCAGCAGCAGCAGCACCACCACTGTCTACATCGTGTCTCAAAAAAACTGTGCAAAATTGCGTCTGCATCTGTGTTTAACACCGTAGTGCGTTGACGCAAATTGGTTGAGGTGGGAAGTGAGTGCACAGCGCGTACTTTGCCATCTTTTTACCAAAAATTTTCGAAGCTGGTGCAAATTTGAGAAAGTTCTGACAAAAACAATTTTGCTCAGTTTTTTCTGGTGACACGGTGTAACTGCGTCCGACCGACACCTTGGATGAGTGACTGTATGCACTATAAACGGCGATTTGAAATTTTTCAGGTTTTTTCCTGTTTGATATTGCTGTCTCTATAGCTGTTTGCTCAACATGACAATTCTGCGAGTCTGACTCTATATTGTTTTTTTTGTTTTTTTTTGTTTGGTTTTTGTCTATCAATGTTTGTTTGGTGAAATAAGGATTATCATTTGGTGACGATCGGTACAGAGGTTTTGAGTTGACTGAGGGTCAAAGTTTGCCTTTTCTTATATACTTTGAAGATCGTCCTTACAACACTCACACTATCGTGTGAGGTGTGATTGGCATTTGCGGTGGCGTTTCCCGGTCGCTGTCATGTATACGTGAACCGTGAATGCAGCGATGCGGCTTATCAGTGTGATCTTAGTGAATTGATCCCAGCTCTGTCTGACCGCCACAAATCAACTGTAAATGATAGAGCTACGTGCAGTTCAAAAAGTTTTTTTTCGAATTTTGATTCGATTTGCACTTTCGCATACTTGCACCTCCAGGGTACTCCTGCAATTTTTTTTCTACCAGAAATTGATTAGAAATTTTTGGACCCAAATTACGGCCAAAACTGACACTAAAATTTAGACACTTGGTTCTTCGACTATACGTTTCACATTTCCACAAAATGTCGTCAAAATCCGTTGGCGTTCATAGCCTATTTCGTGCTTGGGCAGTCAAACAAACCGATCAGAACTTTTTTCATTGTCTTCACAGTGTTTACTCCACTGATAGTTTAAAAGTACACTCTAACATGCAAGAGTACGGTAAAGACACGCTTCGTAAACGTCTGTTGCGTCGATATCCGATCGAATGATATCCAAACTGATTTTTCGTCGTTTTGGCACATCTCTTCTCTCCCATAGTCACTCGGATCGTTGGATGCTGCGTTGGCATGCGCATCCAATTCCAATCGATTTTATCTCCCGCCCGCCAGCGACGTGACCGCAACAACCAATAGCTTCGACCTGCGTTCAGCTCTTACTTACTTAGCTTACTCGTTGGCCTATCCGAGTGAGTGACAGGCTGACGTCTGATAAACAGCTTTGCACTGTATTGACTATAAATTATCTGGCAGCAGTTGCTAATCGGAAGATCGACCACCGTTCAATTCGGCACGTGGCACGCGCGCTAAGATCACCAAGCCCGATACGTTCTTTGACGTACCGAACGCTACTCTGTAGCAACTTCAGAAAGTTGCAGGAATTCATTTGAAAGTAGTGTCCATATACAAAATATACATTTCTGTCTTAACTTAAGGATTATTTTGACCATTTCTTAGATTGATTTTCACGCAAAAATTTTTGGCAAGCACATACAGTGCACACAGAAAAGTTTTAAACTGAAATAAATCTTCACTGTCTTTTGGTGAGTTTATATTCATACCAGTGAGCACAATATAGGCGTACAGTATAACCAAACAGATTAGTTAATTAATTAATAAGATTTATCTGTTTACACTGCAGATCAAACAAACATTTAACGACGCTGAGAAGATTAATTAATTATACAAATCCATCAAACTGTTAATACAAAAAATGCCCGATCTTTGTCAAAAGGACGCGGGCGCTGTTACAGTCATGATAAAGCAAACCAAAGCCTGAAAAGTTGCACGTTGCACGTTGCTAAAAACACAAAGCATGTACATTAATTGTGCTTGCATATCGCTGCATTGATTGATTTAAAATATTTTTGTTAAATGCAGCACAACGACATTTAACAGGCGTAATTTTTGGTCATTTTATGCTATATTTAGAGAAATACATGTAAAGTATACAAATGGCTTAGTGAGGTCTACAGGATGCGGCAAAAAGTACACTCTTAAAGTTTGTCGCCGTTTTCTCAGCAACCGTTTGAAATTTTGATTCCAAATTTTACAGTTTTATTTAATGAAACGTTCTACATTTAACTGCCAAGTAAAATATGATTCTGTTAAAAACGACAAAGTTATAGATTTTTCAACATGGTCGTCTGATTTTTCAGCAATAAAAATCCTCAAACTAAAAAAATTTTAAAAACCGGTTACCACGTTACTGCCTATGACCGTGACGTAGAACATTTTGTGACATAAATCTGTGAAATTTCAGATTAAAATGCTAAACGGTTGTTGATAAAACAGCGAAAGCTTTAGGGAGCTACTTTTTGCCGCGCCCTGAAAAGTTAGCCAGAAGGAATTATAACACAAAAATGATATTTGTTGCTAAAAGCGGATTGACGGTAAAAGTAACACAAACTTTTTGGTCATAATTTTGTCAAATACCCAACTTGCCAATTTTCACAGTTTTTTTATAAGCACATTCTGCTGTAAATCTGGATCCGGCCTCTGATTCGTTCGCGTCATGGTGATGTACGTATAAGTGTGTTTGGTGGGTGATCGCCGTCCATCGATCGATTGACGACGATTGGCACGATGTCGCGTGCAAATTTAATTCAAACTCGACAAATGAAACCACGACTGGAAACTGAAGATGCGGAGTTTTCGAGGTTGTGGAGGCTAATTATTCCGTCCGATCGTTCTGTGCGCTAACGCTAGCCTACGCTGTAAGTTTCAGTGAAGCAGTAACGTAACCTTGGGTCAAATCGAATCGCCCCTCTATCTAATTGCAAACACAATAAAAGAACAACGAAGTAAAAATCGACAGAATGGTGGCGCGATAACGCCAATTGAATGTTTTTATTCGCTGCTGCTGCAGCCGATGCGACTGATGTGTGGCAGTGCGTGGCTCCGTCGCTTGGTGGTCATTGATCAGCGAACAAAAAAGAGCCTAATCAATTACGATATTTCTGCGACGGCAGCAGTAAGAGCAGCGCAACAGAAGCAATAGATTACGGGGGTCTTGGTCTCCCAGTCTGGCCATTTGAACGCCACAGACGGGAATGAAAAAATGTGTCCATGCGGGACTCGCTCTATACCGATTGATTCACTGCAGTCCAGCTTTGTTAACTGACTTGATTCCATACTATTTGGATTCGAATAGGCCTATACAGAAAAAGATGACTCGGAAAAATCTGTGCACGTTGTGTTATTTTTTCATGTGCGTGCGACGAGGAAAGCTGCTTTTTCCCTTAACAAATTACTTGACTTATTTTTCGCTCCCCGCTTAGAAAAGCTATAGCACTGAATTTACTGTGATACAGAAAACAGTTTTGGGAGCCGTAAATGGAATGATTTAATTTTAAACCGCACGCCTATAGTGATTTTTTTTACTTAATTCGTTGTACTTTCAATTGTCTAAACAATTTGTTTAGCCTGTCTCTGGCGCCAAATTGTTTTTAGTTTGTTTATGTGTCCCAAACAAGCAGGATTACCGGTATAGTACTCAAGAGGTTATGGTCTGTTTTAATAATTTTTAAAATAAAATGTCAAAAAAGAGAAACAATAAGGTAGATTTCGGGGTGTCGTAGATTTGGATCCGGATCATGATTTTTAAATTGTTTTTAATTTGTTTGCAGCGTTGAAAGTTTCATCGAAATGATCCTGCATTAAAACATAAACGTAAACACCGAGACTCAGTCACAGAAGTATCAGCCGAAATACTGGCATAGCTTTTTCCACGCGGCGTACATTTCTTCAGCCGTTCTTAGAATGCGTTGTTTGACTCCGGGCCCAATTCAAAGACTCCGTTCCGTTCCGAGACAGTTCGTTGTTCCAGCGTGGAAATATATCTCCAGGCAGACGACAAGCGCCCACAGCGACCGAACTCCTGCGGGACGAGTGATTGCTTTCGGTTCCGCTCGTTCCGGCGAGCACCATGGGAACGACTTGGTGTGCCCGTCCGCCGTCCGGTAACATAAAGCACGTGAGTAATGTCCGCAAGACACGACGTCCGCATTTTACCCGCACGCCGGTGTCGTCGTCGTCAATATGCTTCGGATATAAACCGAAATGACTGCGCGTCGATCTCAGGTTCTGACTGACCCACCGACCAGTAATAACGTGGATTGATTTCCACTAATGCTCTTCCGTATAATACAACGAGTGATTTACCAACGAGATGGGTGGGACAATAAAGACTGAACGCAAGATTATATTGAAGTCAATTGACAAGTATTGCTCTTCTAAATTAATACACCGTGGTCCATAAAACGTGCCATTTTTATTTTTTGAATAACTCTGTGCAGCATTCGCCGATTTTAATATATTTTGGCGTGCGACATTGGGAAGAAACTCGACACAAACGACTATACTTTTGGCCACTTCACTTTAATACTGTCGCTACACTACCTTGTAAAATGCAGGTTGTTGATCCTGCTGTCTGCGAGTGGTATCAACGTTTGCCGCTTGCATTCGCGCTGGAGGAGGACATTTTGAGCACATGCTGTAATGAAAAGGACGTGATGTGACACGTGCGACTTTTTGAGATACAATAGTTGCCAATCGTGTTTGTCGCTTTTCAGTTTATCATTTCCCAGCCGACGCGTGCGCTATCCAGTATGAATTCATTGTTGTAAATGGCCAAACTATGACTTTCGCATTTCACAAGGCAGTGTAGTGACAGTATTGAAGTAAGATGACTAAAACTACAGCCATTTGCGTCACGTTTTTTTGCTGATGTCGTGTGCCAAAAATTATTAATATCGGCCAATGTTTCAAGAAGCTATTCAAAGAATACAAGTGGCACGTTTTATATGGACCACGGTGTATATACCTTGTCGCACGAAATCGTGCATCTCTTATGACTGATCGAGGCAAATTGTTCCGATTTTAGTTTTTTTCACTTGCATTCAGTAATGAACTGCGGAATAGGCAAAAACTTTAGTGCTGCTATTTCACATTGAACTATATAGGCTATTCACCTTAAATTGTGGGCGCAACTCTCGTTTTTGTGTTACAGGTCCTTCCTAGCCAACTCCAGACCCCACTAAGCTACATTAAAAATCGCTTCAACGATTCCAAACGTTTTTGACCGGTATTAGACCCAGTTTACAAAAAAAGAGTGAAAAATAAGCCGGTTAAACAAAAAATTTACATTTAGAGTATGTTATAATTCAGCTGTATTGTTACGTCGGTCTGGCGCCATCGGTGCTGTTGTCGCTACTGCTGGCAAAGGAACGCTGCAGCAGCAGCTGCAGCTGCAGCGCCTGCGGGCAACGGCCAGTGCTGCCTTCTTGCGGGCACTGACTAGCAGGTGCGTGCTTCAGTGGCGCCGCCTTACGACGACTCATTGTGATCTAGTCGTTAGCTCGACCGCCAGCGGCATTTTGTGCATCGTCTACAGCCTACTTAGCGCCTAGAAAGAAGTCTTCACACAGACAGAAAGCAGCGAACATTCGCTTGCGCTCTGTAAACGAAGGTAGTGAAACATTACTTACCGACTGCTGCCAAATGGACATCGACAGCCGTTGAAGTATTTCTGTGTTACAACAAAGTTCGCCTTACTTGATCCGGCCGTGAACCGTTTTACCTGACAAAGCAGACTGACCACCTGAAGTACATCGGCAAAAAGCCTGTGTGACAGTAAAATAGGGACGAGCTGAACAGACTTGTTTCACGACCTGTTCTTCCAGTGGATGGCTGTGTCGGTGATCCGTTAATGTACGAGGTTGGAAGTTACTGACGTCGGCTTCAGTGATATCTGAAGATGCTGTCAAACCGTCATCACCATCATCAACGGATTCAGCAGCAGGGCGGCAGTAGTTGGCGGACGCCTGCGTGGGCAACGTCACTGCGTGAACGTCTACAGCCGCGTGGCCGCACGGCGCCAGCACGACGCGCGTCGACGACGGCGTCACGGCTCGTCGATGCAAACCGGTGCTCGTGGAACGGAGCAATCTACCGCAGCATCAACCGTTGGCACAACAGTTGGACCCTGCTTGACAACCCTGTCCACCTAGACGACTGGATGCGTTCTCCAGACGACACCGATATCAACGGTCAGATACGATACGTGCAGCTAAAAATCACTCACTAGTCTATATACTGGCAGTGCTGGAACGTTTCCTGCAGATTCTGGCTAGTCACTAACTTGTTTAGAATAGCAAATAACAAGGTAGTGTAACGACGCAGTTAAGGTGCGGTGGAATATCCAGTGATTAACAGGCTAGTTTTTTACAGAGTAAGCTGGTGAATTAATTTTTAAAAATTGTTCAATATTTGGCGAAGATATGGACAAAAGTTCGCAGCTTACTTTTTTGGTCCACTTTTTGGTCAAATACTGACAGATGTCAAACTTCAAAGACTGTTTGATTACAACGCATGCATCTATTAGAGTTTGTTGTTCATGGGTTGTTACTGTCACAAAATCAGTAATTTTGTGCGTAAGGAAGTAGAAGTGCTGCATCAGTGTTGTTTACAAAAAGGCTTGTTTGATAAACAATATTATGACATATCGCTCATTTGAATACAGTAATAAATTATTTTGTTGTCGACAAGCTACAGTGACGAAAACTGTTGGGCACGTCGTACCCACATTCTCAATTGATTGGACTTAGGTTGGCTGGTTGATAACATACTATCTGACCGAAGTCGTACGTAGCCGTAAGCTGACAGCGACTGCGGTACATGACCGTGTCTGAATTTTTTAATTCGATCGAAATATATGCAAATGACCGGGCTGCAGAAACTGATGATTGGGGTGTATCAGTAAACAACATAATGGCGACAGAGCAGAGAATCCCAGAGTCGCGCCCAGCTGATGTGCCATAAAGCGCTCAGCTCAATAGACCGATGATTCGATTAATCGACGGGTCACAGACGATTAATTACCGACCGGCAAACGACAGCACTCAGTCACTTCGTGTGTGTGCCCACAAGCGTACGGCAATTCCCCCCCCTCCGGAACAAAATTTCCGTACGAGAAAAACCCTAGAACAAAACCCTTCTTTCCGACAAGACCCCTGTGTCACAAGTTTTCACAACTCCTATGACAAAACCAGCGGCGTAGCCAAGGGGGGTGGGGGCAGGGGGCCCAGCCCCCTATCTTCCAGACAAAACATAACCATACGTTTAAACTGCACGAAACTGGCCAATTTGATCAGTTTAAAATAATTGAAATCGTCGTCACCAGATCTTATTTTTAGAGCTAAAATGCACCAAATTCGATTTCGGCTGGGTCTTTGCCCCAGACCCCGCTGGCGAGCTCACGGCGCTCCCCCATACCTCTAACTGGATTTTAGGGGTCTTACTTTTAAGGGAGGGAAGAGGAGGGGAAAGAGGAAGACAGAGGAAGGGAGAAAAGGGTAAAGAGAAGAAGCGACTGGAGGGAAGGGACAAAATGGGGAAGGAAAGGGGAAGGGAAGGGAAACGACGACCCCTAATTGCCAGTACTATTCATACGCAGATTTAGACTGGCCGCAAACTTACTTTATATTGAAGCTTATTGTTCGACGCAGTTGGTGCTAAAATGGACGAAATAAAGTGGAAATTGTTTACCGCTATTGAAGAAACGCATGACAAGAAAATGTGGGTTTTGGAGTAGGGAGGGTTTTTTTGTCGGGGGGGGGTTGTCTGCACC
>Ga0209367_1011582_pt1 | contig 11668 bp, 4 predicted proteins | sample WorMetLIZISLAND2_FD_187412 | JGI IMG/M metagenome (GOLD analysis project Ga0209367, IMG submission 187412) | Marine gutless worms symbiont microbial communities from Max Planck institute for Marine Microbiology, Germany - Olavius geniculatus... ... | reverse complement strand
CCCCTAATTTCTCCCAATCGGACTTAGGGCGCCGGGCGGACTCACATTGGGCTTTGCCCCAAATTTCTAGTTTTTATTTTACTTTTTATTTTAATATGTAATAAACACTTGCGACAAACGCGCAAGAGCAATAACATAGGAAAACAGTAAAAGGAAAAACTACAAACATTACTAAGGTAGACAAAAGCAACACAGAAAATACATGCTAAACATTAGGCTATTGTTTGCAGTTGCACATTTGTTTTCTTGATTCGTTTGTTTTGTGAAAACTGATTTCATATAAATGATTCGGTGACCGTTATACTTTTTTGTACAAGAAACATTAAGCCTAAGTGACACTGTTAAAGTGACACGTAGGCTATGCAGCTGGCGGAGCTGAGCTCTACTTGTGGCCAAATTGAGCCGACTGGCGGATTTACCCGTTGTCATTTCACACTGGATGCAATCTTGGCATTGCGTCTGTTGACGGAAATCCACAGAGTTCTAACAGCCGCTGCGTGTTAAGTTAAAGTTAAGTTAAAAACGAAGTTATAAAGCACCATAAAACTAAACGTGTGTAAAGATACAGAGGCGCTGGCTGCGTTACAGTTAACCACTGTTTTCAAAAGCAGCAGTAAACAGATGTGTTTTGAGTCGACGACGGAATGCAGGCAAACTGTTAGCTTCAATGACTGAAGTTGGAAGATTGTTCCAGATAGTTGGTACGGCTGAACTAAAAGCACGGCTGCCGTATGCAGTTCGGGTGCGTGGTGCTTGGAGTAGAGGACGAGTTGATGAGTGCAATGTCATCGATGAACCAGGGTGTTGACTGGAGATCAGCTGATGAAAGTAACACATGTGGATTTGAAACCGGCGTTTGATTCCGTAGACAGGAAGTCCATGCCTGGTGTCGGTGTTCCCTCGGTACTCATGAACCTGATCATCGACCTGCAACGTCCGCCAGAGTGCGCCTAGCAGGCCGCCTCTTCAAGCCATTCACGACGACCTCCGGTGTAAGGCAGGGATATGTCTTGGCTCCCGCCCTGTTTTGCCGAGCGATGGACTATATTATGGATCGCGTCAGTCGCAAAGTCAGCATCCAAGTTGGCAAGCTCACTTTCACGGACACTGACTATGCTGACGACGTCGCTCTGCTTGTTGACAAGGAGGAAAGCTTCCGCACCGCTCTCACAGCGATGGATGAAGAAGCTTCCAAGTTCGGTCTTCGGGTTTCTTGGACCAAGACAAAGCTCCAGAAACTCGGTTCGGGATCGACGCCATCGCCAATAATAGTGGATGGTAACACTATTGACCCAGTATAGAAGAGTTCACATACTTGAGCAGCATACAGTCGAGTTTCAGCAACTGCGGATCGGAATGTATCCAGCTCATTTGACTTGCGGCTAGCGCAATGAAAAGATTCGACTGTATCTGGAGTCAGAGCAAGCTCAGTATTGCCACGAAACTTAGAATATACTCCATGTGCGTGTTACCCATACTATTCTACAGCTCCGAGACCAGGACTATCATACAAGCTGATTGGAAAAGATTGGATTCCTTCCATCTACGGTGCCAACGACGCATCCTGCACATCAGCGGATACGATTTCGTGTCTAACGATGAGGTTTTGCGTCGTTCTGGCCTGTTCGATGTTTCCTACATTGTCCGTAAACGAAGACTGGGTCTCTTTGATCACGTCGCCAGACTTCGAAGTGATGCACCGACAAACCAGATCCTCCGAATCTGTACCAAGACGAAGGATGGTGACCGGCCTTCGCAGGAGTGAAGACGCGCCAGCGGTCGACCACCCACCACCTGGATCCACCAGATCTGCCGTGACACGGGTGTTACAGCGACTGAGGCCCTGCAGCTAGGCCTAGCGGGGACAGACCGTTCTGGCGAACGATCGCAACCGCGGGAGGCTTCGGCTGATCACTTCGCGTCGCATGATGATGACGATGATAATGATTAGCCTCCACATTTTACAGAACTTATCAGAGATTTCTGGTTAGTCTCGGGTTAGAATGGTTATAATCGATTTATATTAATTTGTCTGTGTGTACAACGCCCACAGACTTTCGTGCATTGTTTTATTTGAACGTAAAACACGAAAAAAACAACAACACACAGTTTAAGTCAAATCAACTTAAATTACAGTTTACAGACAAAATTAAGAAGACTTAAAAACAACGAAAACAGCGATCATTGTGCACGCTGGTTTAGTGCTTTACGGAAGCGAATCAATTTCACAGCCTATACAGAGGTGAACATGAAGACTCGGGTTCGAATATATGCAACACAGCACGGCATTGGCTACACGGCTTTAGTTTATTTTGCAGTGTACATTTCACGTTTATAATTAGGCCGCCCGGAACGATAGTTCGGGAAGGCCTTATGTTTTGCAACAGTTTTTATTATTCTTCTGTTTTTCAACGCGAGATCTCCAAGTTCCGCGTGCCGATCTCCGCGAAATTTTGCCTCATGGTCGGAAGCATGTTCAATTTACAAATGCTGGTCCAAAAATTTGGGGGCCTGCCCCCTCTCCCCCTCCCAAAAAATGGGAGGAGGACGAAAAACACGTTAAATTTGGCCCGATTTCGTACCCGTTCCCATTTGAGCGCGAATATCTCCGCAACGGACAGAGATATCCAAAACCAGAAAACTACTTGACCGACAGCATTTCCTCCCGCGTTGGGCAAAAAAAGTTCGGTGAACTTTGGTCCACTAACCACGAGGTGCAATTATACCCACAAAATCGACTTTTTCGAAAAACCATATCTCGGCCCATAGGGGGTGCAGCGCCCCGAAATTTTTACACGCGCCACATAATGGCCAAGACTTGCTAACCCACACCCCGGAGGGGATCGGGGTTCCCCCAACAATTGTTTACAAAGGGGGGTTAAAATTGACCTAAAATGTAGCGTATGAGTCTCAAGATCTTTGGAGCTAAGGGGAGTAACCCCACAAAACTTCAGCACGTGATGTGCCGCTTGGTAGGCGTGATAACGCGCGTACAGCTTTTTGTGTGGGGGGACACCGCCCCCTTAAAATTTGGGAAGGCAAAAAACGTCCAAAATTCGTTGCTATTTAGGACAACTTCCGAGTTTGAGCGCAAATATATGTGGAACGGATAAAGATATCGACAAGCGATAAGAAGCGTTATCAACTATTATTTCTTCCGCATTTAATAAAAAAATCCTGTGAACTTTCGTCCAGTAACCACAAAGTTGCGTTTGCTCATTTCGACCTACCCAACATTGACATGTCGCGCGTTTCCAGACAACTTTAGATTTTGATCGCATATATCTCGAAAGTGGATAGAGATATCGATAAAAGGAAAAACGCGTTTAAAACTACGATCGATTCCACGTCGAACGCAGAAAGACTGGTGAAATTTGGTTCACAAACAACAAAGTTCTGTTGTCTCATTTCGAATCACCAAAGTTTAACATTGCGCTTGCTACACATGTACAGTATATGATAATGCAATTGCGTTCGGGCCAGGTGACTTTGCTGCGAACGAAATTTCAACCCCTTATTTGTCCGCCAATCGGACTTACGGCGCCGGGTGGCCTCACGTTGGCCTCTGCCCCATATTTCTAGTTTTGTTTTGCATTTACACCGTCTATCTTTAACAACTCTTTATAATAATAATAAATGTTGATCTTGGCGCCCGTTATATCTTTGAGCCCATTGCCATTGAGACCTTGAGAGTTTTCAACGCATCAACTCGCCAGCTCCTGGCTGATCTTGGAAGAAGAATCTCAATTAATACTGGCGAGGCTAGAGAGACCAGTTATTTGTTTCAGAGGATTTCTGTTTTGGTGCAGCGCTTCAATGCTGTTTTGTTGCACGACAGTTTGCCGGCCGCTGACTGCACGGACTGACGATCGTACCCACCTTTGTATTTCGTAGTTAATTTTTAGGCTTTCTCGGGAACGGAGTACCGAGGATTAAAAAAAAATAATAGTAATAATAATCTGACTTATCGCCAGTATGTGCTAAAAGAAAGACTTCAGTGGCGCTTAATCTACACAGTGTGTGACAAAAAAGTAATCCCCTGTCGTATTTTGTAAAACTAAGCAACGACTTAAAATTCTTTAATGCAATCTAAGAACCTTGCAATTTCTCGTTTTTCTCGCTGAGCGAGAAAAGCGAGCGAGATTTGCCTACGAGCGAGCGAGAAAACGGCTGGTGAGTCGTTTACGGGTCTACCAATGGCCGATAACAGAATCTATGATCGACTGATCTAATGCATTCACTCATTGATTAGACGTGTTTTCAAGCTCATCAGCCAGCTATTTTGTTGTCTGCTGTTTTCAGCATAAAATATTTAATACCTCAAAATTATTAAACTACGTCGCACCCTCTGTCGAATTGATGATGCAAAGGTGAGACATCTGATACAAATAATAGCCGCATAATGTAACAATTTAGACACACACGGTAGTGCGTTGACATAAATTAGATGAGGTGAGGTTGTGCACCCTACACAATAATATCGTCTTGGCCATCTTTCTGTTAAAAATTATCAAAGTTGGTGGAAATTTGACAAAAGTTATGCCAAAACAATTTTGACTGTTTTTGAGACAGGGTGTGTAAATTACACAGTAGTTTATTTTCGTAATGACTGCGTCGTGTACAGGGTGGGCCAAAAAGTAAGCTATTGTACTTTTTCCATATCTTCGCTAAATATTGACCAATTTTCACAATTTTTTCACCAGTAGGCTCTGTAAAAAATTTGCTACTCAGTGGCATGCACACCACACTTATTATGTCGCTACACTACCTTGTAAAATATAAATATCCAAAAACGTACAATATCTACAGTAGTCCATTCCATTCCATTTATTTGAAAATCAGTCCACAAGGGACCACACACATAAAAGAAATACACATAAAAGAAACTAAATGTAGTATGAACAGTAAGAAATGCATTAAAAACCAGCATATGACATGAGCTGAGACAAGTACTGAACAAGACAATTACTGGAGGCAGAATACTGTTTATCAAACGAGATTCTAGCATTGTGTAAGAACGTGTCTAAACTAGACAAATGCAACCTAATCAAGATCTGAGTCATACTGTACAATCTACAGAAACCAAAAAATTTCTTGATACATTTGTTGTAACATGCTTTCAATTTGTTTAGATTAGTAGCAGTGAAATTAGTCCACAGCGCAATATTATACAGACAAAGAACGTATGTAATAAAGTCGAGTAATAAATGTTTAAAGTATTTAAATAATATGTTAAATATAAGTTATAGTAAGTGACAAAAAGTTTTAGGTGTAGCTACAGAGTAAATTTTCATCTTTCAAAAAAGTGCACAGCTTATAAAGCCGCACAATTGAAGCACATTGCTCTGTATGCTCATGCAGTTAACTGAGCAAAATTGCAGCCATCAACCAGCATTAATGTACACTGAAAATGACTGCACAGTAAAATTGTTCAAATTATTTTTAAAAACGGTTAATATGCCGTCCAATGTTTTTGACACTATAACACACATTTTAACATTTAAGTTAAATACTTCAAAAATTTACAATTGGACCTTCTGTCCCTCTGTAAATATTGTACGTTTTTGGATATTTTTATTTTGCAAGGTAGTGTAGCGACATAATAAGTGTGGTGTGCATGCTTCTAAGTAGCAAATTTCTTACTGAGTCCACTGGTGAAAAAATTGTGAAAATTGATTAATATTTAGCGAAGATATGGACCAAGTGCAATAGCTTACTTTTTTGGCCCACCCTGTATAAGTAGATGCAAAAAAATATTTAGGCTTAGGCCTGTGCAAGGTGTAGGCCATAAGCAATAAGCAAGTGCAAATGTGCGCTATGCGCGTGCGGGCGAAGGGGTCGGGCGGGGAGGAGGTGGGAGTAATCTGCACATCCGGCGCCCGCCGGATGCAACGGCAGGTGAGTGCAGCTGTAGCAGTAGGCTATTTATTGTATTGAGGTTAATCAGATATTCATTACTGCGTACGTGTCTGTCAGTAGTAAGCTAGCGTGACATCATTGCAAGAGTAATTCATCAATCATACACTGTAGTCCACGCACCTTGGTTGCTAACACTGTGCTCGACCAGCTGTCCCTTGCCAATTATTAATGCATCTCATCTCATCTGCCGCCTTATACTGCCTATAATGTCTCTGAAAATAGATCAGTGAAATAAAATAAAATAACACACATAAATAAAAACCAACCGACAAACTAATTAATAAGTTCATTAAATAAGCGCATGTAAAAATAAACAAGAAATATTATTAGATTGTGACTTTTAAAAGCTTTTTTTCATTTTTTTTCGGCTTGTATTAGAAACCTGGCGTGTAATAATATTGAAACCCGTTTAATATTATACTAATAGTCGTTATTGGAAATTGTCTCCCCGAAGTTCATAAATTATTGCCCGATTTTATTAGGAACTGAAAGGAAAAAATTTTCAATAATGGTCGATGACGCTATAGTTGCCATTTGTCTTGTTATACCTCAACGCATGCGTCTATCTGGCACCGTTATGGAGATATGGCCGTTTGAAGTTCTTCCAGGAAGGCTCTTCCAGGAACAGAGGTCGGTCGTCGGTCATCGGTCGTCGGTCGGTCGGTCCTCAATATTACACTGATTTCATATACTCCTCTTCCCTACGTTAGGAACATAGCGCGCGAGGAGTAAAAAAATAAAATAAACAGGCAGATAACAAACAAACAGATAACTAAATAAAAATTACAAAATAATTAAAACGGACACGATTTATCGAGTATCTTTTACCTCTGGTCACGTAACTGTTTTTTTCCGCGCGTGTGATTTTCTTCTATGACGCTGAGTGACTCTGTATAGTTTTCAGTGCACTTTCATGACAGACGACATTTTGTTCTGTTCATGAATTTGCGATGATAATATCGGGGCAGCACGAAATTCAAATCGAAGATCTTGGGTCTACGGAATTTTTATGAACCACATAGGCCTTCATTTCAGCGTCACACTCGCGGCGGGGGGCAGTGGCAGATGCCACCAAAGCCCCTATCTAGGGCGCCATGTAGGCAGACGGTAAGACTGGGGAGTGTAGGCCTACGGAGCAGTCAGGGGCCGAAGCTCCCTAAAATAATTGAAAGCTTTTTGCCTGGCATTTTCAGGGCCGGATTTAGGGGGGACGCCCGGGGGGCCCCGGTCCCCAGGCCTCCCACCAGCTAAATCCGGCCCTGGGCATTTTCATTTATAAGCTGACGAAATAACACGTTTGAACGATCTGGTGACATCACATTTCGTGTTTTTGCTTTGCGAAAAAAAATTAAACACCATAATTCTGGGCCCTTTAGATCCGCACACCCCGCAATGCGGGGGGAGGCGGATCTAAAGGCCCCAGAGTGCGGGGTCAGTATAGTTACGCCACTGCAGTCTTGGTCAGTGGGGGCAGCGCCCGTTCTGCCCATACCTGGATCGGCCACTGGGTGGATGTGTCGTCGTGGACGCATGTGTTGTACGAGCAAGCGTACGCAACGAAACGTATAGTGACTGTGACAAGCTGCTGCCTGCAAGCGCTGTCGGCAAACTCTGATCAGCAGTTCGATTGCCAAACTATGTCCGGCATCTGCAGCTTGGATTGGACATTTTAGTGGTTCGACGGTCGGTTCACATGGCGGGCCTGGGAACTAGCTGAGACTAGCTATTTGGCTTCCCTGGATGACGTGACACTATGTCATAGGATTGTCCGTGTCTCGCGGTGAATAGAAAGTTAACAGTTGCGTAACACATTTACAATTTATGGAACGAGGACTGTGAGACAAAGTCCTCCAAAAGCTGACCAAGTCTTGATTAATGATTATGGAGAGGAAATAAATATTGATGTTTCATGAGGCAAAATTGTGTAAATTTCGATCAGCGTCGAGGGGCGTACGTGGCAGTTGCCACCTAAACGCGCTACTGAAATAATAGAACAAGAAGCCCAGCTATCGCTAGGAAAAGCCGACCGTACCGCCTACGTCCATAGCCCAGCCTCCGATTTGGAGGGACGAAGAGAAGGCAATTTGTCAGAGGTGAGACAGTTCCATGCACGCTATGTTATTGTCAACGGAACGCTCTCTAGAGTCTTACAGATATCGCACGTGGTCATTTCGCCAAGCGATATAAATAGCTACAGAGGAAATGAACAAGGAAAATATCGGACGCAGGTTTTGCAAATATTTTTCACAATAAAAATTTAAAAACGCCTTGCTCGAGAAGACAGGCTGCAGCCTAGTTCTTGTTGCAGTATTGACCTTCAAGGTCATTCAAGGTGAATGTATACTAGAGTCAATATGCTAATACGAAAATTCCACAAGTGCTCAACGGAGGTGAAGATCAGATTGTTCCGAGCCTATTGTATATGTCTGTATGGCTCCGCATTATGGACACATTTTGCTGCTGAAAGCCTAAACAAATTTAGACGCTGTTATCATAAATGTATTAAAATGATTTTTGGATACAGTAAATATCACAGTGTCACTGCTGTTTTGTTTGATCTGAAACTCTCCAGTTTTAACACTATTATGCACAATTTTCGTCATGTATACAGTGCACACTGGTGGTCGTCTGGCAATATGTTGATAATTAATCTCAGAAACATTGGAATTGTTCCCATGTGTAGCTGATGTGTTTTGCTGACTGTGTTTGTGTTGCTCTTTGTGTGTGCATGTATATATATTTTCTTTTTTTCTTACTTTTTACTTTTAGGTTTAGATGATATGGGTTTTTACCTGAAATAAAGATTGATTGATTGATTGATTGATTGAAAGCCGATATGCGGCTTCCTATTAAGCCGTATCACTCACCGTTGTGACCGTTTGCGAGATACGGCCATTTATAGCTTTAAACATTTCATTAGAAATTGCGGCCAAACCGCTGCAGATGGACACATGGTTACTATCGACAGCCTATAGGAAATCGCCACCGCCCTATCCCATCGCCGATTCTCTACGATTTATCGTTCATCCATAATACCGCATGATTGGCATACCGTAGTGCATTGTCACCCTTCAAGAACATCCAAGGTCAATGATTTATATCTCATTTGAAAGCCAGTATGCGATTTGCATTTAGTGATCATTAGCAACGTGGGCACCGTTTAGCCACAGTACATCCGTGAGAAACAGACGGACGACAACTCACGCCAATAGCTCGACCTTTACTAAAGTACGGTCGGCTAAAAACGACATTCTTGCAGCGATAGACTGTACCCGAGAGAAAGAATCGTGCATTGAGACACTGGATTTATTGAAACATAATCCACACTGTCTGCCTTCAAGACATGTGTACTGGATATCGTCGACCGATAGTGATCTATAGGCAATCAGCTAGTTCTGCGTACATTCAGCTCAATCTCTGTGTGCAATTTTAGTATTAGGCCTATACGTTCTAAGGCGTTGGCTGTCAACAAAAAATATCGTTAGAGGTTTTAGTCTGAGATGGGAGGGAAAAGTTATCGCGAACGCCCTATATGGGGTGCACCTTTTCGAAATTCTGCGAAAAATTTCGAAAAAGTGATTACTAAATATCCCACCACAGTATACCACACCAGGCCCGTCGAGAGCCACAGCGGGGCCCGGGAAAACATTTTCGCGGGGCCCCCAAACATTTTAGATAGAACTCTGCGTCACCGTAACTTTGTTGTCAAAAATGCAAATGCAAGAAAAACGTGGCCCTATAATCAATTCTGTGAAAAAAGGTTGAGTTCATTGCGGACGTCCCAACCAAAGACGTTCTATTAAGTTTGCTCTTAAGATTGCGATTTGCGACTTTATCAGTGCGTTTTACAGTATCGTGAATATCGCGATATATCGACGTTGATATCGTGAGTACTGCGCATCACCAGCCACGGCTCGCTGCTAGCCAGAGAGATGTGCAGATTCCAAAATTCTGTGTCCGCACCAGTCCGTTATTTTACTATCTTCTGCCGCTTGATAGGTTTGGTGGTTTTTTTGACCAAGGATCCGTGTCCGCCACAGGACAGAAATAGGACTATAGTCTATTGGATCTGGTGACAGCTGTCAGTCCGCGTTCGCACTGAACAGGTTTAGTCTTAGTACGTGGAACGTATAGGCCACTAAGCTGATTACCATTTAACTAACAAAATAACAACAGTAAATGCTTGGTAATGCAGAAATTAACATGCTTTCCGAAGTCCGTTAAATTATTAGAAAAGACATACTCGTCGCGGACCAGAATCCGCGTCAGACTGCGACTGCAAGTTTTGTCTACCTTTGATCCGTTGCAGGGATGATCCGCTCCTCGTCCGCAAAAATCCTGCGGATCTGCGTTTACGGATGCGTCCGCAGTCCGCACATCTCTGCTGCTAGCGCGACCCGCACGGCGTACAGCGGCGCGCCAGTTTAGTAGGGTTGACGATCGTGTGCGCTCTTGATGGTCTTACGTTTTGATGCTCAAATATACTGTTTCTGTTTCGTTTTATGTTTTGTTAACGACTGACAGTCATTTTCGTGGACGCAGCGACAGGCGTGTTTGTGAATACAACGACGATTAGCGGTATGTTGTGTGCATTTGAGATAAATTTTCATAGATTTGCATGCTGGACCAATTGGCGCGCTCATGACGTACTGGAAGAAGGGAGTTTCAACAATTTTGTTTTATGGCTATGCCTAATCGACGCCTCGTCGTACTTGGCCCTCATTTGGATGGACGGTATTGCATGATTGCAGCGAACGAACTTAGTAATTTCGTCAGTTGATTGATGAATGCCCACAGAACCTGTGAAAAATTAGGACGATGGTGGGCGGTGTGTGCGCGCCGAGGGGGCGGGGTCAGGAGACTTGCTCTCTCCCCAGTTATAAAATCGCGCTAACTTTTTATAAATACGGTAGCCGTACATTCAGACACTAGCGTTGCTATAAGTTAGCTATAAGGCCTATGCTTAATGCAGTAGGTTTACGATTAATATTGGGGTTGCCGTGGATATGAAATTTCCCATCCATATCCATATTCACAGATTTTTCGTTGATATCCATGGATATATCCATATCCACAGACGCCTAACCGGCGTACATGCAGCCCCCAATTTTTGCAATATACAGCAGTGCAAGAGCGTTTATCACCCGTAAAACATGACACAGATATTCCCCACTTTAAATTGTTAAAAAAATAAATAAAAATAAAAATATAAACACACATTAGCATTATCTTAGTTTAGTATTTCCCAAGTTTCGTGAAAATCTACATAATTTTATTGCCCCCGTTTTTGGAATACGATATGCCGTGTGTCTGTCATCTATCTGTCCGTAATGCATGTACTGTGGCTAAACGGTACGTCGTAGGGGTCGGCAGTAGTATTATTGGATAGGGCGACGGCGACTTTACATAGGTTGTCAAAAGTAACCACGTTTTTATCTGCAGCAGTTGGGCTGCAATTTTGAATGCAACATTGCTGCCTGCAGCCGTCACCCACCGTATCGTATCCCTACGTTGATTCTAGCGTTCACTAAAACAGTGTCACCATGGCATGAATAAGACTGTAGTCACTCTGGAAAATTGCTTTCTTTCTGCGACCTGACATCGGACGCTGGCCTTCGGATGTAAGGGAGAGCCTACGGTCGGCACACCCCAGCAACAGCTGAGATTCTTGCTTTCCAAGATGCAGGTTGCATTCATGTACGACTACAAATATAGGGTGGAGTGGACGCTTTTGAAGCGCTCTTGGTTT
>Ga0209367_1011580_pt1 | contig 11669 bp, 7 predicted proteins | sample WorMetLIZISLAND2_FD_187412 | JGI IMG/M metagenome (GOLD analysis project Ga0209367, IMG submission 187412) | Marine gutless worms symbiont microbial communities from Max Planck institute for Marine Microbiology, Germany - Olavius geniculatus... ... | reverse complement strand
GATACCTTTCTGGTCACCCTCCTATGTTATTTACTATTGTATGTTTATTTACTGTATTGTTGTTTTGGTCAATAAACTTTCTCTCTCACCACTTAACTACTGTTAAATTTGTAATGCCACGCCACCCTTGTTTGCCTGTTAAACTGCACTAAATTGGTCCAGTTAATTCTCTGGAAAATAATTAAAATTGTTGCCGCCAGATGTCATAGTTTAAGGCTAAAATCCACCAAATTTGATTTCAACTGCGGTTCCGCCCCAGATCCCGCTTGGGGAGCTAACAGCGCTCCTTTAAACCCTTGGCTGAATTAAGGGGTCCTACTTCTAAGGGAAGGGAAATAGGAAAAGGGAAACGAGGAAGGAAAAGAAGAGACTGAAAAAGAATGGGAGGGTAGAGAAGCAAAAAAGAGATAACAAAAAAGGGACGAAAAGGGGGGAAAAGGCGTTCGAATTAGGGGAGGGGAAGGTTGCCTTCTGACGCTGAGAGGGATGGACGCCCTGGATAGAGTAGTCAAAAATTCTGCTTCAGTAAAAGTAAAAGTAGTGGCCCAGATATCTACTCAAGCAGCAGTAGAAGTAGCCCAAAATAAAAACTAAATAGAAGAAAAATTTTAGCTACCTAAATAGAAAAATAATCTATATTTGAAAATTAACCATACTAAGTTGTGTTTTAGTGTCATCAATAATAATTCTGTCTGAATTCGCCCACAGCTAACATGAGGCCTGGGCATGAACGCCATGAAAAGTAATGGCCGCGGTGAGTGACTTTCCTTTGGTTAACCGCCGCTACAAACACGTACATTATACAAATACAACACATACAATCTATTTTATTGAGTCAAAAAATAGCGTAAAATGACACTGTAAGCTTAGTAAGGTTATTTTATAAGTTTATCATACACCGGCTAACACGTTCGACTTCAACAACACCTTTTTACGTGCAAAAGCGAAATTTTGTCACGAAATAACTAAAGACGCTAAGCTATCATACGGTGAAAACCCGAAGTCTTTATCTCACTTGGGCTGGGATCGGTACTAGGTCGTGACGGACAGACAGACGGACGGACATCAAGACAAAATTACGATAGCTAATGTCATGGTAACGCCTGTCTCTACCATATGATATAAAGGAGCGAAAAGTCAAATTAGGCTAATAATATTTGTTAATTTTCTGTATACATAGTTTAAACCAATATTTTAGGCGCAAAAAAATTCTTTGGTGATTTGGTCGCGTTTAATATGGCATAGCCTAACGTTGTCAAAGTTACGGATAATTGAGCGACCTTGGATAACCTTAAACTGTCATTATGCATGTAAAGCAACCGTGCGTTTTTGGGGCTTTTCACAAAAATTTGAAAGAAAACGATAAACCCAAAAATGTAGGCCACGAACTCTACTTTCAAGCGGCAAAAAGTTCATGCGGAAGTTATGGCAAGCGGGCCTCAAACGACAATTGGGTCACCGAAAATACACTTTTTAGTCATTTCGGGCGCATCTTTCGAACCTTTACAGCCAAGGGCCAAGGCCGTGCAAATGGCTTATTTGCAGAACTGCCGGATAAATAGCTTACAGTAGTCTGTGGGCTATTTATTCGGTCGAATTTATACGAATTTGGCCAGTTAAAGCTCGCGCCCGTGAATTCTGAGATAATCAAGTTCGCTCTTTAATTTGGGTGGCGCTGCATCGTCACGTAAACTAGGGTTAGGATTAGGATTGGGTTAAGATTAGACTTATGAATTCATGCCAAGACGAGCGCGCGGGTTGGCATGTGCTGGAAGGCTACAGGTGACACTGACCGCTTCCACTGAGGCTGACTTCCATTAGGCCTGACAGCGTTATGATGGCGATCGTGAAAATCGTGAAAAGATTCACTGTGTAATAAGAGTGAAAACTTCATAAAGTGGAAGTTAACGGGCGCGAATTTTTTTTCACCCGTGGAACTTTCGTTAATGGGAGCTTTAATGTTCGCGGGTGCAAAGTTCCATAATTATTTTATTTTTGAGCCGATTGTCGCGTCAATTTCTGGACTGTATTTCGTCATCATTGCAGATCGTAGTTAGAAGATCTTTTAACCATGCCACAGACGAACGCCAGGAAACATTCATCTCTCGGCGAACGCGTAGGCAGACTATAGTCATCACGCGCACGAATTCGGTGGGCGCCGTTTATGCATTTATGGCTGTCTACAATGTATCTCTGCTGATTTTTACTGAATCACCGTCTTTATTGCGTCGCAAAATAGTTAGATGATTCTGTAGTAATGTCGGCCTGCTTTACGATCTCACTCATGGCCTATACATGTCTATTCATAAAGCACCATGCAGTGGTGGGGCCATCAGGCCGACTTCGGTTGTATGCTAGCTTAATTGCATCTAACCCTCGCCGCTTCAAAGCGCCGCATAGGGAATAAACTTTCGCGCAGTAGACCTAGACGTCAATGCAAAATTTTCTTTATTCTTTTTCATTGACTTATAGCGTGTTTACACGATCCAGCAAACGTCCAGCAAACTTCCAGCAAATGCATTCAAAATACACGTGAATTGCTGGACGTTTGCTGGATCGTGTAAACATCCAATTAGTCTGTCGCCGTTAACACAGGGCCAGTGACGTAACTCAAAATTTCGGGCTTTTCTGGAAGAACATCATCCTTTTATGCTGTCTCCTTTTTGCCCACACCGTATGCCCCTCTTTTTTTCTTATGTTTTCCGCTACGCTTTCCCCTTACAATTAAACTCCCTTATTGCAGCTAGAAGGTCAGGGGAAGCTCTCTGAACTCCCTCACCGGGGTCCGTATATTTACAGCTTTTTGGCGCCCCAAAAACCGCATGTGGTGACATTAAATTTCGTGTTTTTGCTCTGCAAAAAATAAACACCATAATTTTGGACCCCAGACTCGCCGCCGCATTGCGGGGTCTGCGATGTCAGTAGTTACGCCACTGCACGCGGTTGCACTACCGCGCGTTCGTGAAACGCGAGACATCAATGTCGCCACGTCATTGCAGCGCATGATGTAGGGGTTCTATAGCTCAAGCGTTCGTCACGGGTTTGGATCACTCACTCACCGATATCATATGTGATGATGTTACGTCAACGTTTTTATTGTTGTTTTAACATGAATCAACATACCGTAGCAATTAGCGTGTGTAAAACACCAAGGAGACATGGCACCCCTAGCGACAAAAATACAATCTCCCAAAAAGGTGACATCGAATGGGTCGAAATGAGACAACTAAACTTTGTTGTTGGTGGAACGAAGTTTATCGAGTTTGTTTTTTCGAAGGTGCGGGGCATTTTATTAACTAATTAATGCTGTTTTTCGGTTGTCAATATTTTGGTCTATTCCGGAGATATTTGCAATCGAAGTTCATAGTTTTAAAGATGCGGGCGCTTCAAATTATATCCACATTATCCTGCGTGCCTATGGGTGTAAGCTTACGTCACGGGGAAAAGTTTCGCGAGATTACTCCTCCTGTCCCAAAGTTATTCGCGCTTATACACTGAATTTTAAACCACTTTTTAAACGTTTATTGTTAAAAATTTGTTGGGGGTCGACTTTTTGGCACTCTTGATGCCGACGCAGGCGATATAACACGGCTTGAACTACCAATATGCTCAGTCGGTGATTTATACAGGTAGGATATACGCACTGTGGCCGGGAAAGGGCAAATTGCAACTGCCTGTCCCACCTACTTTTTAACCCACGACGTTGATGGTTATACGTCACCCACTTTGTGAGTAATGATGCGAGCGTGTGCTCACACGATGGCCGATTGTCGTCGTCCAAGGTGACCAGTCCTAGGCAAGCTCTATAAATACGGCACACTGACTTAGAATCACAGCGTTACGACGTGACAAGATCTCGTCTGCCTGTCTCTCCGTCTGCAAACTGCGGTGTTTTACCTCACATCACAGTGAGTTTGCGTTATGTCGTTTTATTATCTCCGCAATTACAGGCACGATAATACATAAATGTCTAATACGACCGTCATATTAAAAGTACAGAAATAAAAAAAATACTATATAAGTCTACAGGAAATTTTTAATGCAATACAGATTAAAAGAGTTTAAAAAATCACTGTGTTTGCCGAAAAATAACGTAAAAACTAACAACGTGTGACTCACGCTTGCGATGATTTATTTATTGTCTGTCCAATGCTATGCAGAGCATTGGACAGAGTATAAAATCACCTGTGTGTCCGTGCGTGCGTGCGTGCGTGCGTCCAACTTTTCTTAAGCTGTCTTCATTCCACCTTTCCAAGTTCGTGACTCCATTATCTTTGAGGCGCTATATCTCCGTAACTGTTTCAGATGGACGCATAGTCACTATGGACCACCCATAGGAAGTCGACCCCCGGGAGTCGAATGGTCATGTGACCGATGACGTCACATGACCTCAAAAGGTCAAGGTCGTGACCGCATTATCTTTGAGACGCTATATCTCCATAACGGCGCAAGATAGACGCACAGACCATTTTTTATAGGAAAGCGCTGGTGACGAATCGAATGGTCTCGTGAGGGACAATGTTTATTGTTTAGTTAAAATAATAGAGAAGAATGAAAGGATCATTGCTGCTGTACAATTTGAAGTTAAACTGTCTGATTTTTTCTACCAGTCTAAACAGCTCTCTGATTATATTTATACGGACATATGCTGTAAACTATCGAAATGCATTGGACAGACTCAGTGTTCGTATGAACATTATCTTGTTTAATTAATTAATATCAAAATCGTACACAGTGCATAAAAATAATAAAAACAAAAAAGAAGAAAATACAAATAATACACAGTCATACAAAGTAGGCCTACAAAATGTGCTATACGAGCACTAGGCCTACTCCATGCACAATGACACAATTGCCTGGCAAATGTCTAACGATAGCAAGTTATCATCAGTCAGTCTATACAACACGTCCCTGACCATTACAAGTTCATACACCAACTGTGCCTGCCTGGGTCCAAACTGTTTTCAAAATGTCTTTGACATGTGAACTGGTAATGTTTGTCCTGCAGGGAGATGTCGTTAGTGCTACAGCTGAGTCTCTGCTGGGTAGCAGCTGTCATTCAGCTGACGTCGTCACAGCAGCTTGTTTTGCCGCTGATGAACGTCTGCAGCGGCGAACAGGCCGAGAAGATCCTGTCGGTTCTGAGTCAGCTGACGCAGTGCTGCAGTCGCGTCGATCAGATGGTCGCTCAGCTGTCGTGGATCGAGACCGCCATCTCACAGCTGCACGCCGACGTCACAGACATCAAAACTCGACCTGCAGCCTGTGCCGGAGGCGGAGGAGGTCAATCAGGTCAGTGGTGACGTGGTGTTGCGGTAACGCGTTGTGTCCGATCAACGAAGTTAATCTACGCCCGGTCGGGTTAGTACTTGAATGGGTGACTGCTTGCGGGCAGGTAAATCATTTTGGTATGTAACCAGCCACCTAGGTCAACTCAGCCTTCCATCCCTCCGGGGTAGGTAAATCGAGTACCGGCCTATCTGGCTGGGGTTAAGGCGGAGCGCGTTTACCTGTTTCGGGTGGCAGGTAACGCTGTGTGATCCCATATGGTGAGTGATGCTCTGTAGCTCTGAGATGGGTTTCCTATGAAGAGCTATAGCATTTTGCCATTTAACCATAACCATTTTAATGCTGAGGAACCAAGAGCTCTATGTGGCTAGCGAAGGTACAGCTTAATCAACTAGAGACAATTATAGTGCTGATTCTAGTTAGAGTTAAGCTTAAAGGCCTATATGGGGCCTATAGGATATGTCTAAACATCTGAATCACTTTTAATCTGTTGTTGAAATAAAAAATGATGGCAAAATTGAACTACAGGAAAACTGCACAAAACGGTTTATGGAGTTCCCACTTCCTAAGTCTGCTTTTGTTTACAAACATTAAAGATGTATCTGAAAATAAACATAATTACTAATTAGTCCTCCCGGAAACGTTAGGAGATCTCCGAGCCACGAAACTTTTTACACGTGATGCGAAGTGTGTTTAGTTTTATAATTCCGGTAGAAAATTTCGGGGGCTTTGATTTCACTAAAAAAATTTTGGGGCCAAAAACGTGCAAAATTTGGCGCGATTTCGGACGACTTGAAACTTGGACGGCAAATATCTTTGAAACGTAATCGGATAAAGATATTCAAAATCAGACAAGCATTACTGATCGACCGCGATTTCTTTCCGCTTTGGCAAAAAATGTCCGGTGAACTTTGGTCCAGTAAATACGGAGATCTAATGGTGAAATCATATACCCATCGAAATCGAGTTTTTTGGAGTACAATATTTCGGCCTCTGAGGAGTGTTGCGCCCGCAAATTTTTACACGCGCTACAAAATAATTAAGTTTTGCTAGCGCATTCCTCACCGGGGACGAGGGTCCACCAACATTTTTTTACAAAAGGGGTTTAAGATTGGCTCAATATTCAGCGTATTAGCCGCAAGAATTTTGCAGCTAGCGGCAGCCCGGGTAGCAGACTCACTGACTCACGAAACTTTGCCACATAACGTGTCGCTATGTAAGTACATCTTTTGTGAGGGCACCGACCCTCCTAAAATTTAAGAGGTCAAAAAAGTCTAAAATTCGGCGCGATTTATGACAAGTTTAGACTTTGACCTCGAATATTTCTAAAACCAGTGACGGATTCAAGGGAGGGGGGTCGGCGGCCACCTTTCCCCTCTTGACTGGATGCATCTTAAAACAGGTGAAAATTTTGCACGAAAATGCACTATTATTGCATAAAAATTTCACATTTTTTTGCGGAGGGAGTATAGCCCCTTCCCGAGACCTCACCCCTACCCTTCCGCCCCTTATTTCAATTTTTTTTGATTCACCACTGTCGGGAACGGCTCGAACTATCGACAAGCCGTCAACAGCGTTATAAACGTTATAAACTACAATCCCTCCCGCGTTGAATCAAAAACTTTGGTAAACTTTGGTCCACTAACACTAGAGAATACCCGGCTAATGTTTACCCACTTTAAGTCGACATTGCGCGTTCTGCGTATGCTAATGCACTAGAGTTTGGGCAACGTGACTTTGCTACGAGGGGAATTTCAACCCATTAAACTTTTTTCCAATCGGACTTTGTACGGCACCGGACGGTCTCACGTTAAGCTCTGCCCCAAATTTCTAGTTTAATTTTTGTATGAATGCTAGTAAAAAATGTTTCAAAAGATATTTTTTGGCATACGTATTAGTGATTTTAGTAATTTAAAAAATCTATGTTTTACATAACAATGTAGCGACGCAGTTATGGTGTGGTGGGTGCTATATTGCTTACTGTTCAAAGAACGCAGTTACGCATCACTGAAAGAATTAGGAAAATTCGCTAACATTTGACGAAGATATGGACCATTAAAAGTGGCACAGTGTTTCGAGACACGGCGGTTTTGTTTGAGACCTTGTAGGCCTACATAACATGCGATTGTGTTTTTAGGCCGACCCTTTGTCGTGGTTGTCGTCTGTCCGTCTATCGTTTGTCTGTGTGTCTGTCACGGATGTATCGTGACTAAACGGTGAAAGATACGGCTTAGGTTACTATTGATCGATAGGAAGTAGCATACGCCCTTTCAGATGAAATGAAAACCATCGACTTTGGATGACCTTCAAGGTCAGTGATAACCACTACAGTCGGCACCACCTTATCAACAGCTGGGCTTTTTGTAAAAGTTGACATGTCACCTGACGTGTCTATGTGCCGCATTAACTCTACGTTTCTGTGTACGTTTGTTTGTAGTAGATGATACAAATAATTCGACGACGTTTAGCACCCAGCTGTCGACTGCAACGACTAGACCCACCGGCAACACAACAACTGCCACCAGAGGTATTCTTCATCAGGAGGCCTTTCTCTATGAACGGCGTTAGGAATTTGAAGCTAGGGGAGCAATGGGGCAAGGACCAGGGCACAGGGGACAAAACATTTTGTGTGTGGGCCAATTGTCGATCTTACTCAGTCATTGCATGTCGCCGTTAACAAGTGTATAAACTAATGTTTTGTACATTTATTCATTTAATAGTTTATGAACGGGTCACCAAATTGAGAATTAACACGTAAGAGAAAACTTTTTTCGAGCAGTCCCAAAATAGGCGTGGTCAGTGTGATCAAATTTGTAAATGTAATTATCCTTAAATATTTTAGTTTTTGCTAACGACATCAGTGCGTTCAAATTTTACACAAACCTCATGACAGGAGAACAGAGCAAGAACTAGGCCTACATATGGGTTACACTTTAAATGTGTGTAGTCAAGATCACAGTCACGTGATCAAATTTGTAAATTTAGGCATACACTCCCTTAAATATTTAGCTCCCACTAAACGACACAGCATTCAATCTTTACGCCGAGCATATGGTTGAGGAGTACGACAAAAACAAGAAGCCCAGCGATAACCGACCGTACAGGCTGTCAGTGATCTTCAAGGTCATCTAAGGTCAATGATTTGCATGTAATCTGAAAGGGTACATCCCATTTCCTATTATTGATTAATAGTAACATTGGCCCTATTTCTTACCGTTTCCTATCGAGATACGGCCGATAGGGCCTATAGCTTGGAATTTTTTTTATTTAAAAATTGCAGCCAAACCGATGCAGATGGAGACATGGTTATCATTGACAACCTATAGGAAGTCGCTAGCGCCCTATCCGATAGTACCATCGGATAGGGCGCCCTATCTGATGGTACCGTTTGGCCACAATACCGCACGACTGGCATACCATAGTGCGTTATAACCCTTCATGGTCATCTAACGTCGATGATTTTCAACGTCAACGTCAATGATGCGATTTCCTACTAGTGATCAATAGCAACCTGAGCCCTATCTCGCACCGTTTAGCCACAATACATGTGTGACAAACAGACGGTCGGACAGACTGACGACAACCGTAACATAAGCTCGACCGTTATTAAATACCGTCGGCTAAAAATTGCGCCCAAACCGCTAGAGATGGACACATGGTTACTATTGACACTAGACAGCTTACAAAAAGTCGTCTTCGCCCTATCAAATGCACCATCGCCCACCCTTTACGACTTACCGTTCAGCCACAGTAGCGCGTACTGACCTTCAAAGTCATCCAAAGTCGACGATTTTTTTTATCTCATCTGATACGGCGTAACCTTGACTCTATCTCACCGTTTTCGAGATATAGCCATGCAGTTTTCCATTAAATTTCATTTAACCCCAATTTTGATAATGTTCCTCTTGCACTAGTTCGCTGAAATTTTGCAGGCCTAGTTTTAAGACAAAATAAAATGGCTGATTATTCGTGTAAAGTTTTCCCTTACGACCCAACGCTTAGTTATAATACGTCCGTTGCAGACGACGACTACGGACTGACAGACAGACCGTACCAACCAAAAGTTCGACCGTTACTTACGTACGGTCGGTAAATAATGATGCATGGGATTGCTTCTGCAGAGCGCGGAATGATTTCATGTGTGCAGATTGTCCTGCTGGTTTCACGTACCTTCGGTCAGTGAACGGCTGCTACGAGCTTGGCAGCAGTCAACGCAGCTGGACGGAGGCTGGGCAGGAATGTCAATCATTGCATAAAGATGCGCACTTGCTCGTCATCAACGATGCACGCGAACAGGCTGCAGTTGTCAACATGCTCAGTCAGTTTACATTTCCTGCTTCTTGCTTTTTAAAGACGCTGGACACTGATTATCAGGACCGGATTACGTTTTCGCGGCCATAGGCTGGATAGAGTTGAAAGTCTTGTCAGTGGCGGCGACACGTAGGCCTAAGCTTAGGCTTGCGGTCGGTTCTTACGGCACCAAAATTTGTGAACTGTAGGCGCCAAAAACGTCGAAAATGGTGAGGTCTAGGCGGAGTGTCAGGACAGCTCTGTCTTTCCCTCTGAAGTTCGTAAATTTTTGAAATTTAAAGCTTTTTATAGATGCCGCAAGACTAGCAGATAGGCCTATGTTCCAAAAATTCTAAAAGTTTTGCAAATAGAAATGCAGTTGTCATTTGAAACATGTTAGAAAACCACAAGCGGTCAACTACAGCTGCAGCACTGCTCATAAGCAGCCTGAAGCCTGAATGTTCACGGTTTATGGTCTCCTGACTTCTGAACAAAATACACTCATACAGTGTTTTTTTCAAAGATTTAAGCCTATGCGACATAGTGGACACCAAAAATTAGCGTTAGGTATGGGTGGTAAATTCGAGGTTCCTGAAGACGAAGACAAAACTTGCCGACCAACTATCCGTGATGGTCTACAAGGCTTGAGGTGCCAGTTGGCCGATTGGTGATGTAAAGATACGGCTGAAGTCGGCAGTTGCTCCGGTGACGCCGTGTCCCTGCCGCAAAGACACATACGGCTTTAGCCGGTACCTATAAGCACCATTCGGTGCTTGTACGTGCCGGTTAAGGCCATCCAAATCGGCGGCAGGATCAATAGCCGGCCCTCGTATGACCGGATAGCCAATAGCTACTGGCTATTGATACGCCTGCCGCATCAACAGGCTATTTCGTGTCTTACGTTTACTTAATACTTGGCAGAGTTGTCACAATATCTAATACAATACTATTAATCATTCGCAGTTTAAATGTGCTAATTTCTTCAAAAACGTTCTCATAATTTTCTCGGAGCTCTAGTGTTTCAATATACGAGACGATCGTTTCCAGCCAAAAAACTTGCAAAGGTGCTTGGAATCACGATGCGGCAAGTGGAGCTGATACAGATGTGGATAGATAATGTTGGGTGGATCGGTGCACGTGGCTGCAGCAAAATTGCGTGAATGTGGAATGATATTTCCAGAAGCGGGAGACGGCTGCTATCCGGGGTACTGGACGGCCGGACATCGAGTCGGCACAAGCTGGGAGTGGGCGTGGCGCGTGTGGTCGGCACGCACTAGCAGCTATGAGGAGTCGGCAATGACTTACACGGGCTGGCACCCGGGCCAACCGGACAATCACGGCGAAGATCTCGGCGACATCTGCGCCATGCTCTACCTTGACTGGGATTTCCGCTGGTTTGATTACCCGTGTAGCAACAGACATTGCCCAGTCTGCGAAATCGACCTCAACTGAGTTCACAACAGCACTGCTGTCTAGCATAGGCCCTACACTCGGACAGTGGCTTCTATCCCCCAAATCTGGAATCAAAATCGGGCGCAACTTCCCCCCACTTTTGGATTCAGTTTCCCCCCACTTTCGAACTCAAGTTCCCCCTTGGGCTTTTCCCCATCTAGGGGAAAGTTTTTTAAGGTCGTAGAGTGAAAAATAAGGGGAATAAAAATAGGGGAAAAGTTTTGTTAAGGGTGTTGGCTGCCCTGTAAGAATAGGGCGAAAAGTCTTGTTGAAAAGTGTAGATTGCAAAGTGAAAAATAGGGGGAAGTTTTATCTACATTCTTAACAACATTGGGCTTAAGCTGCGCCCACCAGGTATAGGGATAGAAGCCACTGCACTCGGACATCGTCCTGTAAAGGATAGTTCACCTCATTAAGCAATAACTTTTACAGACATGTAGCCTAGCTTTGTGGTTATGCTGTCTAGGCCCGTCGATAGCCACAGTGGGGTCCGGAGAAACATTCTCGCGGGGCCCCCAAATATTTTTGTGAAGCCCTCTTTGGGGAGAAAATTATCGCGAATTAGTATTGTATTTCTGATTGACGGCGGGGCCCCCAAACGTCGCGGGCCCCGGGGTAGCTTACCCGCTCCCTAACCC
>Ga0209367_1011579_pt1 | contig 11669 bp, 3 predicted proteins | sample WorMetLIZISLAND2_FD_187412 | JGI IMG/M metagenome (GOLD analysis project Ga0209367, IMG submission 187412) | Marine gutless worms symbiont microbial communities from Max Planck institute for Marine Microbiology, Germany - Olavius geniculatus... ... | reverse complement strand
TTCTTAAGGTCTCGCTTGATGACGTCCATCCAATTCTTCCTTGGTCGTCCTGGTTTTCTCTTGTGACCTCTCAGTTCCCACTGTGTGGCCTGGCGAGCTGTTTTGGAGTTGTCCATTCTCAAGACGCGTCCCAGCCATCTGAGCCTTCTTTCCTTAATTATGTCCTCCAATTTCCGTAAACCAGTATTCTTTCTGATCTCCTCGTTTCTGACTTTATCTCTCCATGTGATCCCCAGCAGTCTCCTCTGGAATTTGTGGTGAGCTGCTTCTAGACGCCGATGCCATTGCTGCAAATATCACAGCATGTCATAGCGTCAACCGCAGTCAGCCTTAGCCTTCCTTGCACAAGGCTTGACAGTCTAGTGTCAGTATAATGTTATAATGTTGAACATGTGTTATGGTATAGTCGTTGATGTCGTCGATGCAGACGCAGTGGTCGTGGCTGCATCAGTTGACCAACTGCATGGACATACACATGAAACACGTCGCTGAGCACCAGCAGGTAAATAACTGCACACAGTATTGCCCTGCTGGGCACTGTTGGCACTGCTGGGCAATATTTCATGTCATCGTTGTCACGTTATGTGACATGAAGCACGTAGCCAGTAGTATTGCCCTGCTGGGTACTATTGTGCATATTGTGTTATTTTACAGACAGTTGCCCATCCAAATACCAACCACGTGAAAGCAATCTCTCGATCACGTGCCGTTCCCATATGCCACCAAGCCACTTTTTACTTGATTACTTAAGGGGATGTCAGACGAACGACAAAATCGACCAATTTTGTCGGCCAAGATAGAGCATGTTCTATCTTCGACGATTTTGTCGGCCGACTTTTCGTATATCGGACAACAAATTTTGTTTATGTTGCCATGGTGATTGTTTACAACGGAAGATGTTATTTATTTTAGTTATTTATTGTGTTTGTTATTATTTTCGTTCATTAGATGCAGAAAAAAAGTGATGCAAGTATTATTTTGCGATCTGCATTCGGCTGTTGTGCTAGCTGATAACGAATGAAGTAGCAGACAAAGCTATCGGCCGTGTGTCATGTTTCACCGATTTTGTCAGGCAACTCAACCACGCACACATAAGTCGGCCGACTTTGTCGTTCGTCTTACATCGGCTTTACTTACTTTCTATTGTTGTCTGTGCGCAGTTTTACGAGGAGGCTGGCGAAGTGCGTCGTTGGGTCACGAGTCAGTCACAGCTACTCAGTGACTACATTAGACGCTCACAGGACATGAGTCTGGAAGATGGAGAAAAAATTCTACGAGAACTCCAGGCAAGTACACTGCACCATTGGCGTCTGACAGGGGAACAGGCGACGAAGCAAAAAGCAGTAGCCAACCTTAAATTTGTTATATATTATATGTTTATGCAAGTACGATGGAGAAGTTTATTTCATGCGTTATTTTCTTCGTCTTGTCAGAAACATCGTACAAGAAATTTGAGCTAATGCTCACGAGACGCGCGAAAGCCTATAGCAGTTCCGGTTCAGTATATTAGCTGAAAATTGGGGTGTTCACGCTAAGTTATATACAGATACCAAATTCTCTATCTGGATTGCATAACGATAGTCCCTTGCAGCCGACGGTGAAAATTTGGTAATCTAGCTTGCACCGCTTTTGACTGATCCACCCGTGTGACGGACGGACGGACAGACAGACAGACGTACGGACAGAATTGCGATGGCTAAAACGCGATGAAAGCAGTAGCTGCTTTCGCGCGTAATAACATAACAACTCAATCAATGCAATCAAGCGGCGTTAGTTAGTGCTGGGCGTTGTAAACCGGTTCCCGAGGTGGCAGCACCATCGAACAAAATGTCACAAATTACGCTGTAAGATATGCAAACCGTTTCACCAGATACTGTGCATCAGAAATGTACTAAATAATAAACTATTGCGCTCACAATACAACGAAATCGTACAACGAAAATCTGTCACTGTTTGAGTTAGATTTGCGGGAATTTGGGATAAAATATAACATCTTTATTACAGTCATGCCGAAGTGCATATAACTATAGTACCGTGGCGCCTTCTTGTGAATGATGCAGACTTGTGTCACAGCCCGAAATTGCCAAAAAATCCATAAAACCCCCTATTTTGGCGTTCAAGGTCATCCAAGGTCATTGAATTCGGCGCCAATCGAGAGCCAGTGTACGATTTCCTATTAGTGATTAATAGTAATCTAGGCCTTATCTCGCACCGTTACTGTGATACAGTGACTTATTAGCCAAAAATCGCAAATTTTGCCCACCCCCTCTCATTTAGCCCCCTCGTTCAGGGTGACCCCTTTCGAATTTGTGGAAAAGCTTTACGGTTCCTGAAACTAGAGTTTTCCAGGCAGCCGACGGTGAAGATTTGGTGATTCTAGCTTGCACCGCTTTTGACTGATCCACTCGCATGACAGACGGATGGACAGACAGACGGACGGACAGAATTGCGATGGCTAAGACGCGCTGAAAGCAGTAGCTGCTTTCGCGCGTAAAAACACTTAAATGGTAGGCCTACAGATTATATAATATTCTATGCAGCCAAAAAATTTACTGAGCAGATACTCGCACATTAAAACGAGTCTCGCGATGTCCACCCCTAGGCTGCTACTTGGTGCCACGTTGTCCAGTCCCAGCCCTTGATGTCAGTGCACACAATTTTGATGGTCTCGAGATATCAGGTCCCGCGTTTTCAGTCGCTCCGCGAGTCCGCGTGTAACACTGTGTGATGTTTGTCTGGCAGGTGACGGACGGTACGTAGCTCTGAGATTGGTTTCCTACAAAGCGCATTTTGAACCGTTGTTGTGGTGTGTTGCTAGGAGATGCATCATGGGATAGATCAGCACGACATGTTGACAGTGTCTCTTCTTCGGAGAAGCCACGAAGTTCCTCCACTAACGATGCGTTCCCAGCGACAGACTCGCCCTGTGCCTGTTGTCGCTCTCTGTCCTTATAAACACTCTAACGTACGCAGTAGTAGTAGTAGTAGTAGCAGTAGTAGTAGCGATGGTAGTATTTTTCCGCTATTGACTCATCTATCGCGAAAACGGGCCTTGCACATATAGGCACGGACCTGTTACAAGCACTGGTGACGAGCTTTTTAGTGATATCAACATCGATGACCTTGAACGACTTTGAACTCCCAAAACAAGGGTTTGTAGTGTTTTTTTTCTATTTGTTTTTTTGGCTGCAGTGCACATTTTAACAGTGAAATGTGACGAAATGGATGGAGATAGACCAAGACAACCTGCCAGCAGGAACTGATATAGGCTGTCGGGTGTCTGATGAGCATTGCTCAGATTTGTTGTTGTGACATAGTGTATGTGTGTTTAGATGGGTATAGTGAAAGGTGAGGACTGTACGCTACTGGACAACAGTCGGCGTACACGCTGGAGGGTTCGCAACAGTTCCGGTATTGAAGGACTTGTTCCCTCCATCTGCTTCTTTATTCCACCGCCCAACAAAGACGCCGAAGAACTTGCCAACACGTATGTCATGGCATTATGTCCGCCTCTGGCAGGCCCGACGAGAACCACAGCGGGCCCGCGAAACAATCTTGTGAGGGTTTATATTGGGTGGTGTCTGGGGAGCGAGCTAGAATAATGGATACATTGATTTGTTCAAGAAATAGTCAGATTTGTTGACAAAAATCGTCACCAAAAAAACTGACAACTAACGTAAGCTTAATTCGGGTGATCAGTTCTGCTTTGAAACATAGAGCAAAGAAATTTTTTGAACGATGGCGGGGCCGCCAAATATCGCGGGGCGGCCAGGGAACACTTTCCCTCCTCTGCCTCAACAGACCTAGCCTCAGTGACTGAGAATCAATCAATCTGAAATTTTTGAAGTGACCTATTATTATATTAGTATGTATTATAAATTAAGGCTAGGTCCACTACAGAGAGACAGTTAGTCCAGGAAATAGTCAGGAAATGATTTTCTGAAGAGACGAAGCTTAGTGTTGGTGTTGAGTGACTTGTGAGAGATTTGGATGGAAATGTCAACAGTTGGTCTTCGCTGTATAGTTCACTTGGTAGTGTAATGAGTAAGTGTAATCGTAAGTTTGACCATACACCGAAGAAAAAGAAGAAGATGATTAGGATGTTGGACTTGGATTATTGGATTAAGACACGAAAGGTCATTTTGTTTGTCTCCCGCTTGGGTCACTATCAAGTGGGTGGGTGACGCGACTGGCTGCAGACAGCTAAACAATCTAGGTATATAACCGCTATCAAAGTCAACTCAGCTCTTCATCCCTCTGTGGTAAATAAATCGAGTACCAGCTTGTCTGGCTGGAGACTCAGTGCTGGCTCGGCCTTGCAGTGTAAACTGGTGTCTGGCTGAGAGGCTGAGTAGATGGTACGATGTGCCGTCTCTCTGTCTGTCTGGTCTCGCAGTGTAAACCGGTGTCTAGCTGAGCTAGTTGTTGTAACAGACGTCTGGTCGGCCTTGCAGTGTAAACAGGTGTCTGTGGTTGTGCTACAGACTGGCTCAGGAGTTGGCTGCTCTCAGACAGTCATGGCGAAACACTCAACGACAGCTGAAGAGAAAAGTGATCTTTTCAACCATTGACGTCATTCGATCATGGAACCTCGCACAGGTATGAACCAGTCGTTCAGTACGCTGAGGTAAGAGGTTAAGGTCTTATCGCAGAGCTACTGAGCGTCACCTGCCGTATGGGATCGCACCGTGTTACCTGCTACCCGACACAGGTGAACGCTCGCCGCCTAAGCTCCAGCCAGACGGGCTTACCTACCCCGGAGATATGGAAAGCTTGGTGTTGGTTATATACCAAGATAATTTATTGTAGAAAGTCACCCATTTAAGTAGTATGGGAGAGCCCATGGCAGTTCCTGTTCACTGGTAATCTTGGTCTGTCTCCATCCATTTCGTCGCAATTCACTTTTTTGCAGCCACAAATTGCCAAGAAATCACTTAACGACGACCTCTCTATCGTAAGTTTGGTGTTCTAAGTGTTACTCTACCCTGACACCTACTGGTTTCCTATAGGTGGTGAATGATGACGATGCGTTTATGTGGTCCCAATGTGTCACCAATGTCTGTGTTGTGCGTCTAGTTTGAGGCAATTGCTGCTACACATGGTGGCGTGGAACAATCCTCTTCAGGGCACTGCGTTAGGATTACTTCACCATTTGCCTGGCCATGGGCGGTCACTTATATGTGGTCAAAGATGAAGGAGCCTCGGGAAGGGCTTCTAATCTTGTACACCTGTGGAGCCTCAGATATTTTTGGGTCACGTTCTTGACTTTTTGGTCTCGTGACCATCGCACTCGCTGTTGGAGGTTTCCTACAGGTGCTCACTGATGACCAATAATCTGTGTTGTGTGCATAGTTTGAGGCTATTGGTACTACACAGCGGGAAGCAATCTTACGCGCACTACGCGAAGATGTGGATAAACTGGTCTCGGAGTATGGTGGACCTCAGAGCAGCTCGGAGGCTGTGGAACTGATTGAAGCTTTGCGCCAATGTGACGAACACTGTCGGCAGTTGTCCACGCAGCTCACTGAACAAGGTCTGTACTTAGCACCAGTCGTCCAAGTAGCATTGAAGAGGTGAGGAACTTTTCTTTTCTTCCTATTCCTTTTCTTTCTCCCCTTCTCACTTTTCTTATCTTTCCTTTCCCGCCGTTTTTCTCCTTTTCCCCTACCCTTTTCTTACCGTTTCTTATTTGTTTTTTTAATCTTTTTTCTTTCCTTTTTTCCCTTCAAGTTTCTTTTCTTCTTTAGGCGTAGCCGATTAAGTACAGCTAGGGGAAACGGTGTATTTGCGGAGATCGAATTTGGTGCGTTTTAGCCATAAAAGCTGACATTTGGCGGCACTGTTTTTACTATTTCTTTGTGAGTTGCTTGGCCACAAGTGGGTGAACAATACAGATTGAAAATACGAAAAAAGTAAAGGTAAAGGTTGTCAATTTGTATAGCGCATCATCGCGAGCATGCGCACGCCTCTAATGCGCTTTAGTCACTAACCAGAGCCGCCTGCCGCACAGCCACCGTGTGCAGCCTGCAGACACAGGCTGGCACAGCGGCCGGCTAGGCAACCCCAGTCAGCTGTACCAATGTCCCCACCTTACTAATGAGTTACTACTCATTTTACCGTCCCACGGAGAGTAGAAGGCTGAGTCGACCTAGCTGGCAGGCTTCGCACCGAGATGGTTTACCTGCCCGCGGGCAGTCACCCATTGCAGTACTAACCGGGCCTGGCGTAGAGTAACTTCGTTTCAGCCAAAACGCGTTACCAACTACGCCACACCACCAACAAAGGTGAGGCAATGCAATGCTCTGTCGTTCTCTTTTGTACCCCGATTACATGATGAAGCAAAGATGAAGCAAACGTTTTTAATATACACGTGCACGATGTGTGCTCTAAGTTTGCTTCATGTTTGCTTCATCGTGTAAACGGGGTATTTATTACTTTGGCCAATGTTTGTTACAAGTTGCATAGGGCTGTGCCATAGATGCTAAAACATCAATTTGCAAATAAAAAACATTAAAAAACATGTTTTGTTTACCTTTATATAACATGTTAAAAACATGCATAAAACATTAAACGACAGTATTCATTCAAGTAAGACGAACCGTCAATACGAATCAAGTACAGTCAATAAAACTGCTACAAAACACTTGTTCTGTCCAGGAAATGGAAGCTAAACACAATTTGTCCATGAGATATGCATTATTTTGTACGTTTCGACATTAAAAAAGCACAAAAACATTTTTAAAAACTAAAAGGCGCTCGTGAGGGTGCATTTTCTCCGCCACGTAAAGTAATTTAAACATCAGTACTACTACTGCTGCTACTACTACTACACCTACAGCAAGGAAAGGGGAGGGAGAAGGAAGAGCTGCTTCGCAGCGGGAGAAAGGGAGGGAAAAGTAACAGCCGGCTAAACAGCTGTTGGTGCAATGACGTCATTGCTATTATGAGTCATCATGTAACGACTGAAGGACAAAGGGACAGAACGACCAATCCCTTAATCTTCTCCAATGTTCACTACGTTCACCTTGGCGGAGATAACAAAAAAAACTCCAAAAACATATTTTTTACACTTTTATAAAAAAAACATTTAAAAACATTTTTACATCTATGATCTGTGCTGTGTGGTGGTGGTTTCAGAGCGTAAGCCGACGGCCGACCAGCAGTTGACAGTTGAACTGGACACATTGCTGTCGGTGTTGGATCAGCTACAGACACGTTTGACAACGGCCCAGCAGCAAGCATTGCCGACTGACGACTCGCAAGCCGTCGATTTGATCAGCAGCTATGAGGTTGGTGTCAAATTGGTGTCCCATCAAAATCGTGAACGACAAAACCGGGAAACAGTGATATAGGCTTAGGTTTAGGAAATAAGGTTAAAGGTCCATGGCCATGGTCAAACTCACTCGCGCAATTTCTCGCATATATAATATGTTGATTTGAGCTTCATAAATATATGAAATTAATGCGTGAATTCAAACGAAATGCGGCATTACTTTACGTTATGCGAAATATTCTAATCTATCAGTGTCTGCGGTGACGTCATGACCCTAGCCCATATAGATCATGAATATTAATGGCTAGCCGACGACGTCATCATTCTAGGCTAGGCCATAGCCTATAGACGTCATGAATATTGATTCATGGCGTCTATAAGCTAAACTCATGACGTCATCGCAGACCGTCATGGCGACGCGTTTTCTACGTCGTTTTCGTAGATCGTCGACTTCAAAGGTAAATTTTTCCGTGTTGACAAAACGCTGAGCGCCGATATTGCTGTCAAAGTTATCAGAAAATTCTGCACTTTCAGGAAAATGGATAAAATGTATATGTTAATTTTGGCGTCTACGGACCTTTAAGGATAGGGTTAGGGTTAGGGTTAGGGATTCGGGATAGCGTTCGTGCAGTGGGTTAGTTTTGTCGTTTCTGGTTTTTGACAGGGAATCAGCACAGTACTTTGATCTACACTAGCAAAGTCTATTTTGTCGGAACTTTGTCAAGTTTCTACCAGCTTTGATAATTTGTGGCACAAATATGATGAAGGTGATAGGTGCACTCGTTTTCCACGTCACTTGATTTCTGTCAACGCATTACCTTGTTACATCGAAGTCACAGATCTCCCACAGACCCCTAGCTAGGTTTTAGGGGTTATGCTTCCAAGACAAGGGAGCGGGGGAAAGGAACTGAAAGAAAACGGGGGAAAAGGGAACGTAGAGTGAGGGGAAAGAAGAAAAGGAAGGGAAGAGAAAGGAAGCGAAAAACAGGAAAGGGGAGGCGAAGGAAGCGAGATTATAACCTGCATTGGCAGTATTATAACTTGGTGATGCTGGCTGGTGAGGTGGTGTGTCTATAATCCGAAGGTTCGAAGGTGTATACTGCAACGTGCATTTTCGCTAACCCTATCCGTCATTCTAACACTAACTCTACTTCTAGTTGAGAGAAAATGTGGGCATAATTGGGTCAACGTCTGTAGAAGAGTATAGGAAAAAAACACTAAAACTTTCGGACTGTTTTACCTTTCGATTATCGAGCTGCTCCTTTTTGATCTACACCGTGTGTCTCAGAAAAAAAACAAGCAAAGTTTGTTAGAGCAGAACTTCGTCAAATTTCCACCGGCTTTGAAAATTTCATTTTTCACCTAGTTTATGTCAAAGCACTACCGTGTTGAAAGGAAATCGCAGCGTTCCCACAGACCCCTAGCTAGATTCTATGGGTCCTACTTCTCAGACAAGCCAGAAATTTAGGGCAAAGCCCAACGTGAATCCGCCCGGCGCCGTAAGTCCGATTGGGGGAAATTTTTTTTGGGGGGGTTGAAATTTCTTTGTTAGCAAAGTCACGTGGCTCGAACTCATATTCCTTAGCATACGCAGATCGTTCATTGTCGACTTAGGGGGGTCAACATCCGTGCCTGTAACTTTTTTGTTAGTGGACCATAGTTCATCATTTTTTTCTAAACCTCGGAAGGATAGTTGTCAATGAAGTTCGTTTTTGGTTTCAATATTTCGATTGCTTCTTAAGATATTCCCAGTCAAAGTCGAAAGTTGTCCGAAATCGCGCCGAATTTTCGAAGTTTTGCTGTTCGAAATTTTGGGGGTGGGTGCGCTAGTAAGACTTGGTTATTCTTTAGCGCGTGTAAAAATTGGATGGCGCAGCACCCCTAGGGGCTGAAATTTTGTCTTCCGAAAAAGTCGATTTGGGTGGATATGATTCCAGCATTAGGCCTAGGTCTCCGTATTTAGTGGACCAAAGATCACAGGACTTTTGTTGCCGAACGCAGGAGGAATCACGGTCGATCGAGTACTTGTTCGATTTTGAATATCTTCATTCCGGGGATAATCGCTGTCGAAGTTCGAAGTCGTCCGAAATTGGGCCTAATTTTGCATGTTTTTGGCCCCTAATTTTTTTGGGGGGAGGGTTCCCGCGAAATTTTGGACTTTGTTATTTAATCAAACACACTTTCCATCATCGTGCAAAATTTCGCGGCATCGGCCGACGGAGATCGGAGATCTCGCGGCAGAAAAAAAGAAAGAAATGAAACGACAGCAAAATATAAGTCCGCTCCGAAAGCTATCGCTTCCAGGCGGACTAATGAAGTAAGGGAAAGGGAACGGAAAAGAATGGAGGGATAGGGAAGCGTAGGAAGGGAAGAAGGGAGCGGAGAGAGAGTAAGGGAAATAATATAGCACGGAGAAAAGAGGAGCAAAGGAAGAATGATTATTACCCACTTTGGTGATATGATAACTTGGGTGTCCCACCAAAACTGGGAACAACAAAAACGGGAAACAATGATCTAGTATTAGGTTTCGGGAATGGGGGTTAGGGATTAGAGATTAGGGTTAAGGATAGGGTTAGGGTTAGATTTAGGGTTCACGTAGTGGCGTAGTTTTGACTTTCCTGTCTTTGTCGTTCCCAATTTTGACGTCTTCTATTTTGGTTTTCTTGGCAGCCCTGCTGATATTGGTTGACGATTGGTTACTGTAGGAGCTGCAGCGTGCTGTGATTGGTCGTCAGTCGGACGTGGACAGTTGCACTGAGCGCTATCATTCTCTGTCTGCGGCCCAGCACACGGCTCGCGTGGAACACAAGTTTCGTCTGATGAATGACAAGTGGGAACAGATTCATTCACAGCTACGTCTTTACGCCGACAGGCTAGTCAGAGCATGTTTATATGTGTGACAATACGTCGCTTGCGACAAAAACGTAGCACGGGGCTACCTGAAGTGTAGCTGTCAGTTAACTCGGGTTTGGCAGCGCCAGCAGTGACGTCTCGTACGATGGCGCTGCCAAACTCAGAGTTGCTTGACAGATGCACTTTAGATAGCCCCGCTTTTCTTTGTCACGAGTGATGTTTTGTCGCACATGTTGTTACGCTCTTATACTCTCGTTTTACTCCAAACACGCTGCGGTTTTAACGTAGCTTACGAAGAGGAAATCGAAACTGGGGACAAATAATCATAAGATTTTATTTAAACTCAGTAACTAATTGACTAGACCGAGGGCGAGGCCATGGTTTGGAGACCAAGACAGCGAGACTGACGCCGAGGCCAAAATTTTGGCCTCAAAATCGCTTTAGCCTTGCGGTCATAACATCTCTGGCATGCATGTACATGGTGGGCCATAAAAACGGCACTTTATTTTTGTCAATATTTTCCCCGATTATTAACCGATTCTCAAAATTACTTCAGTGGCACACTCTGCAGACAATTTGCAATAATGGGATTATTATATATCCTACCACACGGTAAACGCATTTCTACACTACCTTGTGAAATATAAATGTAAGCAGAAACTAACGATACTAACAAAAATTTAGGTGAATGAAAAAACACTTCAAACCAACATTGCAATGAATGATCTGTATGCCTCTAGACTGTGTTAGACCCACGCAGTTTAGTGTCATACAGACCTTTCACTGCAATGTTGGTCTGAAGTGTTTTTTTTCAATTTTACCAAAATGTTTGTTTGTTATTAATTTATTATCGTTATGTATGCATATTTTATTGATATTTCACAAGGTAGTGTAGAGACACATTTACGGTGTGGTGGGATATGTAATAATCACGTTATAGCAAACTGTCTGAAGAGTGTGCCCGTAAAAGAATTGTGAAAATCAATCAATAATTGGCAAAGATATGGACAAAAGTAAAGTGCCACGTTTTTTATGGCCCACCCTGTATTTACAGGTTGCAGTTGAGCAAAGCGTTGCTGGCTGAAGCGCACAGCATTGAAGATCTGCTAACATCACACGAGCAACAATTATCTCAACTGATGCATATTTCTGCTGACATGGCCACCTGCCGGCAGACGCGCGAACAACTTCAGGTAGGTCTATGCCTAGTTTGTCACTGACAGTAATAGCCCTTTCACACCATGAAGCTGGCTCGACGAGCTGGCTCTGAACAAGGAAATAGGATTGTCTTACGGCTACCCTGTGGTACCAAGTCAAGTCGGACCCCTTCCCCCTTACAACTTCCTTTTTCCCCAAACGGTTTATAATTAAGGGGATGTCAGACGAACGACAAAGTCGGCCGACTTTTGTGGGCGTGGTTGAGTTACCCGACAAAATTGGCCAACGAAATCGGTGAACCATGACACACGGCCGATAGTTTTGTCTGCTACTTCATACGTTATCAGCTAGCACAACAGCCGAATGCAGATCGCAAAATAATACT
>Ga0209367_1011578_pt1 | contig 11669 bp, 4 predicted proteins | sample WorMetLIZISLAND2_FD_187412 | JGI IMG/M metagenome (GOLD analysis project Ga0209367, IMG submission 187412) | Marine gutless worms symbiont microbial communities from Max Planck institute for Marine Microbiology, Germany - Olavius geniculatus... ... | reverse complement strand
CCGACCCAAGCGAATGACATCATCAATTTGCACAGGACAACCAACAACAGTTTCTAGTACCCGAGAGACAGTATTGTGCCATGTGTCAGGAGTACGACTCTCTGGCACACCAGCAATGACAACATTGACAACTTATAGTGTGAAATCGGTTGCAGATATCCACAGACATGCTGGGTTATCGTAACAAGCAATAGTGACATACTTTGTAGTGGTGTCAACATCAGTGACTTTGAATGACCTTGAACCCCCAAAATAGGGGGTTTTAGTGTTATTTTTGCAATTTGTGGCTGCAACGCCGATTTCGAGAGTGAATTGCGACGAAATGGATGGAGAAAAACCAAGACAACCTGCGAACAGAAACTGCTACGCTGTCGCGCGTCTCATGAGCTGTACTCAAATTACTTGTACATATTTATTTGCCAAATATATGGTAGCACATAGAATATAGCTTACGGGCTACGGGGTGAAGGCCTATTGTAGCTGATTGGGGCAATGGAAAATCTGGTAGCTGTGAACCACGAGTCCATTTTTGTTCGGTGACACGGGTAAGGATGGCTGCATAGTGCGCTGCGATATCATTAACTCGTGCCAATCAGGTGCCACTTCCGAGTCTGCTAAACGCTTCTGGACAGGAGTCTGACTCATGTAATACGGTAAACGCTGTAGCAAGTACCTAGCTTTGACTTTTACCTTTATTATCTCCACCAAGGAGGCAATGTTTTTGCCAGACTTTGTTTGTCTGTCTGTGAGTCAGCAAGATAACTCAAAAAGTTATGGACGGATCTTTCTGAAATTTTGAAGATATGTCGGGAATGGCACAAACTACCAGTGATTCAATTTTGGAGGTGATCCGGAAAGAATCTTGGATTCTGGATCACTTTGAAATTTTCGTTACCATTGCTTTCACTGGGGCATAAGGGAAACCGCTGCAAAACCGAAGATGGTGCTGCCACCTAGCGAACAACATTGCCTTGGCGGAGGTGTGCGGGCTCTGACTGCTTTCTAATTTTTTGTCAAAAAAAACGGTGTAAACTACAGGGTCGAGAAAGTATCGTACAGCTGCGTCTTGGCGGACAAGATGTGCTCGGGGAAGGTTTCAATCTTCGAACTGCGGACGACGAGTCTGGCAAACTGATCGTTTCCGATGTGCTGGCATCAGCCTCCGACGTTCTTCGCTCACTGATGGTTGCAGGTAGACGATTACCCCGAGCTGAATCATGCTTTTATTACCTCCGCCAAGGAGGTAATGTTTTTGCCAGACTTTGTTTGTCTGTCTGTGTCTGTACAAGATAACTCAAAAAGTTATGGACGGATCTTTCTGAAATTTTGAGGGAATGTCGGGCATGGCATAAACTAGAAGTGTTCAAATTTTGGGGGTGATCAGGCAGGAATTCTGGATTCTGGATCACTTTGAAATTTTTCTTACCATTGCATTAAAGGGGGCATAAGGGAACCGCTGGCAAAGCGAAAATGGTGACGCCACTTGGCGAATAGCTTTGTCTTGGCGGAGGTACCTGCGGGCTATGACTGCTTTCTAGTTTACTCAAGTTATAAAAAAATTTTCGTAAGGTTTAAACTTGTACAAAATTGAATAAACAATGCACTTGTAAGCCAACCCGTTTTTGTCAGAACTTTGTGGAATATTGGCAGATTTTTAGAATTTTTTCACCGGGGCTTCCTCGAAAACAGTGGCGGACAAGGAGCAAAAGTTTCATGTCCAAATAAACTGTTTAGGCTCCAGCAAATGGGTTGATTGAAGAACGGTTAAATTAGTGGTAGTAAATGACAAACAGTATTTGTGTTGATGCGATGCTGTAGGCGACGAGCTGTTGCGTATCGACATCTCTGTCGTTCCTGACATGTCTTTGGCGGACGCCTGTACAATACTGCGTGTTGCCTCTAGGTGTCCGGTTCGTTTGACTCTACTGCGTCAGCGCCAGGAGCCACAGTCTTCCGACGTAAACGGCCGGTCCACTGCAGTCGACTTAGAACAGGCTGGCACTTCGCCTCGACTGGAGTACCAGGGTCGTGAGTCGTCGCCGGATGAACAGGGGCAGACGTCGCGCTGGTGCTCGGACGAGCTGACGGCTGGACGGACGCCGCAGACCACCGACGACGAAGCGTTCAATACACGACGACGAAGTAAAAGTCAATCTTCTGATGATGTCAGCCGCGATCTGCCGGTCGGCCCTGGACCGGTCGGAGTCCACTCGACGTACATCGACCTCTCGACGGTCATCCCACCCGCAGACAACTCGTCGCCGTTGGACGAATGGAACGACGAGTCGTCAGCGCCGGCTGGGTTCTTGAAGACCCAGTCGTCGCCGACGCTCGACAAGTCGGTGGCAGTTAGCCGTCCAGCCACGTTCTCGGGCCCCAGGTTGGCGCAGAGCGTCGAAGAGTTGTACAGGCCTACGCACGTGCGACAAACGGAGAGTTTGGACGACGCTTACGACGACGACGACGACGACGACCTGCAGGGACGAAGAACGACGACGCCGTCGTCGTCGTCAACCGCTGTTGAGATGACCGTCGGTTCAAACGGACAACACCACAAGGAAGATTCAGAGAACTACCGCCACATCTATTACAACGTTCCAGACAACGCAGGCCGTCGTCCGAACGATGGGAAAACGGAGCGCGTTCTGCCGACACCGCTGTTCGCCGAACGCAGCAACGAAACTCAGGAGGAACCAACCTACATGAACCATTCCAACGTGTACTTGCAGCGTCAGGCGGCCGGGGCAGCGGCGGGAGGTCATCACGGCAGTCAGCCACTGCACACTGCGGTGAAGGACCCTGATTTGGGTGGCGTCGAGAGAGCTCTGAGGGCACCTGAGCGTTGCGCTGCCGGCGGCCTGGCTTACTACATCAACCTCGAAGATCACCATTTCAACGAGTTCCCCGGACAGCGCGCCGAACCCAGATATCACTCCGCCGATGACCTAAGAGCCAGTTGAGCTACACGCAATGTTTAGCACGTACCATTGCTCTACCCTGTGTCCGAGAAAAACGCCCCGTCTCAAGATAGCTGGTAGCTTTATGAATAAATAATGACGCTCATTTTCATTTGTTTGTTTTTAACAGGTATCTGCGTGCAGTGTTTGTGTAAAAATCCACAACACTGTGCATTGGCGATGTACGTATTAATTTTTTTTATATGAAAAAGTCGTTCGAAATCGTCCACTCCATATTTGCAAACGCATGTTTACTTGCGCTTTGAGTGTAGGATTATACGACGAAAATAATATAACAGTACAGAAAATGTAGTTCGATTAAATTTTACACGCAATGTGTAAACGAATGTTGCGATAACGTTGCACGTGTGTGCAATTCAGTCAATTAATTCATCAACTAATTCAATTTAATCTATTTCAGTTCAGTCCGTTTCACTCCATTACATTTCGTTTCATTAGTCAATCAATCGGTGTTTTTTTTCTAGGTTAAAAGCCCATGTAACATTGAACAACAGGTGGAGACAGAATTTTGCTTAATTGTTAATTATTGTTTCAATATTGTGCACGGTATATAGGCTAGCCCACAACTTATTGTTTAAGCGACCGCTTTTTCCGGACACGGTATACTTGCAACCGTGTTGAGTTGACATAATGCATGCAGTTTTGTTTAGTCGCACAAGCTTTACTTACTTGGCGACTTGGTTTTGTTTATAGGCTACTGTTCAACTAACATTCGTGCAGGGTCGAATTATGGTGACAGTTTTGTTCTTTTATTAGATTTTTCGTCGAAAAAGCTCCCAATATTACTCTGACTGGGAGTTGCTGCCTTCAACGTTTAAGTTCAGTTAACGGGTACATGTACTTAGCCTGCAACGTATACGATAATGAGAAACCGATTTCTTGCAGCAGTAACTGTCTATTTAAACGGCTTATGATCGATTTTGTGTTTTACAGGGTAGAATGGTTTTGTACGTAACTATAACAACAGCGGTTTATTAACTATTATTGTTTGTTTTTATCATTCGTCATTTGCGTTTCCGTTTGTTCGAACTAACAGCAGGAGCGTTTTTGTATAGCGCCAAATGTGCAGAAAATCGTTTTCACAGCTTCTGTATTTTTTAGCAAATCTTCACGTTCATCTGCATTTATTATAGCTTCAGTGCATTCAGTGAGCCGTAAAGTACGCTATTCTGAATCGAAAGTCAATAACTTATCTGAAGATCATCCGTCGATTAACATCGTTTTACTGCACAAAAAGAATGCAGTTAACTGATCTTTATTTTGTTATTTAACTTTCTGACGATAAGTGCCCGGTGTCTATGTGTTTAACCTATTTGTGCCACGCACCGATAATTGACGCTAGTATTAGTAAACACGTGTTGCAAATATGTAGAATGATTTTTCGTTTAGGCAATGTTCTTCATTAAAAGCAGTGGCATTTATTGAAAGATAACTAATTTGCAACAGCTTTATTTTGTACCTTTCGTTTAACTTATGGTGTTACATTATTCAGATTGCGTATAAACTTGATTTTATCTGATTTGACTTGTTATTATGCATGGATAAGGCCGGCGCTGATCTCTATTTAGCAGCTTACACTTATATATGCATCTTTATTCACCATGAAAGGTAGCAAACAAATACAAAATAAAAGAAAAACTTAACTAATTACAGTTCATACAGTTCGTATTTTCACACAACATAATAGGCCCACCGACAGCGACATGCATCGACAGCAACAACTATGACAAACCCTTTTTTACTAAATATTTCTCGTACCTTTTGAGCAACGACTCACTTGGAAGTCTAAAGTCAAAGTAACTTAAACATGCATTAATTATTATCATGTTCGAAGTACAAAATAATTTCATTAAAAAACGTGTAACTGCAAAGTCAAGTGAACGCTGGTCAGCTTATATTAAGAGAGTACTTTTTCCTACAATAACACGGGTAGGCATTTTGTTTTAATTAGGTAAAGAACCACTTCCTCAGAAGCGGCTCTACCAACCTTGCCGAATATGCATACGTGGCCATTTACTGCCCACGTACTCGCCGAGGACGGCCAAGCTGAGTTGACTTTTGTGGCTGGCTTACTAGCCATGTAGTACTATAGTACTGTAGTGGTACAATGCTACGTAGGTATATTGAAATAATAATGGTTTTATCGCCGCCCCGCCCAGAGACGGTCACATTTTAGTACTAACCGGACACAACGTAACGCAGACCAACGCGTTATAGGTCTACTTGCACGATGCAGGGAATAAGTTGTACTCGAAATGTGGCAAAATGTAAAACTGATTTGTGTATGTTACCAAATATATGTGAGATAACAGTTGTAAGTTTCAGCAGAATACTACACTGTTACGTAAGTAGGCCTAGGCCTCAAATTGAATGATATAAAATGAAATGCAATTGAAACATTCGCATATAATAGCTGGTGATAGAATATTAACTTGTTTTACAATTAAAGTTAAATATCAGTTTTACAGTTATAAATAACATGGGAGAGAATATAAAAATAACTCGCATCTCTGCGTGTTCGTTCCTACGACCTTTATTTTTATTCAATTTTAATGCAATTTTGTACAGTCGTTTGTGACCCGAAAAAATAAGATTAGGCCTTTGTTTGTGGTCAAAATCCGAAGACCATTTAAATCAAATTTACAAAATCTGTTGACATGAAACAAACAGTAAACGTGTTAAAAAGGCCTTTATAGGTGAACTAACGACTTCGATGCAGCAGCACGACTGTAGACTTAGGCCTCAGCATTGAAAGTAAACAGCGCAGCCCTCTAACGAGTGCCGAAGTGATTAACTTGAAAGAGCTGTATACTGAATTAATTTGTCATTAATTATTTATAAGAAATTGCCAAAAGCGTGTGCAGTTTCCATCCAATACGTTCTGTTGCAGAGAAGTTTGTGTAGTTAGTTGGGTATCGCTCCATTGCTTTGGTTAGATCCAATCTTTGAGTTAGGCCTAGGCCTTTATAGGCTACTAGCTCAAACGCTTCCGGGTTTTTAAAACATTTTTCAATTTTTTTAAATACACGTTTAACGGTTAATGTAAAAATAACGCTGAATCTCGCTTATCAATATTGTATCCTTTAGGCCTATAAATTTATTTACTCGCTTGCCTACTTACTTAAAACAATTATAGGCTTAAACAGAAATTCCAAATTTTTCAGGAAACGCATTGGTTGGTACTAGGCCTAAATTATATCAGACAAATTACGGCATGCAGGCAGAAAATGAAGATTGTTCGTCAAAACAAAAAAGTTTATATAAAACGACGATTATGCAAATATTTCGTCGTTTATTAATATCATCTTCGTCATATTGTATCATAAGCTTATACTGGATTGAAAATGGCTGAAAAATTGCAACTAATTACAAAAATAAACTCGTGTTTGAATTGCCTGGGAGGTTGGGGGTTCAACCCCCAACTGTTTTTTTCGACCCCCCTAACACACTGTCAAATTATGTACTGTACTGGAAAGTCAGCTATATACTATATACATAGGCCTGCAATTTACATCACACTTTTGGTCGGGCTCCGACCGTCGAAAACTTCAACCCCTCAGCTAATTTTCATAATTCAAAAACTGAATAAACTGTAGGATCAAATAAAACCTAAAACAATGATAACGGCGTCAGCATTATATTAATGTCAGCTGGAGTCAAGAAGCAGCAGATAAAACAGTGACTACTCCTGTAAACAGAGAGCTTTTAAACGAGAGGCTAATAATAGAAAATTTTATTATTGTGTGAAAGTCGAAGTCGATGCCGTCGATTGCTGAGACGGTTGCAGCTTCGGTCACCATGACGACGACCGCACGAACGAAGTATGCACTGCGGCAGAGACTACACCTTCGTATATTTGTTTATTTTAGCGCTGTACAAGTAAATACATCGGTTGGATGGTTGACTGATTGACTAATTTCAATCTCGTTGATTGGTTTTGTGATGAAGTTTCATGGGAATGCGGCGGGCGGGGAGAAGATGCGGTCGGTGCCCCTGCAGCTGCAGTGAAATCCGGCCCGGATCCAGGGTCTACATGCAGTGAGTAACGTTTGACGAAATGATGGGAAACTGACCTACCTGGATCTGTATGTGACGTAGCGGCGAGCAGTCAAACAATGCTGGACGACTGCCAAATCCGCACTGCTCGCGTCGCACTCGCCGCAGTTCGGTCTGTAAACGTTACCCGCTGCTTTCACAGGGGCTACCTTCACGGTCGCAGTGCCACCGCGCGTGCCTGGACACCGCCTCGTGTTGTCGCGCTTTGGTACCGTATTCTGTGGTCCACTAACTGGAATGATTCGGTACCCTGCGCTGAACGTATTAAGTAAGCAAGTAAATAAGTTCAACTTGTTATGCAAATTTTGTAACAGGCCCCTAAATCAGATTTTTTGTTTTTACGCGCAAAAGCAGCTACTGCTTTCAGCGCGTCTTAGCCATCGCAATTCTGTCTGTCCGTCCGTCACACAAGTGGATCAGTCAAAAACGGCGCAAGCTAGGATCACCAAATCTTTGCCGTCGGCTGCCTAGAAAACTCTAGTTTCAAGAACCGTAAAGCTTTTCCATAAATTCGAAGGGGGTCACCCTGAACGAGGGCGCCAAATGAGAGGGTTTGAAAAAAATGCGATTTTTAGCCAATAAGTCGCTGTATCTCAATAACGGTGCGAGATGGGGCCTAAGTTACTATTCACTAATAGGAAGTCGTACACTGGCTCTCGACTGCCATCGACTTCAATGACCTTGGATGACCTTGAACGCCAAAATAGGAGTTTTTATGCACTTTTGTCGATTTCGGCCTGCGAGACACATTTCAAAAGCAAATTGCGCCGAAGCCAATTGAGATAGACACAGATAAGCTGCGTATGAAATTTTTAGCATTGGACGTAGATTTCAACGGTCCAAGTCTCGATTTTCTAGGTTTAAGGAAACCTGCGCACGAGGGCGTCAAAGAGCGGTACCTCCGTAAAAGTCGTTATTTTACCGTTGTTGGCCAGTTTTTCGTGAAAACGGTTGCAGATAGGCAGGGGCATGCTACCTATCACAACAAGCACCAGTGACGAGCTTTATAGTCGTATCGACATCGATGACTTTTAAAGACCCTGAGCTTCCAAAATAAGGGGTTTTATTGATTTTTGCGATTTTCGGTTGCAGCGCACACTCCAAGAATGAACTGCGACGAAATGGCTGGAGATAGGCTGACAGTTTGCGAACAGGAACTGCTATAGGCTTTCGCGCGTCTCGTGAACATTAGCTCAAATTTCTCGTTTCTTGCTGTAGCTAGATTGTGCACGTGCTTTATTCGTTGATTAGTATTTGTTTACGTGTACCTACGTAGTTTCTTATTGCTGTTTAGGTTTGTGCGTGTGTTTGTTTGCTTTTTTACTGTTTCTGTCTACCATTGCGACGGCGAGTAATGTTGCCAGAAGTGACTATGAAATGACATACATGGTGTCGAACGGGACGTGAAATTTTTGCTCACTCACTCACTCGCTGTGGGCTGTTTCAGTTTGCCCTGTATAATCACAGCTGGAGTGGCCACATTCCGTCACACTCCGTGTGAGGTATTAATCCCCACGTTTTCACGCAATCTGCTCGGGAGCTGGGATTGGCTTGGAGTTTGGCGACGAGCATTAATCAATCGATGAATCCCTGTGTATTGGTTGAACTTGAACGCCTAACGACACTTCGCCGTTCGCATTCACTGTTTGCTCGCGATTCATTTATGTAGTCATCATTTTCAAATAAGAAGCCGCGCGACTTAACGTTACAAAGCACGCCTCGACGAACGGAAAATTGTCGCGTTATCGATATTCTAATAATTATGGTAAGTTGTTACGTCTGCAATGCTGGATTAGTTGAGAAAATTATGCAGCGCGGGCGACATCACACTGTTTCATTATATAGTATTTCCGTTCAGTTATAAATACACATATAAACAGTACAACTATACTTATATACGGCAACGTGATAATAATAAATGCCGTGTTGGCTACGACATATTTCACACGCGTTTTACACGTTAGTGCTTTTGTGCATTAACTTTAGTGTTTTTTTGTTTTTCTGTGAAAGTCATGTACTGTCTCAAAAATATTTTTAGTTATCATATAGTATATATGATATATGTATCATATAGTATATATAATACTTTCTATAATATTTATTTACCACAGAAAACAATGGGTCTAATATAGTTCTTACAAAACAAATAATAATTGACTGCATTTATGTCAAATGCGTCTTACCAAGCGGCTCAATTTAAGCCGTGGCTTCATGATAAATAAAACACTTCTGCAGATGTCTTATTACTTTATATTACTTTATTATATTATTTTACATGTAGACACGTTTTTAGTCAACATGTTCAAAAATATTATGCAAGACTTGCACATACGTTTCGCAGCATAATTTTTTTACGTGTAGCTTAACCACGGCTTTATAAAATAAGTAACCTCGGTGATAAATCAACGGATTGCCGAGGGCTAATAGAATGTCATTATCCATTCCAGTTAGCATTTTGGCTTTATATCGAACTTGACCCGTGGGTCACGCCAGCACGTTCGCTCTGCGGGCCATTTCGTCGTTCAGCGGCGCCGCTTATCACGCGCTGAAAATCAGATGCGTAGCCGTGACAGGTGCCCCATCATAGGATTGCCCCAGCCCCAGAAAAGTCCCGCTCCACCTGGCGGCCGCCCGGAGACTTCTCTGGGGGCGATTTTATAATAGAGAGACTTTTTATGGGGCCGGCGATATTATAGTGATGGGGAGACATATCAATTCAGTGATTATCTCTTTCCGGGCGGATTTTTTATGGAGGAGACGTTTTACTGTGACGCCGGCCGTCAGATCGACATTTAAAGCGACAATAGAGCTCTGCGGTCTGTTGGTGGTCGACTGACTGGGACACGTGCACACGTTGAGAGTACGGGACCGATGGACGGAACGTGCATTAGTGGCGCTTTGTTGGCGACTGTCAAGCAGTGCCCGATCAACCGGACCCTCATCTACAGCCAGGTAGACATCAGCTGATTGCCTGACGAAACGGGGACTAGCGACGATGTCTGGATGATGATGATGATAATGATAGTCTTTATTAAAGCAATCGACAGTCAAACCGCTGCAGACACAATGCAAAACATACTGACATGCTAAAAACAAATAAAAACATGGCGAGTGGGGACCCACGCTGAATTAACGACTTTTGTCGACACACTATCAATGAGAATACTGGTTGAAGTCCAAACATCACTTGGTTCGTCGACTGGTTGTACAACCAAACTAGAACGGATCGAAAATCCGCTAAAACAGCAGACCACATTTGATAACGTTCACGAGAAACGGCAGAGTTTTGAACAGATATTGGTGCAATTTTATTTTTCGTCACTAATGTCAAATGCTATTAATGTTGATGTAATTTGCATGTTTTTAGCCTTTGGTCTTCTGCCTTCGCAATTGCCAGGTTTACGACGAACTTTTCCGCCAGCTGCTTCTGTCTTCTGCAAAGACTTCACCTCTTCCCAAAGTGATGTAGTCTCTGCTTGTGATGTCACTGAGCATTTGCAAGCGCTTTTGTCCTTTCGTTGTTTTGCCCACCATTTCCCGTAGCAGCAAATCATGCCTCGAGAATTTTTGTTGCTGTACTGTGTCTAAGATATTCCTGTTTGCTTGCACTTTTTGCTGGAGTTCACATTTTTTTATTCTCTTAAGTTTTAATCTAGCTGATATTTTCTATTCTTCTCCATACTCACATTTCAAAAGCCGATAGTCTTTCATGCAATGAAGGCAAAACTACGATTTAGTGCAGTTTTGCGCAAAAATCTAAGTTTCAAGCGGATCCGTTTGATTCGAGTATGTCATGCGACATGCAAATTCACCCCCACCGTAGCACACAGTCCGATCACTCAACCGGTTGCCCATTGCTGGCAAATTAGCGACATTCACGCGTCGACAGCAATCTGTTTTTGACGACCGCGTCATAACGTGCGCAACCTGCCGATCACTGGACGAAGATACGCGATCAGTTGAGTAGACAAAAAAATCAGTAAGTCGATTATGTAAATTTTACTGTTCGACTTAGATTTATTTCACATTTTTACTGCGTTTATTTCCATAATTTAGTGTAGAATTATTACGTCGAAAAACTGCATGATTCCATGGTGAGTAAGACTAAAGGTATAACTTTATTTACATAAAATGTTACTTTCGTTTTAACTGTCGGTATTAGCCCTTTCTCGCATATTTATCTTTCACGTTATACTTGTGTAAATGTGTATTTCGACACAATGAACAAATGCGTCACAAAAGTTTTTAGCAGTTTATATTTCACACGATATTGTAAAAAATAAAATGAAGCAAATAAATTATGTAAATTTAGCATCACATAAACTGGACAATTATAAAAAATTAATTGCATAATTTTTTTCTGTATTGTGTGCATTCTTCATCAATAAGTGAACTGATTTCAGAACATCGTTTGTGCGTAATCTAAAATGCGTTACTACAAACTGCAAAGCCAAGAATTAATAAAGTTAACCCTGCACGCGATTTCACCGTTACGATCTTCTGATCTTCATGACGTCACACATACTGCACTGTCTAGACAGCGTCACTCACGACCACCCGTACGCCGGCGTCGTGCTGCTGGGCGACTTCAACCGGCTGCGAGATGCCACGCTGCTATCCTACCCACTGCGACAA
>Ga0209367_1011576_pt1 | contig 11671 bp, 6 predicted proteins | sample WorMetLIZISLAND2_FD_187412 | JGI IMG/M metagenome (GOLD analysis project Ga0209367, IMG submission 187412) | Marine gutless worms symbiont microbial communities from Max Planck institute for Marine Microbiology, Germany - Olavius geniculatus... ... | reverse complement strand
AAACTAGAGACCTTGGGGCAGTCCACGGTGAAGATTTCGTGATCCTAGCTTGCACCGTTTTGATACAGCTCACGAGTGTGACGGACGGACGGACAGACGGACAGACGGACAGACGGACGGACGCCCAGACGATGGCAAAGACGCGCGAAGCATATTGCTTTCGCGCTTAAAAAGCGCTCATGTCATTTTCCGCCTACTGACGCCGTGGGTGACCCTCCACAACACTCCTACCATCCAAGGTGTCCGCACCCAAGAAACAACAGGAACCACCCAAGTTATCCGACTACTCGCGTAGTTGTCACGTACACATATGCAATACAACATCAGCTAATTCACCGGACCCTGCGACGTCAGCTTTTTGTTGCTAGGAAACATCCGACTGACTGCCATTCAGAACCATTCATGCTCGGCCACGATATCGTATCAGCACACTGCTGAATGGTACTGAGTGAACGGGTGAGTAGTTTTTTACGCTGGAATGGGTTCAAGGCCAGCATTTTCAAGGTCAAGGCCAAGGCCAAGACCACTAAGTAAGTACGCTAGTAAACAAGTAAAGTAGGACAACTTTACGCAACACATTAAATACAGCTAATCTTATTGAAACGGTGTAGTACACTATTAAAATATTCAGATGGGCCTAAACATAGTTTCAATGCTTCAGTGGATACAAACACCAAAAACACATGGCAAAGAGCACACTTAGTACAATTAACTTGAGGCCACGGCGTCGAGGGCAAGGCCGGGATTTTTTGTAGTCCTCGAGCTGTTCTCGAGGTCGTCGAGGACCCTGTTGCTGCGATCTGAATGGTAATGGATGGCCGCTACGTCGGGCTGATGTTCCGTTAAAAAACTGCTCGCTAAACCGTTCGCTGAACGATCGAATAACGCCTCGGCATAGACCGCTGCAAGCGTGACGTCACAGTCGGACCTGCCGTGCCACCATGTCACGTGATACGGCAGACCTGTACGCCCTGGTCTGCGTGCTGAGCGGCATCTCACTACTCGGCATCGCAGGCAACGTCATCGTCCTGTACGTGTTCTCGCGACCGACGGTCAGACGCGAGAGCAAGACCACAGCAGCGCGACCCAGCGCATCGGCCACCGTTTACGTCATGGCACTAGCGGCGGCTGACCTAGTCACGTGTCTGCTGGACATTCCGTCGACTGTCTACATGGAGTGGGTTGAATTCCGCACTCGCTGCGACGTCTTCTGCAAGTTCTATCAAGTTAGCTTTCTCACCATATCTCCTCACAGCTTGACCTTTACGGATCTTAAACAGTCCGTCTCAGATGAATTTACTTCCCCATCATTTTATGCATGGTAAAAATGTGGTGTAATTTATTTTGTGGGTACTGCTAACTATGCGGATCTTTCTTCGCGAGGTTTTTTCTACAGACTGTTTGCTGACTCATAGTTTACATGTATCAGTTAATCAATCAATCAATCAAAAACATTTATATAACATTTATATATATTCGATAAACGAATCTGAGGCGCTGTATGTTTCAAAATCTGGTTTTTTGATCAGTCAAGTGACTCAATTTGTAGAGCATAGATTGGGAATGAGATTGAACGTGTCACTAATAACTTGATAAACACTTTTGGTGGTCAAAATCATGATTATTATCAGACAAGAAGTGCGCCGGTGACATTTGTCTGTGCAGTTTGTTGTCAAGATAATTGGCAGCGCAAACATAGGTCTAGCACTAGCAGCGACGCCGCTGTATTTAAACCGCACAAATGCTGAATAGACTGTTTCACTTGCTAATAGCAGATTGCCTTGTGTGCTGACGCTGATTATCACAGGAGTTCATCCACTATTGGCCATTTTTTGTTTTCCTTTCCTTTTACTTTCGTCATTCGTTCCCGTTTTCTGCTTTTTAGGCCGCCCGGAACGATAGTCCGGAAGGCCGTATGTTTTACAACATTTTATCTTTCTTTTTTTTCATCGCGACATCTCCGAGGTCCGTGAGGCGATCTCCGCGAAATTTTGCCACACGTTCGGAAGCATGTTCTATTTATTAATGCCCGTTCAAAAATTTGGAGTCTGCCCCCAAAAATTTTGGAAGCGAAAAACATGCTAAATTTGGCGCTATTTCGGACACCTTCCCACTTTGAGCGCGAATACCTCCGAAACGGATAGAGATATTTAAAATCTGAAAACCTGGGTGCACTACAACGAAAAAAGTTCGGTGAACTTTGGTCCACTAATTACGGAGATTTAGAAGTGCAATTATACCCCGAAAATCAAATTTTTCGGAATACCATATTTCGGCCCCTAGGGGGTGTTGCGCCCCAAAATTTTTACACGTGCTATAGAATGTCCAAGTCTTGCTAGCCTACACTTCACTGGAGATGGGGGCTCCCTCAACATTTTTTTTCAAAGGGGGTCAAAAATTGGCTTATAATTCAGCGTATTAACGTTTATAACTTTGGGGTTAGAGGGAGTAACTTCATGAAACTTTGCCACATGACAGGCCATAGGGGAAACATTGTCACTTATATACAACATTTGGGGGGCACTGTTCCCTTAAAATTTTGGAAAGCACAAAATGTCTAAAATTCGGCGCGATTTAGGACAACTTTCGACTTTGACCGCAAATATCTCAAGAACCAGTTATGATATCGACAAAGGGACACAAAATACGTCGAGAATAATCCCAATGCGTTGGAGAAAAAAATTTGGTGAACTTTTGTTTACTAACAAAAAAGTTACAGAACGCAGATGTTGACCTACCCAAGTTCAAAATTCGGCGCGATATCGGGCAACTTCAAACTTTGACCTCGAATATATCTGGAGCGGATCGACTTACCGAAAATCGATAACAAGCTTTATCGACTGTCATCCCTCCCGCGTTGAAATAAAAAATTGGTAAACTTTGGTCCACTAACAAACAAGCTGCACACACCCTAAGACGACAATGCGCGTTCTGCGTATGCTACTGCATTTGACTTCGGGCCACATGACTTTGCAACCAAGTAAATTTTACCCCCCTGAATTAACCCCTCGTGTGTGATGGCACCGGGCGGCCTCACGTTGGGGTTTACCCCATATTTTTAGTTTTCTCGGTTTTTCACTGAATTTAACTAGAGATTCTGCGACCGTCAATCAGGTTTTACGGTTAGGCCCCGGGTGCCAGCCGCCGTCGATTTTGACATGTTGAGACATGTTGGGTCTCAAAACTGCATTTTGTGGCAAGCTGCAAGTAGTTCATAATAATTTGGATTTCAAGTTATAAAAAATCCTTTCTGGAGGGCAGAAAACCCTCTCACTTGTATTGCTGTGCATTCGCTCCAATGATTATGTAATAATAACGATGATGATGCGACATTAATGTTACTTTTTCTCTCTTTGTATAGTTAAGTTATTTTGTGCTTAGCATTTTTTATTGTGCTGCTGTATATATCAGTAAATAAAGTTTTGCGTGTGTATAGTTTCTAATCACATCGAACATTCCGTTCTCAGCGCTCATCATGGTCGCTATCGCCGTCGATCGCTACTTCTGTATCTGCCACCCTCTGCGTCACGTGACCCTAGTACGACACCGCCTGCAGGGTTCTTCCTTTGTCTTCTACGTCGAGATTTTCCACCATGGCCCAAACTTTACTACATCGTATTGTTGTAGATTTATTGGGAAACAAGTCGTGCAACAGGCTGTATCTTATCTTGACATGTTGGAATGTTGTGGATTTACTGTAAGCCGTGGATTTGCCGCCGTACAACTTGTCGTGTGTATTTACTGTAGACACTTTTGATTTGTTGTGGACTTGCTGTACAGCATTCTGTACAACTAATCGGCGCGAGTGGGGCATGGACTTACGTCTGTATCTGTCACCCGCTGCGCCACGTGACGCTGGTGACGGCATGCAAGGCTCGCGCGGTTGTCGTCGTGCTCGCCATGTTCGTCAGTATGCTCGGTCTTCTCGGTGCCGCTTCTTTCTTTTTCTTAAGATAATCTTAGAACATTTTTCATGCAGCATTTATCGTCATCTTCAGACGTCGGTGCCGCTTCGTTCTCGGTCTACCACAGCGTCCCCATCCCCGTCAGCCAGCCGACTGTTGACTCAACTACCAGAACTGCCGCGGCAGATGTTTGGCAGTTGAACGACGGCCTCACGCTGCCGCCATTCATTGACGATGCACTTGAGATCCAGACCCGATTTATAGACATTTGGTAGGAGTTGTCTTAAGATGTCTTATGACCATCGTAAAACAAAAGTTAAGATACCCCAGGATCATCTTAAGTGAGTTCACAGAAATTGTATTAGATAATCACAAGAGTTCGTTCGAAGACGTGTCTTAACACGTCATGTCGTAACATGTCGTAAATGTTTTGTGAACTGTCTTAAGATGGCCGCGAGTGTAAAAACGTTTTTAATATTATCTCAAGATTTTCTGTGAATCGTGCCTCAGCTTTATCCTGAGATATATTTTAAGGTCAAAATAAAACAAAAGTTATCTTATATCATATGGTCGTGCAAATTTTATCTGAGGATTATGTCTTAAGATATGTGGAAAATGTTCTGTGAATTAGCTCGCTGTTCTTAGATGACGGTACATGCAAAAAATGTCCTTAGATCATCATAAGATGCTCTGTGAAAAGGGTTTGCACCTAATTGCCGCCATTCATTGCCGACAGTGGACAACTTGCGTCTAAGACGGAAACAGTGAACAACGCATGCGCGGCGGGAAGTAGTAATGAGACAGGGGGTTGCTCGTGGTCGCTGATAAACACCGGTTACTGCGGACAAAACTCAGTCATTCTCAGTGCGGCTTTCGTAAGTCACTACCTCGTTCTGCACTCGGCGATCTATCCGCTCTGTCTGCTCGTTGTCGTACTGTTGTACGGTCTCATCTACCGGGCAGTGCTTGCGCAGAAATTGCGCAGACAAAGTATGAGAGCTTCAGTAGCACTGACCAAACTACACACCAATTCACCTCCGCCTGTCGCCAACCCAGCCGAAGGTATTAGCCTACTACTGCTACTATGATGCTGCTGTTAACGATAAGCGTACTGTGTAGGATTCAGTGGTCTATTTTCTAAGTTGACTTAGTAAGTCACGTTTGGTCCTCAAGCAAAAAGCGTCTTTTTAGTCTTCAAAGGCCTTTTCAAGAAATTGCTGCAAAAAAACAAATGTTTCGACAACTTTGCTAATTAAAACACACAATGACATTCTAATGTGGATTTATTTATTAATGTTATTTCTATCATTTTATTTTTAGAATGTCTCTAAAAATTTAGTTAACAATAAACGCTCAGTGCGATAAATGGTACATATGAAATAATTATGAGCAATAATAGAAGCGATTCTACAAAGTAACAGCAGACTTTGTATTCAGTTTAAACTTGCCAGTACTTTTAATGCTTAATAACAAAAACATAACAAAAACATCGATCAATGTGAAGAATGAAATTGTATCTCCAATTCTTAAACACGTTTAATACGTAAAGTAAAATGGTCACGATTTTATTCAACGTTTAGTGTTTTTTCGTACTTAATAGTGTCTATTGCAACGAAAATCTGTATATAGGTGCAGATGAAATAATAGTTGACGAAATGAACTGTGAGACGCAACAACAACAACAACAAAAACAACAGTCGTCTGTCCGTGGTGGCGGCGGTGACTCGCAGGCATCAAGTTGTGTTCCCAGCGTCGGGCTGTCGGCACACATTCGCACGGCCGCAATGCTCTTTGTCGTCACTCTGGTCTTCATGATCACTTTTGCACCGGCCTTCCTCGTCAATAAATAAGCCAACTAATCAGTAAATAAATCAGTCAAATTAATCAATCAATCAATGATGCGTGACGTCATCATCATCGTCATCACCGGCCTTCCTCATGTCGCTGAAGGTCATTCCGTACAACCGTCTCGTGTTCTAATGAGTTACACATAGGCCTACATTCGTTAAAATACAACCTTTACCCAAGCAATTGTGTGTATTACTGTCCATGAGTCTGTTCAAAGGCGTCTCGTGTTTTACGTCTACTTCGTCAACAGCGTCGCTAACCCCGTCATCTATTCCTTCATGAACCGTTACTTTCGCCGCGAACTCTGCGTCATCTTCTGTCCGGTTGCCGTCACAAGCACCACCACCTTACACAGCTGAACTTCGTGCCAGATTTTGACATGTGGGGGCGTGAGCACTGGCCTAGCCGGTCCCCTTGGCTCGAAATTATATGAAGATGTGGTAGCAAAAACATATCTCATGCCGAATACCTTTCGGGAATTTTGCAGTTTTTTTCCAACGAGTGAAACTACACGTTTTAAGCTGAACATTAACTCATTTTAAACATGATTTTTGACGTGTCCAGAACTGCCCGGTTGCTCGATCCACACAAAGCACGGCAGGCCTAGGTTTCATGTTTTATGGGCCACCCATTAGCTTACAGACAAGTAATGTGAATAAAACAACTGTACGTTTATATTCATCATTAATTGAATCCAGCTTTCTGCGTCTTCTGACGCAAATAGGTGAGTATAAATAAGTGAGTAAGTGAGTAGGTAAGTAATGAGTTGGCGCAAATTAAACAGAAAAGTCACAATAGAAGCGTCAGTAGCGGTAATGAAAAATGATGGAGATGATGAAGAAGGTTTGGAGAGCTCGTTCATACATCACCGACTGTTGATTACTCGACGGAACGACGACTGGCGCACAAATAAAGCTGCAACCTGCAGTCGCAGTGCATGCTGAGTGGACGCTGATTAATTCGGCTTGTTGTGCATCGTGTGTTATGAATTCGCCGCAAAAATTACATCTCGTAAGCAGTGTTGGATAGTAACGAAGTAGTTCTACTTCGTTACTCTACTTAAGTAAAAGTTTTATTTTTTACTTCTATTTAAGTAGTCTTTTGTCAGGCTACTTTCTACTTCTACTCAAGTAGATTTTTGAGCTACACTTTCTACTTTTCGTTACAAAAGTAGTTTTTTTCTCACAATGTAGTTATCCCATCAACTACTGCAATACGCGTATTAATCTTTGTTAAAAATGCAGGATCGATGTTAACTTTTTAAAAACTTTTTAACTTAGCATATTTCAATACTCCGTCAAACCCAACGTTAACATATTTTTGATAGTAGTTGCATCATTCATAAGGTTTCGCCCTTTGCTGCATCTTGACATTTAAGACTGCAACACAAATTCTGACTCTTTCATATAAGCATATAAATTTTGCGATAAAGTATTGAAACTACTGACTAAAGTTTGATCTTATTTTCCTACTGGAAATGAGTGGAGGTAAAGTGACGGGCAAGTGGCCAGTATCAGTAGGCCTATGACCCTAAAGTGCTATCACAACAATGATCATAACCACAATATTAACTCAAGTCATTTGGTATTTCACCCTCTGAGAACTGCATTGTGCACATACAGTGGCTGCATAAATTCTGTAGAGCAAAGTTTTGAGTTTCTAAATTAAAAACTCTAATTTGTAGTTATTTTATTTTTTAATTCAAGTCTTTTTCGTCTTCTCAAATTTAAAAGCTGCACTTTGTGTCACTTAAACTGTAAAATTGTGTTTTGGACTAAATATAAACACAAACTTGTTACCTACACTAATGCAGCTAAAAAGAGAAAATTTCCAGAGACAGATAATACCCATTTAGATCAAGCATTTAGTTCTCAGCCAGAAAAAAACAGTCAACACGTTTAACTTAATGGCTTTAAGCCTTAGGTCAGTCCAATGTCATTATTTTTTTTAATTTTCGCTGCAGTAAAAACTGGTGGTTTAAGTGGCACAAGTTTTAGTTTTGTTTGTATTTTGCGTAAATGTACTTCTCTCCTAGAGGCCTATATACGAAAGGTTCCCATACAGGTCTACATTATACGGTAAATAGGCACAAAGTACGCAGGTTATTGATCTGACACTAAAACACAATGTTAAGTTTTAAAAAATATACTACTTTCTACTTAAGTAGAAAATTTTTTTTACTTCTACTTAAGCAGATGTTGGGGCCACTACTTCTACTTCAACTCAAGTAGAATTTTTGTCTACTTTATCCAACAATGCCCGTAGGTCACTTTATACACAATGTAGCGGCAGCGACGAGTCACTTCAAACCGGCGTCGCGAAGGCCTACAGCTGTGCGGAAATTAATCCAGCGTTGCTTCTGCATATTTAGAGCAACTCGATATGCTTCAGGGAAATATGGCTCGGGACATCCGCTACTGCTCGATGAATCAAATTTGAATGTATACAGTTTTGATTTTTGAAGAATACAAACATCAGCAGTTGTGATTGCATCATTGCAGTGTATCTGTCATATGTAACGATTCTAGTAATTTTGAACCGTTTCGGCGCCGTTTGCAAAGAATTACTCGCATAATGTCAGATTTAGCGCGCTGACCAGAAGCTGTCCGTCGATCTTGCTGACGACGAGAACTCTCTCGCTGTTTACACTGAGCGAGTATGTCTTCGGCGTCTTCATGCTGCTTAACTGTAGAACTGTGCAGAAGTACGTATCGATGTAAACGTCGAAGTCGATAGCAGAGTGAATGGTGACTGTGCAGAAACGCCGGCTTATATAGGAAACGTGATGATATTTCAACTATCTTAACATTAACTACGGTCACACCCATTATGACGTACCCATCTTACCGTGTGTGCTCAGTGTAACGTCATTATGACGTCAGAGTTTGTTTACATTAAAATACGTTCAGTGCATTGTTATTGACAAAGAGATCAAGCAGCAGCGTACCCAAAAGTGGCTTTTTTAAGCTCAAACTTTAAAGACAAGTTCAAAATGATTGTCTCAGTGACTGTTTCAAATTTTGTAAAAATCTGTCAGGTATTAACGATTTTACACTAATTATCTGTAGGGGTGCCGCTAATTTTGGGACACGGTGTACATACACAGTCCTATGATTTCTGCAGCAAGAGTAATATGTAATACATATTGTGGCTTCATGTTTGATCGATTCCATGTGGTATAGTAACTAAGCGCTTTCATTTGTTTCACAATGCAGGCCTATTGCCATGAAATCACAATACTGCTTAAATAATTTCCTACTGCAATCATTACACTTTACAGTAATAATGTCAAGGCCACAAGGCATCGTCTAACAAAATAACTACAAAAATTTCCTACAACGTTTATTTCACCAGTGGCATACTGGCAAGGGGGCAAGGATTACAAACTGCCGCCCCCCCAAATTTGAGAAGTTGGAAAAATGTCAAAAACATTTTTATTCGGCAATGCAAAATGTCAAGCCAAAAACAACCATTTGGGGGAAACTTAAGATCAAAATTTAAATTCTGAACACCCATAATGTCTTTTGTTGGAAATTTACGGCTGTCTGGCCGAAGTCTGTCGAAAATTTGCAGCGTCTGTCGAAAAAAAATTGCAACTTCTTGCCCCGCCTTTTTAGCCCACGATGCCCACGATGCATTTCGCTATGAAATCAGATCCATCATGTCGACCAGACATTGTTCAACAGCAGTAACGATGGATAAATTAGTTTCACTGCCGGATGGCTGACCACCAAGTGATGCAGTTTGACCACACATCCATTCATTGTGACCACCTACTGATACAACTAAATCAGCCCTCGAGGCATTTGCATCACTCCATGACACGACTGCATCAGCCTTCCAGTCTCTGTGACCACCCACTGACACAGCTCCATCATGGACCCTCCAGTCGTTATGACCACTATGTGACACGACTGCATCACCCAGTGAGTCTGCAGACCTTGAATCACCATCTAGCATCACTCCAACGCCTGGCGAGTGTGTGATTCTATCGCTGGATGACGTGGACGTCTGTTGCTGTGAATCAGCGTGACTAGTGGGTGGTCCAGCAGAACCTCCCAGCGAGTGTGATGGCCTGGCACTGTGACCAACCCGTTCATCAGACGATGGCATGCTGGAATAGATGTTTGTTCTTCCTTCCAACCAGTTCACCTACCACATCGACATAACAACACAACACGTCATTCGTACAGCATCGTCAGTGTCAAAATATAGAATACTGCAGTTGTCTCGCTGTCATGTGATTGCTACCTGGATGGGCAAATGTCTGCAGATGGGTAAACCATTTCAACATAATAACCAACCCACATCAAGGTCAACTGAGTCTGACGTCCCTCTTGGGTAGGTAAATCGACTACCGGCCTGCTTGGCCGTATTAGGGCGAGGCACGTTCGCCTGTGTCAGGTGCCAGGAAACCAGTGGCGTAACTACTGACCCCGCAGACCCTGCAATGCGGGGGGCCTGTGGGTCTACGGGGCCCAAAATAATGGTGGTTTTTTTTCACACAGCAAAAGCATGAACTATGGTGTCACCTGATGCAGTTTCTAGGGTGCCAAAATGCTTTAAGATACGTTTTCAGCCGGGACTCCGCCTCGGACCCCACTGGGAAAGTTCACAGCGCTCCCTCCCCAGACCTCCTAGCTGCATTGAGACGGCCTTCTTGTAAAGAAAGAGTGCGTAGGGAGAAAAAAGGAATAGAAGAAAGGGAAAAGGAAACAGGAAGCGAGAGCGAAAGAAAAGAAAGCGTGAAGAAAGAAAAAAACGAAGAGGGGCCCAAAAGTTTTTTCTTGCAGGAGACCCAAAATTTGAAGTTAGGCCACTGCAGGTAAAGCTGCCGCCAGTCCTACGACAGACAGCATTGTGAGATTAATGACTGTCTGGAGGACAACAGGGAAAATTATTAGAACTGTCATTACTGTTACATATGCACGACTATAATAGACAGTTCTTACAACTTTAGGCTTTAAGGTCGATTTTTGGGTTTTTCTCTATAAAGGTTAAACTTTCTGTTCCATTATTATGTGCTTGTGTGCACTGCCTAAAAAGGCCATCCCAAAATGACCGATCCTGTGTCGGACGGGATAATAAACCCTACTCACTCACTCACTCTGGCTAAGGAAACAGAAATCAGCGCCGCCCTATGGCCGCCTTGTGGCTCTGTAGGGACTTTATGTTTTACGTAAACTATAGTTGAGTTCTTTTGCGTGCACATGCCCAAGTCTCAATCAGCACACAGGTCGTCCGTCACCTGTGCGTCAATGTATCTGAACTGCCAGGTCCAGTGGACGTTGTATAAGAATTGGCGATGGTCGAAGCGGTTGTCATCGGGACTATAGCACTCGGCGTGGTAAGCCGGCGTCAGCACGGTCATCTTGTGACGATTCATCGAGTAACAGCGGAAGAAATGCTTCACTTTCTCCGCCACCTATGGCACATTAAAGGTAAAAAAAGATAAAAATGGTGTATAGCTCTTTATAAAAACCCATCTCAGAGCTAAGGAGTGTCACCTGCCGTATAGGATCACACAGCGTTACGTGCCACCCGACACAGGTGAACGTGCCCCGCCTTAACCCCAGCCAAATAGGCTGGTACTCGATTACCTACCCCGGAGGGATGAAAGGCTGAGTTGACCTAGGCAGACGGTTACATAACAAGACAGTTTACCTGCCCGCAGGCAGTCACCCATCCAAGTACTAACCCGACAGTTCACCAATGGCTGCTCAGTAAATCAAAAATCGATCGACAGACCGATCAACCTGTAGAGTTAATGAAATAGTCATTGAGCAAGTGAGTCATCATCATCATCGACAACCGTGGGCTCAATGCCCGTTGGTGTCTGACGCCATTGTTACTATCGCTGCCCACCGCTGCCTATCTAGGGCAGCGTGGCTTAACTCCTGCAGGGTTGCCCCACACCA
>Ga0209367_1011575_pt1 | contig 11674 bp, 2 predicted proteins | sample WorMetLIZISLAND2_FD_187412 | JGI IMG/M metagenome (GOLD analysis project Ga0209367, IMG submission 187412) | Marine gutless worms symbiont microbial communities from Max Planck institute for Marine Microbiology, Germany - Olavius geniculatus... ... | reverse complement strand
GTACGCTCGATCGAGGGCAGAGTAGCGCAAAGGTGATAAGCGTATAGTAACGAATAGAATCAATCAGTGACTCGACAGAAGCGCTAAAATGTTACGCATAAAACAGATATGACGCACTTTTCGAACGTTTCAGCATTATTATACTTTTATTCCTGCAGACTCGCACGGTGTTGTGGCTATGCTCCGGATTTATGCCACGAATAAACACCACCGGTACTATTTACGTGGCAATATTTCACTCGCAATATCTCACTGGCAACGTCTTACGCTGTTCGGCAGCTGTCGACTGGCATTCTAAACCCCACGCGCTTCTAAATCCTATTGGGGCCATGAACAATAAACGACCAGAACCCCTAAATATAAAGAAGAAAACCCTAGCGTCAGTAGTATGTAGTTATTGTGACCACTTGGGCAACATAACCATACCTGCCAAGTAATAAAACAATGTCGTTTGAATTTTTAACTGTTTTCGCTAGAGCTGGCGAACAGTTAATTTTAAAGACCAAAATGGCATCTTGTCGTTTGAATATTAGGCATATTATTATTTACAGTAGTGATGGAACGGCAACAACAGTTTAACTACTTGAATTCATTCGATCGTCAAATAATTACAGTTTAGCGGAATATTGAAACTCCTGCTCCAGAATTTAGTGAATTCAGTTTTTTTACGTAGGCCTATGTGCGTTAATTTTTTAACGCGCGTTTATTTATTAACGCGTTAGAGCCTAACACGTAAAGTTAACACTTTGAGTTTTCGCATTTAAGCTTGAAATTGGCATTATAAGCAGTAAAGAATAGGCCTACATGTATACCGGTAATACATGGCACATGATGAAAGAGAAATGTCACTTTCACTCTTCTTGTTTGTATATAGTATCTTTGCTAGTATTTTTGGCGAACAACATATCGTAATTTTATTGTTGCCAATTAATTAGAGCCTACTTAACTGTTATTGAGGTAAATGTAAGAACGAGCGTTGGGCCACGGAGATCCTACTTATAGCAGGTCGCTTGAAAATGCAGGACCTGACAATGACGGACTAAACTGTGTTGCTGCATTGTTGGACAAGTTATAATCCTATGTGAGCATATCAGAGGTTTTTAAATGTTATTCATTCGCTACACAAATTTACGCTTCTTTACTAACTTACTTAAGTTTAAGCACAGGGGGACAATAGCCTTCTCATCCATTGAACATATTATTGTAAAAATTTGGCATGCCCAGACATTCAATAAGCATTTAAATTTAATATACTCATATATTCAAACTTTTGTGTTTATTTAGTGTAAAAATAAGCGATATTAAACTTTTATTTTAGTTGTAGGCCTAATAACTCTATTTCTCGGCAGTCTCTCCTCGCTTTAAAATTCTGCAGAGACTCATGACCAGAAACAGAAAAACTGAGCATCACTTCGCTGCCAGACCAACAGAGCAGGATGAAGAAAGTGGAGGTCCGTCAATGTCAGGTCCTGCATTGTCAGGTCCTGCATTTTCAGCGCCCCCCTTATAACAACTGTCTGGTATTTAGCATCCCGTAGGCCTGTGTCGGATCACAGGAATCAAAGAAGTCTCCCAAATCTTCACTCCCCGGCACGGATATGCCGACAGCGTGGTAGATTTATACAGAAGACAGGTGCTACCCCACCAACAGTTAAGCCTATTACAGGTGAGACTCAGAGAGTGTGACGCGTTGGTAACGTTGTGTGAAACAGTGATCTGTATGGCGTCAACTTTTTAGCGTTAAAACATGTTTGTACTGCTTTTGGGCTGTCCGTTTCGTTTCTGGAGAAGGTGGGCACGATTCAAAAAAGAGCAGTCCGATTTCGACTCGGGTTCTTTTGTGGATTCTGGCTTGAGCATCCGTGATTCTTTACCATTAGGAAATGAGACTCTGTTGTGTTCGCCCGGTGGCAGCACCGTTCTCGGCGGAGGTTTGAGATCGCTGGTCGCTTCTGTAGCTTACTGTTCTACAGTCGATTTTTGCAAGCCGAGAACCGATGCGGTCCACGTCGTATTAAGCCACTGCGTCGCTTGGACGCGTAGATCAACTCAAGACACCCGCTGCCACCGCCACGTCTAGACGTCTTCTAGCACACATTTTTTCCGCACGTTCCGTCTTCGCATACGCGTGCCGTACGCACTAGAGACTATACTGGCATTGTTAACGAGTTATGGCGCGAACAAAAACTACTGTTGTTGTACGCAGGGCTGAAGAGTTATCGACCATTTTAACCTTCGGAAGGACTACCGGCTTAATCCAGCCACCGCTGTAACCTCCGCAATCGGCGCAGAAAACCAAATAACAACAAATTTTCTTATAACTATAACGTTTTTAAAGTAGTCTAACCACTCGTTTTCTTTTATTATTCTAGGCCTATAGCCAGCAGTATTGGGGTGTTTGACTCTCTCGCTTTTGTTTGAAATGTTCATTTCCTATCGCCTCATCTCGTTAAGTATATGTGTTATGTCTACTGCCATCGCTGACGAAGATATGAATATGAACAAGAAATTTGAACCAATGCTCAAGAGACCCGCGAAAGCCTGGGCTATAGCAGTATTTGTTCGTAAACTGTCAGTCTATCTTCAGCCATTTCGTACGCAAAAACGGAACGTGTGTTGTTGCGGAAAAAAATGCGTGCTATAGAAGACGTCTGACTTTTCAGTCGTTTCAACATTCGATGACTTTGAAAGACTCTGAACTTTTAAAATAAGTGGTTTTATTGATTTTGCGATTTTCGATTGCAGCGCACACTCCAAGAATGAACTGCGACGAAATGGCTGAAGATAGACTGACAGTTTGCGAACAAGAACTGCTATAGGCTTTCGCGCGTCTCGTCAGCATTAGCTCAATTATTCGTATTGTTGGGTGTTGAGTAGCAGGTTCGATGAGAGCCACAGTGGAACTCAGGAAACATTTTTGCGGGGCCCTATAAGGGTGGTGTCACTCCGCAGAATACTGAATACATTCATTCATCCAAGAAAAAAGAAGAAAAGATTTGATGACTGACGTTAGCTCAATTCAGATAATCCGTTCTGCTGTAAAACATATATCTATAGGCTTAGGAAATATACTTTTGAGCCACAGCGGGCCCCCAAACGTCGCGAGGCCTGGTAAAACTTTACCCCCTCAACGGGCCTGTGGACTAATGCACTTCCGGTATCGCGATAGTATCGCGATACTCGATACCTGAGATGGTATCGTTATCGTGGCTCCACTTTCAGGTATCGCACAGCACTAGTCTTTACTAGCTGTTGCGCAAAATTATGCAAAATGTCATAAAATAAAAATTTTAAAACAAATAAAAATTAACACATTCTCCGTCCTCAATTTTTCGCCAAACAGCAACCGGAAGCACATAAATTTTTGGGTTTAATAAACTTGTCAGTTTTAATTGTCTGCAGTTGACACAGAGCATACATTGTATAGGAAAATGTATGCTTATGTTTAAACGATTTTGTTGTCAATATTGATGCTTTTAAATTTTGCCGAGTCTACAAAATGTGGCCCAGGTAATCGTGGATAACTTGCCGGACGTTGGAGCAACGTTTTTTTTCGTTTAAACGTGCACATTGCTGGTTGCTGGTACTGGAAGAATGACGTACATGTAGTTACTATCAGCTGTCTAACTTGCGTCCAACATCGTCCATAAGAATGTCCGGCCTACAGGCTTAGTTTTAGTCATAGATCAGTTACCGTCGCGGCCTCATGACTGCTTGGTCTTTTACGACTAGAAAATACTCCAAGCATGACGATCATTTGTCTGAATGGTGGCGTTATACCTGGATAACAAGCAAAACTGTTGCAGCGCCGAATGCAGACAACATGCGTTCGGCGCGTTGTCATTGTTTTGTTAACTTCCGTTTTGTTTCTGTTTTTTTTTTTTATTTCACGTAATCCTTATAAACAACAATGGTAACAAGACCAGAAGACATGAGCTTTACAAGGCCAAGACAACAAAATCTTATACACGTCAAAGGCAAACGTTTTGGATAATTGTAACGCAGGGCCTAACGTCGGGTTACGGAGCTGTAATATTTAACGAAAATTATCCTATAAATATTTGCATATCACCGGAATTTATTTCCGTTTTATCCACTTTTGACGATTTTCTGAACTATCTTTAGGCGCGTAACCATTTTTCCAAAGGGCGCGCAACTCCGCCCGTGGGCTGCTGTAAGCTCCCCGGGTAGGGTCCAGGGCAAAACCTCGATCGAAAATCGCATTTTTGTGTCGACGCTTTGTGCTATTCTTACGCAGTGCTCCGTGGTTCTAGCTGACGAACTAATCGCGCTTCTTTTGACTTTTGGGCCTGAAGCACATACTCCCAGTCTAACGCCGTGTGTCGAACATAATATTATTATTATTATTTTCTTTTTTCTTAGCACACCGAGAGCGTTGGACATTTTTACAGTTAACACGCCATATAAACTTACGTACCTACATACTTACTCACTTACATGTACATACCCTTGTTTTGCAGAGCACGGCCCAGATTTAATTCTCTGCAAATAGCGCGACGAATAGAACAAGTTGGCGACCCTACACAATGCAGTGCATGGAGGGTCAGAGGGCCTGCTGTCGAGAGAATTCCAGACCATTTCTGCCGCCGGCTGCCAGCGGAAAACATGCAGTGGAAAGGGCAAACGGTGGCGCCGGCGCCGTGAAGTGTCCCTGGTGCACCACAAGCAGCGGCTGCAGGCTTTATAGCACTTGAAACTTGCGCTGCGCTCGAGTGGCAGCTTCTGATAGCAAAGAACTATAACAGCGGGTATACACCGCTCGCCGCAGGTCATTAAGATACCGCAGCGAACTCTGCAGCTGATACGGCTTATCTAATATGGCCCAGAAAGTTTTAAAGTATTTATACATCCACCGTGGCATGTTTCTCAGATTTACCAGAGGTTTTCATGGAAAGCGTTTCGATTAAAGCGCAATAAGTTAAATGTGCTAAATGCAGAAAAAATGTGGATGAAAAATATCCTTTAAGATGTTCAATAAAAAGTCAATAATAACATGTATGGCGTAGTCTCGCGTAGTGGAATTTATATAAATAGGCTAAAGAAAACAGCGACCAAAACACGTACTGACTACTGAGTCAAAAAGCTATTTTTTCCTGTAGTCTCACTCCCGAGTCGGGAAATGATCATTTACATCACTTTTGTTTTTCTGCAACTTTCTCTTCTTTCGAATTAAAAGTCCGTACGGGACAGGCAGACAAACGGACGAACGGACCGGCAAGAGCAGCAATGCAGCTTATACGGCGGACATACAATAATTAGAAGCTGTTAAAAGAGCCTCTTGTGAATACGACACAAACGAATAAGCTGACGTATTAGTGTCCAATTCAGGGCCGCAATGACGTGTGTAAACGTTCAGGTAAAACACCGGCAGCTAGCGCAAAGCATGCGGTCTCGTGGGCCATTCCGCTACTTACGATCTTCAAGCGCGCGTTGCGCATGTGTGTTGAAAAACGTGCGCGGCGGAGGCCTAAATATAGATCCGGCGCGTGTCGGCGTGTGGACTACGGACGTACGGGTTCGTGGGACTCGGATCCATCACAGTTGGAATATAATTATAAGCCGCGACAAACGGTTTGCCAATCGGAAAAATAACCTAGTAATGACAATTAAAATCGTAATGAAAGCACGTCAGCCGAATGCCTATGACCTTTGACCTGAAAATCCCCACACCGGTTAAGATTAAAACTTGAAAAACAAAATGTTCACAACAATTTTGTTTTGTGCTTTTCAATTCTTACGTTTTGGGTCTCTACGTACAATCTAGGAACTGACGGAAAACGGGCGGACAGACGTACGGGCAAAACCCACATTGCGGCCCATTACGACGGTCGCACAATAACGCTCTCACGCTGCTGACTGACTAAAGAATGGCCATCGCTCAGCAGTGCGCATTGACTATATAGCAGTCGCAGCAGCAGCCGCATCGCTAGCAGTGTCTCAGCTGCTGCTGCTGTTGCTGCTAACATCTAATTATCCTCTACTACAGGCCTATTCGCTTTGCATCAGATCGATCGCTGGAACAGTCCAGTTGGTATAGGCGTCGTAGGCTGTTACCAGGAAACCATCCGGTTAGTTTAACGATGCTCGAACTGCGGCTGCAATGGAATTCAGTCTATGCGAATGGCAGACGAACGTGCGAAACGAATTGCACTGGATTCCCGACCATGCACCGGAGAAATCGACGTCAACTGCTCATCACCGAACTGATACAGTCTGATGAGTGAAGACTGCCCGTGTGGAGGATCGTAGTTACGTGACAGTGTCGTCTGTATCTGTTTGTCGGCATGGAATTGCGGCTTGTGGGGGAATCGACATTCCTCGTTCCGCTCGGCGTTCGCTGCGACCTGCTGCCACGGCATAGGTAAGTCGTGATATGTGTGCTGTGCTGCTGCCACGTGTCTATCAGCCGTTCTTTGAGCGCTCTCACAGAACTTTCTCTTCTGCAGGATTTACGTGCAGTCTAGCTCGACGCTATCCCAGACACGGCACAGCACGCTGTCGAATTCATCATTCGAGCTCTCCAGACCCCAAACGCTGCTGCATGAAGCGAGACCGTCTACAGATACGCGCCTCGGTTGCAGAGTCTGCCTGCGCGCGCCTTGCTGCACTGCGGGGCACGCGCATAGGTCACAGAAATCATTAATCTGCCGAGATGCTTCATCATCCTGGTCTTTTGGCTATTAATCAGATCTCATATGAACATAAGGCTCACCTCATGCGGAGAAACTGCGCGTCGTACGATTGCGCTAGGATTTAAGCCGAAAAGATTATGTACTTCCGGTTTCTGTCAGTTACTAAACCGTGTCTCAATAAAATTGTTTTTGCCATAACTTTGTCAAATTCTCACCAACTTTGATAATTTTTAGCAAAACGATGGCCAAGACAACAAATTTATGTTAGGCACACTCATATGTCATCTCATTTAATTTACACCGTGTCCGAAAAAAAGAGTTCCTATTTTCGACATATATTTGGCCGTCCTGAATATTTACTTTATTAAACTTTTACAATATTTTTATGTCGAGTCACTACATAAAGCTGACGTAATTATGACGTCATCGAAAATGCCGTTTTTGTTGTATATGAGGTGAAAAAACTAACAGTGTTTCGGCTAATAACTTTAACATGAACGTATGTTTATAATTTTTTGTAGGCAACATTGAAAAAGTAACTTGCAACTAAAAGTGTACTAATAGTCTACTTCGCCCGAATACTGACGCCACTTTACCGTGTAAAATAGAACACTCTTCGTATTCTTAGTTTACTCCATACCGAAATAAACAGAAATGCAGAAAAAATAGTCTTTTTAGCATGTAACTTCCTTAGTTGTCAGCAACAGTGACAAAACTTGCTATTAGCCAACTTTTGAGTCAACAACTTTATTACGTGCACACTACCACGACGCTAGAAATAACGTTGCGCGCTGATAACGGCTGTTGCACGAGACGGCCACGCTTAACATGGCGAAAAGCAAGACTAGGTTAAAAAAATTTTAATAAAAAGTAATTTATTTCTTTGTCATCAATCTTTCAAGTTTTTTTACTGTAATTTTCTCGCATCAGATTTTTTGGTTTCATATTGCAGAGACTCATCTCGACGTTATCTTTCCGCAAAAATGGCATTTTCGATGACGTCACGATTACAGCTGTAGGCCTACTTAACGAGAAGTAAATTTTGAAAATAAGTTTTAAATGCTTTTAGTAAAGCGTATCAGAGTTATAATGTGTGCCAAAAATTACAAAACTAAACTTAAATTTTTTGACATTATTCAGGAAAAGTGTAGACTTTTTTCCGGAAACTGTGTATCAACATTCAACACACTACTCTGTGAAACATAGATGCTCTAAATTGTTGCATAACGCTTAGTTGTCTCCAGAAAATGTTATAACAACTCAATTAAACACACGATAAACTGAAATGTAAACTATTTAGCAGAATTATAAATTTTTGTAACAACTCGTTTGTAAATTATCAGATTTTACACCAAAAGTCACAAAATTGTGTCACATCACACATATACGGACACAATGGTTTAGATGCAACGCCACTAGCTGATAGCGGAATTAACGATCGACTGATCAAACGGCATTCACTCATCGATTAAATGTTTTTAAGCTCATCAGTCAGCTATTTTGTTGTCTGTTATTTTTACCGTGAAACATTAATTACCACAAAATTATTAAATCGCGTGGCGCATTGATTTGTCTAATGATGCAAAGGTGAGCAATCTGATACGAATAATTAACTTACCACGTAATGTAACAAAATAGAGCATCTGTGTTTCTCACGGTAGAGCGTTGACATAAATTAGGTGACAACGAAAAAATGTGCACTTTACATAATTCTATTATGGGCCATCTCCTTGCCAAAAGTTATCAAAGTTGATAAACATTTGACAAAGTTATGATAAAAACAATTTAGCTGTTTTTTTATTGAGACATCACGGTGTATAAAAACAACAAATTTGAGCTATTACTCATGAGACGGACGAGAGCCTATGGCAGTTCCTGTTCGCAGGTAATCTTGGTCTGTCTTTATCCATTTCGTCGCAGTTCACTCTTTTGCAGCCAAAAAATTGCCAGAAATCACCTAAAATCAATATTTTAGGGTTGAAAATCATTCAAGGTCATCGACGTTGACATTCTTAAGAAGATCCTCGCCAGTGCTTGTTATGATAAACAGCATGTTTCTGCCTATCTGCAATCATTTTTACGCTAGACAAGACAACAGCAGATAAATAACCACTTTTTAGAAGGGTACCCCTATTTGACACCTGCGTGCGCAGGCCTCTTTGAATTTAGAAAGTCCGGACTTGCAATATTAAAATTTACATTCAATTCTGAAAATTTCATACGTAAGTTGTTATGGTCTATCTTTAGCCATTTCGGCGTAGTTCACTCTTGGAATGCGTGTCGCAGCCCATAATCGCGAAAGATTTACTAAAACCCCTTATTTTAAGGGTTAAAGATCATCCAAGGTCATAGACGTTGACATTTCTAAGAAGTTCGTTGCCAGTGCTTGTTACGATAAGCGCATGTCTGTGCCTATCTGCAGCCATTTTCACGTTAGACGAGCCAATAGCGGTAGAATAACATCTTTTTAGGATGAGTGCCCCTCTTTCGCCCCGTCGTTCGTAAGGACCCTTTCACCCAATGGCATGAAACTGTGTCACGAAATACTAGACACTAAGCTATCATATGGTAAAAACTCGAAGTTTCTATTTCAACTAGTCTTGAAACGGTACCGGGTCGTGACGGACAGACAGACGGACAGACAGAATTACCATAGCTAATACGCGCTATAGCTAGCTAGCTAGCTAGCTCTCGCGCGTAAAAACATTACGTTCCTAACACTTTTATTGGATCTTTAAAATTATTTCAGCAGTTTTTGGTTTGTTTGAAAAGTTTTACTAAAATAAAACTGTTAGCATCTAGTTTGTTATGATGCAGTATCCTACTTTAGTTTTCGTGTCAACCTGCATTGTTACGTAGTTACGCAAGAACTCATAAAAACATCAACATTTTTATGAGTTCTTGCGTAATATTACATAACATGTCGTAATATAAACACATTTTTAATTTTTTCTGTCCTTATTTTTTCGCTAACTGCAACCGGAAACAATTTTTTTCGCTTTGTCTGCCCGTAGATAGGCCTAGTCAGTGACCCATTCATGTACTATCCGGACAGAGCTTGAAGAACTTCGTAGATCGGGACTAACGCGTTATCATTTTTTAAAAAAACTGCCACATGAACAAAATAATGTTCAAACGAACACGGATTCTGTCCAATGCATGTCTATAGCTTACAGTAAAGTTCTTACAAAGAAATCAAGTCGCTGACTTAAGCCAGGAAAACTTCGAGTCAAGCCGAGTTATGAAGTGATGACTTAGTCGACTTCCAAGTCGCGTCTATGTCAAGTCAAGCCGTAAACGTGAAGTCGTGACTATCAGGTCTGTGTGCAGTTATGGAGATATAAAGCCTCAAAGATGTTAGGATTACTACCCTGACTTTTTGGGGTCACGTGACGTTATCAGTCACGTGACCATTTGACTCGCGGTGGACCATTTCTTATGGGTGGTCCATTATGACCATGCGTTTCTCTTGCACTGTTATGGAGATGGTGTCTCATACGTTGGACGCACGCACGGACGGACGCCCAAGTTATGTTAAACTCTGTCCAATGCTATGCATTGCATTGGATAGACAACAGGAAATCTGAGCTAATGCTAATGAGACGTGCGAGAGCCTATAGCAGTTCATGTTCGCAGCTAATCTTAGTCTATCTCCATCCATTTTGACGCAATTCACTCTTTGCAGCCGAAAATTACAAAAAAAATCACTAAAACCTTTATTTTGAGGTTTTAAGGTCATTCAAGGTTATCGATGTTGACATTCCTAAGAAGCTTGTCGCCAATGCTTGCATGTCTGTGCCTATCTGCAACCATCTTCATGCTAGAAAAACTAATAGCGGTAAAATAACGTCTTTTTAGAGGAAGTGCCCCTCTTTCTCCCTTTCGTTCGGGGGGACCTCCTTCACCGAGCGATACAAAATTTTGTCACGATATACAAAAGATTCCAAGCTATCATATGGTGTAAACATAAAGTCTTTATCTCATCTGGTCTTGGAACGGCACCGGGAAGTGACAGACAGACACCAAGACAGAATTACCATAGCTAATACGCTGTATAGCTATCAGAGATGTTAAGTACTCGAGACCCAAGTGGTCTCGAGACCAAATTTAATGGTCTCGTTCTCGTTTTCATCACAATTGTTCTCGTTCTCATGCATTGGTCCATGACACCGTACACATTAATGTACATAACTGTTATATAGCACCCATACATGACACGAAGAATAAAAAATCCTATATAACACTGATAAAAAAGCGCAGACTAGTTAAAAACTCAATACTGTACACAATAATACTGTTAGTTTCTGAAAGTTTCAGTGGCAATACAAACACGTTTGGTATAGGCCCTACAAGTGACTGATATGTGTATTAGGCCTATATACCACGCGTGTTCAGAATGTATTTCTGTGTTGACTCGTATCAACAGCTCTTCAACCACAAACCAAAATGTTTGTAGTTTGATCAAAACCAGCATTTTTGCATAAGTTGCGGTACACAGAAATAACAGTTTGATGTGACAATTTGTGGTCTTGGTGTGCTAAGTTCATGCAACAATGTACAGGTGTTTGAGGGTAACATAATTCACTGTCCATAAAATAAAACTGTTTTCGTTAATTTTGACCGTTTGCTGTGGGTGTGCATGGATCGTGAAAAGCACTTTGCCTGATGGTGTAGACGACATACCAAGTACTGCTCAACAACTCGTTTCATATTAAATATTATTATTATTATTATTATTATTGTTATTATTATTATTACTAGAACATATTACCTTGAATAAGCCGTTTCCGGACTCCACTGATGTAGAAGCAAGTGGCTTCGAAGTGGCAGGAACACAGCACCGAGCTGTCAGTTGGTTTCCATGCTTGTCTGTGAACTCGGCTTGCCCACAGGTTTCTTAGATACTTGTCTTTAGGAAACCTACAGAACATAATTAGCTTGTAAGCATTCAAACATGACACGACGAATAGCAAATGATAAACTACATGGTCTACGCTAGATAGAATGTGCTGATAACGCCT
>Ga0209367_1011574_pt1 | contig 11674 bp, 8 predicted proteins | sample WorMetLIZISLAND2_FD_187412 | JGI IMG/M metagenome (GOLD analysis project Ga0209367, IMG submission 187412) | Marine gutless worms symbiont microbial communities from Max Planck institute for Marine Microbiology, Germany - Olavius geniculatus... ... | reverse complement strand
CAGCAAAACCTCTCTCTGCCTATGCCATTGATTAACAATTGATATAAATGTCGGTGGTGAAGTTGGCTGTTGATGTGGATACATGTCTAGACAATGTTGGAGCTGGCGAAGCTACAGCTGGTGACCGGTGACCTGCTGAACTGCGAGGCTTTGTGTGAAATAATGCTGAAGAACGAACAGCACAAAGACACTGCCGCCGTGGTGTGTATGTAGACAAAGCAACATTAAAAGGTTCTATAGCATTGTGTGGCTTGGTAGTCTGGTGGTAGCATGTCAAGCTAGTGATTGCGAGGTCGCTGGTTCAACTCCCTGCCCGGTAACAACTCTGGACAAGTTGCTCACACATGTGCTTCTGTTCACCAAGCAGTATCATTTGGTACCGGCCAAAGGGTGATGACACTCTGCAGCTGGGAAGGTGACCTTAGGTCTGGCGTTGCACTGGCCACACGTCATGGACTCAGTGGTCTATCCACCTACTGGCTGAATGTCTAACGTCTGAGAGATGAGCACCACTTAAACTCTTCGGGGTACGGCGCCTTTACCTTTGGCAGTGTACCAGGTTGGTATTTCCGCAGTGATAGTTGTACTGCTGTTTGATTCTATTATTGATTGCAGTGGTACACTGTGCTTTGCTCGGTGCAATTTTTGACGATTTAACACTTGCAGCCTACTGTAGCGACGTCTTCTGGGTGTGGTGGTAATGAAGTTGTTGTTTCAAATTTTCTGCCAACTCTGACGTTAAAAGAATTTTGAAAATCTGTCAATATCTGGCGAAGGTGTGGACATTGGGCAAGTGCTTAGTACACTGTTTTTTGACTCACAGCATATTTACTGTCTACTACTGTAAGTATTGCTAGAGCGTGCTGGATTTGACATTATAGGTTGTACTGATAAATATTGCTATACTACTGCTAACGGTATACTACTGCTAACGTCTGTTAACAGTTGTTTGGTGACTTGCTGTTTCGCAAGAACGAGTTTGACAAAGCAATGGCAGTGTTTCAGAAGCTACTGCAGGACAAACCTGGTTATTATGCTTTGATGTATTGTCTATTTCTCCCACTTATGTTGTTGACGAATTTGTTGCAATTTCAAACGTGACATTTAATTTTGAACATATTATTTCTACTGATGTTACTCGTATTTATTATCTGCCTTTTGCCTATTGCTAGAGCCCAAGACATTATATCCTTGTTTTGGTGGCTTGATTGTGTAATAGTTATGACATTGGACTTATGATTAAAAAGTAGTGGGTTCGACTCCCGGGTTATCAGTTTCGGATATAACCAACCACGAAAGTCAACTCAGCCTTCCATCCTTATGGAGTAGGTAAATCAACTTTGGATTTGTCTGGCAGGGGTAAAGGCAGGGCACGTTTACCTGTGTTAGTTGGAGGTGGAATCTAACACTGTGTGATTCCATGATAGCTTCTTAGCTTTGTGATTGGTTTCCATTAAGAGGTGTAGACAACCTTAAATCTTTTAATTTTATTAGCTGTAATGCTTCGTCCACCATATCTTAGGCATGCTGTGATCACTTTTGCTAATAGTAAACAGTACTTGAGTGTGATCCAGAAATTGCAAAAGATTGCATTTTGTATCATCACCAAAATTTAATTACCGTACGTTTTTCTTTGGCCATCATTATCCACTTTCCAGCAAATTTCGTTTCAGTCTGTTCTTTGTTTGTGAAGTTAACCAGCTGACAAACGAACTGGCAGATAGACAGACAAACAGACATACAGACAAACAGACAAACAGACAGACAGACTCTGTCGCATAGAGGGAGGTTAGCGTTGTGTATAACTTTTCATGGGAATGCTACGGAGTATCACCTGCCACACGAGATTACGCAGTGTTACCTGCCACCCCAACACAGGTGAAAGTGCCTTGTCTTACCCCAGCTAGGCAGGCCTGTACTCAGTTTGTCTACCTCAGAGGGATAAAAGGCCGAGTTGATGTCTGCCATTATGTGGCTGCTGAGTCAGTAATGGTCTGATACTGATATGATGTGTAGACCACTACGCTGGACTGGAGAAGGTGATTCGTCTGCTGAGGAGAGCGGGCAAGCTGGAGGAGTGTCCCAATTTTTTTGAGTTAGCGGAGAAATCGTCATCACGTGCATCTCTAGACGCCGGCTACAACTATTGCAAGGGTCTTTATGAGTGGTGCGTCTGTCAGTTAATTAATCAGTCAGTCAGTCAGTCTGGGATTTTTAACTAATTAATACTAGGATAAACATGAATATAAAATACAGATTACTAGAGAGAGGTTAGATGGAGTCCAGTCTGGCGAATAGTCAGAAAAGGATTTCGTAAACAGGTGAGTCACTGACAGAAGATGGATAATGATTTGGTTGAGTTGACCTTGGTGGTGGTTGTATACCTGTTTATTGCTAGGTTATTAGTTGTTATAAAAAGGTCATTACCTTGAATGACCTTTAACCCCCCAAATAGCAGGTTTTAGTGAGTTTTTTTGCAATTTTGCGCTGCGACATGCATTTCAAGAGTGAATTGCGCCAAAATGGCTAGAGATAGACCAAGACAAGCTGCGAACAAGAACTATAGGCTCTCGCACGTCTCATGAGCATTAGCTCAGATTTCTTGTTTCAGATGCTGTGTAGCTGCAGCAATGCTGTCAGAACTATATATTTTCTTTGATGTCCAGGTTAAATATGTGGAATACATTCCCTGGTTCTCCGAGAGATTCGACTTTTTTATTGACACTTTTAAATGCTATATTTATTTGAAGAATTTTCTGTTTGCTTTTTTTGTCAATAATGTTACGGCACATTGAAAACATTTTGTGTGTTGTCTGCATTGTTTAAATTTATTGGATATTGTTGTCATTCATTGTAATAGGTTTACTGGCAATCCTAATGCAGCTTTGAAGTATTTCAACAAAGCTCGTAAAGACTCTGTCTACGGCTACTCGGCGACTTATGACATGGTTGAGATCTGTCTTAATCCTGATAATGAGACAATCGGTGGCAGCGTGTTTGATGCCGGCGATCTCGATCACGGGTCAGTGACTTTCATTACTCACATACTTCTAGCAATAAGTAAGTAGGTAAGTAGTCTGCATTTGTAGTGCGCCATATGTCAAAGCAGACATTTGTGTTGTAGGCACGATGGTAACAGTTGTTAATTTAGCAAAAATAAATTTACGATTTTAATTAAAAACCAATAGTGGTAAAATGCATGTTTTTGTTTAGCCACTTTATTGGTTATTTTTGCTAGTTTGTGATTTTGACAGTGCAAGCTTGTCATTCAGCCGACAAGCTGGTGACTTCGGCTGTTTCAAGTGCATCAGTTTCGCCAAGGCGTACATCTCTGCCAGTTGAGGCCGGTTCACACTAGCCGTGTTCACGGGCCGTGTTTACGGCCCATGTGCGCGGCCCGTGAACAGGTTGCGTTTTTTTCCACCTGTGTTCACGGGAACACAGCCCGTGGACACGGCTATAGTGTGAACAGGGCACCCGTGAACACGGGCTGTGTTGAGAAAAACATGAACACGGGCCGTGTTGAGAAAAAGCATTGTCGTGCAATGTTTTTTCTCAACACGGCCCGTGAACACGGGTAGTGTGAACAGCGCATTCGTGTTCACGGCCCGTGTAGGCGATATATCAACCAATCAGAAAATACCTTTTAAAAGTGTCAGCATTGCGAATAACGTAAACACGACATCATTATCGTTGACATTATTATATTGTTTCCCATTTGTGAATTTCGTATTATTGTAAGTAGGCTATATTGTAGAAAGTCTACTAACATGTCTGTCTATGTGAAAGACTCAGCTGTTTCCGACGTCTTTAACAGACAATCTTTGCACTGGTGTATTGCTTGTCTCACTAGCCAATGTCAGTGTTTTCTTTAGTTTTATGTATAACGCAATGAATAAAAATGTAACGAAAACAATATTTTTATATTAACTTTGTCAATTTTTTTGGCAACATTGCACTTGAAATACTATATAATATTAAGGCGCTGCAATGACACGGCTCATGCACACTGCCGGTGGACACGGTCCGTGTTCACTTGGCACAAAACCAACAACTGTGAACACGGGCCGTGAATACGAGCATAAAATTTAGTCACCCGTGTACACGGACCCAACCCACCCGGGCAATCAAGGGCTGAAGTGAACTGATTTCGCTAAGAGCTGTCACAAAATGATGCATTTCGCATAGTGTTTTTTTACCTAATCAGAACTAAAAGGCCCTACATTTTATATAGCATGCATTAAAATTTTTTATCACAAAGAGTTCGGCAGAACATTGCTCAAACAAACTTGCTGAAAAATATGTTCAGTTACACTTTTGTCCCATGTATCGAGTAAAAGATACATTATTGATTGCACACACTGTATGTGGACTTGAAATAACTTAGGTAGGCCCTATATTGTTTTTGTGGTTTTTAGATCCGACAGCCTTGTAGTTGGCTTCAAAACAGCTGAGCGGCTTCTCATGGTTTGTACACCAGGTTTCCATGTTGGCTTAGTGCTGCCATATTGCAGCTGATGGTTTACCTTCAGAATTGAAAACTGCCACACCCGTTAGTCTTGCCGTGTGGAACGTTCGTGCCATTTTTGGTTGTTTAGTGCATTTTCGTTTTTGAGTTATGAGCTTGTATATGATGGACAGACAGACGGACAGACAGACAAGCAAGCAAGACCCATAATGCGGCCTATTGGGATGGTCAAATAATATATTCTCAATGGTGGTAAAATTTGCACATGTTTGCATTGAAATTATCTTATCATTCATCTTGATGCTTGCTAGTTATGATCTGTAGGCACTTATCTTTGCCTGCATGTCTTACTTTTTTCCATATAGAGAAGTCTTGGTTTAGAAGGCATTTGGATGCAAATTCCTGTACACTAATGCAATGTTGGTTTTAATAAAACGATAAATTCATGTGTTGCAATTTCTTGTAGCATATGTGTTGCACTGAGGCACCGTGACAGTGGCTAGTGAAAACATTTGGAAAATTTGTTAATATTTGGTGAACGTATGACAGTTAGGGGTTTTCTTTTCAGTGTAACGTATGCATGTAATAGCAATAGTAATAATGGTAATAATCATATTTATATAGCGCCAGTATGCAGACCTTGCATAACGTGTCGGACTTGCAATCCTGAGGTAACTCAGAGGTGCAGGTTTGACTCCGCACCAGGACACTGCCGGGTAATGACCTTAGGCAAGTCGTTCACACACATGTGCCTCTGTCACCAAGCAGTATAATTTAGTACCGGCTTCACCGCTGGGACGTAAACAGGCACACTGCACAATGCACTGGCCCCATATCCGTGGTCTCGTGGTGTAAAAACTGTGTCTGGCTGAGGGCCTTAGGAAACGGAGATCAGCGCCGCCCTATGGGCCATAAGGCTCGGGAAGGACTTTAAGTTACGTTTACTTTTTACATAGTGTGCAGAGCTACAGAGGCATTCATGTATGTGTGTGGTCTGGTCTGTCAGGAGCTGCAGCCAGTGGTCGGTGATCTGAGGTATGCAGCGCTACACAGCATGATGCTTACTGTCACCAAGAACCCGCAGAATGTTCAGAAGGCTCTCAAAAACTTCCACGAAATACTCAACGTCGACGTAAGAATTTGCTGCATGTGGAGTTTTGCATTTTCAGAAAAATTAGAAGTTGTTTTTGAATATGTTGCATCGCTGAAATGTGTCAAGTGGGACTAAAACGACTCGTTCACTTATCAGTCGATCGATCAGTAGATAGATCATATCTTTTCTGTTTCTATTCATTCGTTCATTTCTTAGTTTTTTCCATTTATTATATTGTTTGTCTATTCTTTTTCGGTGTTTGTTTGTGCATTTTTTTCGTTTATCCATTATTTCTTTATTCATTCATTTATTTATTCATTGTTTCATTTGTGCATTCATTTGTTTACTTTTTGTTTCATTAATTCACTGATTTAACAACTGTGTCATGTGATTTACTGGTTGTTCCTTTGGTTAATGGACTGATTACTTGAATGAATGGAATGACTGATTTATTTACTCACTCATTTGTTCGTTTATTTCTTCATTCATTTATTCCTTTCTTTTTTTTAACGTCCATTCATTATTCATTCATTGCGTTTTCCATTCATTGATTTCTCTACTCATCCATTTCTCTATTTGTTTATTCGTTTATTCGTTTATACATTTAATTAATTAATTTATTTTTTCATTGATTGCAGTGGCATAGACAATGGGGGCAGGCCCTTCCGCCACTTCTCCAGACAAGACAATCACACGTCTAAACTGCACTAAATTTGGTCAGTTGATTTTCCGCAAAATGAGTAAAATTGTTGCCACCGGATCTCATATTTCACTGATACTATGCACAAAATTCGACTTCGGCCGTGCTCCGCCCCAGACCTCGCTGGGGGAGCTCACAGCACTCCCCCATACCTCCTGGCTGGATTTTGGGGTTTCTACTTTTAACGGGAGGGAAGGGAATAGGGAGGAAGGAGGATAGAAGGGAAGGACTAAATGGAAGAGGGGGAGAGAGAAGGGGAGAGAGAAAAGGAAAAGGGTCAAGACTCTCCCCCAGTTCACATTCCTGGCTACACCATTGACTGGTTAATGGGTTGATTGATCATGGGGGTGTGTCGTGTGTGCAGAAGAACAACGTGGCTGCAATGTACGGTGCTGCCGTGTCTCTCGTCATACTTCAACAACCGGACAAAGCTCGCTCACAGCTCAAGAACATCGTCGACATAACCTGGAACATTGAGGTCCGACGTCTGAGTTGGTTAATTGTACATTGTACATGTTTTGGGCATACATTGGAGGGTGAGCATGAGAGATGAGTAGAATTGTGGGACATATTCGTCTTAAGTACGACTTAACATACCAGTGGCTTTTGCATGGTAGCTTATTGAAGTAAAAGAAATTAATAATTTCTTATACAGTTGGTAGTGATCAACTGTTTAAAATAGTTAACTTTGCAATAATTTCTGATTATTTAATCGTCATTTTCAGTTCAAGTCTGTCATTGGTAATTGCTACAGAAAATGCATTTTTTTGTTATTTTACTAATTGAGTTAAAAGCTCTTATAAATGCACTGATTGTTGAGTGCTTTTTGATCTAGTCTTGTGATCAGACTAAAATGTGGATCTTTTTTTGGAAAAAAGCAGACGACTGAGATGATTTAAAATGCTTGTTGCGATCTAATTGTATCTATTTCATAATCTCTTTATTGATGTGACTAATCAGAATTTCAACAGTTAAACGCCATTTGGTTTTTACAAATTTTAAAGCATTAATTGTGTGATTAATCGTTAGTTCCTGCAGCCCCGATTTCTTGTGGATCTTAGTTAATGGAATTTATCAAAATGGAATTATTTTTGAGGTTCGGAGAACCGGATTTGAGATGAAGTAACATCAGTATGTATGACTACTGTGTTTAGGATGCTGAGAATCTGGAGAGAAGCTGGTTACTGCTAGCAGATATCAGCATCCAGGTTCATTTTCGATGACGTCCGTAAAAGCTCAGCTGTCGTGGTTATGTGTAAACAAAGAAACTTCTGCAAACATGTTTCGCAAACGTTTTATGATTTTTTGATATACTGACTTTGTTTCAAACTTTGTTTTTTCATAACTTATTTTTGTTGTCATCAATAGTTGCAATTCGTCAGTTTTTATGTTAAACAAATGTTTGAATGTGAACGAATTACGTGCTCGGTCATATTGATTGTGGGCCAGTGCAGAGGCGTCTATTTCCCCTTGGACACAGTGCATAAACCCCCCTTTCATGTCAGACCTTTCAACGTCGAACCCATTCTACATCGTAGTTAGTCAGTTGGAACTTTTGTGCTTGAATACTACCTCCACTTGTATCACCTTACATGTGTTCAGTAAGTAAGTAAATTTAATTTATAAAGCACACAATGTCAGCGAGAAACTCACTGTCATTGGTAATTGCTACAGAAAATGGCATCCGAAAAAACATTGTTGAACACCATCAAAAAATGATGCTATTGTCCTTGAGATAGCCCACTGCCCCGTGGCCCTTAAAATCTCAAACGTCATTACCCCCTGTTCTTTTTCTCACCCCCGAGAAATGTTACATGCTTTGTGCACAGTCCTCAATGGGCGTGGATGTCCCCGTCTTATTGCTGTTGTTCTATTGTGCTGCTCTGTCTGTATTTAGAGTGGAAGAGATGACGCTGCAGCGCAACTGTTGGAACTTTGTCTAGAACACAACAGGGCACGTTTTTTTCATGTGCTGAAATATAACTTTATTTAGCTCTATGTGATTTTGGAGCTAATCTTTATTGAATATAAAAAATATAGTTCAAGTTTTGTTTTAGGCATACTGATTTCGAAAACATTTGAAATTCTTGTGATTTACTCAGTTTAGATCTAGTTTAGACTAGTAATTTTAAAAAAGTATTTATGTGGTTATTCGGACAGGCCATATTATGCATTTTGTCTGACCGTCTGTCTGTCTGTTCTGTGTGTGCTTCTAACTCAAAAACGAAAAGGTGCAGAGAAACCAAAATTGACGTGGATTTTCACAAGGCTCAAGGCATCTCATTTTTCAGTGTAAATGGTCAAAAGTCAGGAGGACGACCGAATAATATTTTGGCACTGGGCTGATATGTTAGTGCCGACATGTTTCTACCAGTAGTTTTTATGCGCGAAACATTCTGCTGTCTGCTGCGCTTGCTAAACAGGCCTCCACCTCCGATTTCACTGGTCTTGAACCAACTGTTGCAATCAGTGAAGGCCTCTCTACCATCTACAGCTCTATTAATGAATGGACTGTACATGAACAAAACAGAATGTGGCAAGAACTATCAGGATGCAGGCAGGCTAAGTACTTCTTACACGGATTTGACTCTTCACGAGCTCGATATGCTCTTAGACTTTCCAGGAAGCATCTAATTACCCTAGTTGGTATACTCACTGGTCATGCAGATCTTAATCGACACCTTTTTATTATGGGTGTAAGTCAGGATTTGAAATGTCCTTTCTGTCAAGAGGATGAGGATACATCTCTACATTTCATTGCCCAATGCAGTGCTTTAATGCTTCTCCAGAAGGAAATCTTTGGAGACTATACTATTTCGTTAGACATCTTGAGTAATATCCATTGGTTTCTCATCTTGAAGTTTGCAAAAGCTTCCAAGAGGTTCTATCGACCTTGAGGTCTGTTGGGGTTGCGCACTGGGCCCATGAAGTGGCCTCAGCACAGGGTGGCCGCTTATGTGGTCACGCTCCTCGCAGGTAAAGGTCAAGGTGAAGGTGAAGGCATTCTGCTGTCGCACGTTTTAGCTATGGCTTGGGCGTCTGTCCGTCTGTCCATCCGTCACACTGCTGTATTGTATCAAAACGGTGCAAGCTGAGATCACCAAATTTTCACTGTTGGCTGCCTCAAAAACTCTAGGTTATCGTGATGAAATTTCATGCTCCTGGGTGACGGGGTTCCCCTCGAACGAGGGCGTCAAAGAGGGCTATCCCCTTTAAAAGACGTTATTTTGACGCTATTGGTTCTTCTGGTGTGAAAACGGTTGCAGATAGGTACAGATATGTTGCTTATCATAACAAGCACTGGCCATGGGCTTTTTAGTTTCATCAACAAGGATGACCTTGAACGACCTCGAACCCCAAAAAGAGGGATTTTGGTGAATTTTTTTGCAATTTTTGGCTGCAGCGCACATTTTAAAACCAAATTGCGATGAAATGGCTGGAAATAGACCAAGACAACCTGCATATAAAATTTTTAGCATTAAATGTAGATTTTAGCAGTCCACGTCTCGACCCTCTAGGTTCAAGGAGGCCTGTGCAGACGGGCGTCAAAGACAGCGACCCCCTTAAAAAGTGGTTATTTTGCCGCTAATGGCTCGTGTAGCGTGAAAACGGTTGCAGATATGCACAGACATGCTGTTTAGCATAACACTCAATAGTGACGGGCTTTTTAAATGTATCAACATCGATGACCTTGAACGATTTTGAACCCCCAAAAGGGTGTTTTAGTACATTTTTCACATTTTCACAGCCAGAACTAACGCGATTTAAGATTTTTCAGGTTTTTTCCCTGTTTGATATTGCTGTCTCTATAGCTGTTTGCTCAACATGACAATTCTGCGAGTTTAACTCTATATTGTTGTTTTTTTTTTGTTTTTTTGTTTAATTTTTGTCTACCAATGTTTGTTTGGTGAAATAAAGATTATCATTTTTGGCTGCATTGCACATTTGAAGAGTGAATTGCGACAAAATGCCTGAAGATAGACCAAGACAACCTGCATATGATATTTTTATTTTCGCAGTCCGTGTGTCGACCTCGTAGGTTCAAAAAGGCTTGCGCATGCGAGCGTCAAAAGGGGTACCCTTTTAAAAAGTGGTTATTTTACTGATATTGGCGTGTCTAGCATGAAAACAGTTGCAGATATTCATAGATATGCTGCTTATCATGAGAAGCACCGGTGACGAGCTTTTTAGTGGTATTGACATCAATGACCTTGAATGACCTTGAACCCCCAAAATAGGGTGTTTTAGTGTCTTTTTGCGATTTTTGGCTGCGATGCAGACTTCAAGGGCTAATTGCGACGAAATGGCTGGAGATAGACCAAGACAATCTGTGAACAGGAACTGCTAAGGTTGTCACACGTTTTGTGAGCTTTGCTCAAATTACTTGGATTTGTACCTCAGAGAATACAATAGCATAGAAAATGAAGTATAACATTTAATGTTTATTAGAAATTGATTTGCGTTCCACACGACTGGATGCTGATATTATGTAATTGCATTGTTGTGGCAGTCATGCTGCAAGGCGTATGAATACTTGGGTCACATTATGGAAAAGGAACAGCTCTTCAAAGAAGCTGCCAACAATTACGAGCAGGCTTGGAAATATGGCAACAAAAGCAATCCTAATATTGGTAACTGAACTATTTGTATTGAATTGTTAATCAAGGGTAATCTTAATCTTTCATATCTGTTTTCCAAATTTGCTGAAGTTAAATTAATTGGTAAGATTTTGTCATGGAAAGCTTCTTCTAACTTTAGAATGCTCAGTTATTGATGGACTGTTTCTTTCCATTTTCGTATCCTAGTTTACTTACTTCTTACTTTGGTATTTAGGCCTGTAACCAGACTTTTCAGTCAGTCAGTCTGAGTTGTTTTATAGCAGAGCTACTTCAATGTTAAACACTAACTGCAGGTTTAGATGATAATGTCTAGGTATGACTTTTTAAAGAGCCAGGGGCTAAATTTTCGAAACTTTCCTAAGACATTTTCCAAAGATCTTCCTATGTCAGATGATTTAGGAATTCCAAAGAAATTTTTTTATCCAACTTTTCGACAGCTTTCTTTGCATTTTTAAAGAACGTTTTTTTCTTATTTTCCTAAACTAGTTCAACCAATCAGATGTACTTATACCGACCATGTGGCGTAATCAAAACTTCTTAGGAAAACTTCTTTGGAAAACTTCTTGTTTTAGCACGTCCACAGGAAACGCATTTTACACACCGCTAAACGTCAATTTTCTTTATTTACTTATTGTTGATTTTACCGCAGCATTACGCAAATAACCTGTGACGTCATATATGACGTCTAAGCTTAGTGTCAACATTGTGTACTTTTTTTGCAAATTTTGTTTTATTGCACAGCTTACCAGGGATGTTAAGTTCTCGAGACCAACTTGGTCTCGAGACCAAATTTA
>Ga0209367_1011572_pt1 | contig 11676 bp, 9 predicted proteins | sample WorMetLIZISLAND2_FD_187412 | JGI IMG/M metagenome (GOLD analysis project Ga0209367, IMG submission 187412) | Marine gutless worms symbiont microbial communities from Max Planck institute for Marine Microbiology, Germany - Olavius geniculatus... ... | reverse complement strand
GCAAAAAGTTGCAGTTTGCTGACAGACAGGTACCCCCACCGCACCTAATGACGCGACGTCCCTGTTATTGCTTCCATGTTCAACAATGCTGCAAGTAACTAGGCGTCTAAAAAAATCTGCATGCTTCCCGTTGCAGCCGGCAAAAATCAGAGATGGGGAGAGGGGGCGGGCAGCAGAAATTTTTTTATTACTTATTTTTATACCATGACGTGTCGCATAATATTACCTAACAACTCATAAAAACAAACTGACACTAAATAGTACTCACAAGAACTTAAGCAAAGATACTGCAACATTTCAGACTAAATGCAAACAGTATTTTTCAGTAAAATTTTGAAAACACACCAAAAACTGCACTGATTTTTTTGAAGGTCCAATAAAAATTTTAGGGATGCAGGTTTTTTTCTAGGGACGAACGGCAACGGGAAGCACGCAAATTTTTTAGGCCCTAGGTAAGTTTATTAAGCACAATATTTTGCACGTTCTATTTTACACGCAACAACAGCCGTACGCTGGGCTGGCCTAGAACTCACATCTGATATGCAACTTCAACAGCGACTAGAAACACACGATGCATTATAATTACAGCAATTACAATAATTAATTACAGTTGTTCACACGTTCAGAATTGCACAACATACTCATTACTCAGTTTATCAACGTCAATGTGCAGGACGTGCTATAACAGCAGGAGATCACAAGTTTTTTCACCAGAACTTTAACATCAAACACTCCCCGGCGGTGACACCTGTTGGTGCAACAAATTATGTGTATGCGTGCTGCCAAAAGCGTCAAAGCGGTCGAGTTTGGGGGAGTGTCGTAACTCCCCCAATGATAGGGAGATATGAGGGGATGAAACCCCCAGCCACTAGAACAATTTTTTTTACAATTCTGAGGGCTGCTGCACGATGGCTGCAATAAATAGAGTCTGCACAAGATGTTACGTGACATGCAGACCAACTATTAAGCCTATGAACTAGTAACGACTAACAATCTACCTAAAATCTCTGATGCCAAATGCATGTTTATTACCGTTAAAACTGAAAGTTGGAACTACATTTATGCTGATAGACCCTGTACAGTTTCTAGCCAGGGCTGCCCCTGTGGTATAAATGACACTGCCTATACAAATACCAAGTGAAAAATCTACACATCAGCAAGATGCTGTACAAGTATAACAACAAGTGGTGACAGCGCTAATGGTCACTTTACTGCTGGCTGTGGTAGTAAAAGAAATTTGCGAAAATTCCTCAATATTTGACAAAGTTACGAATTGACAAAATTTAGCAGCTCCCTTTATAACAAGTCGCCCTACATTACTGTGAAACTACAAGTGTTTAGGCACGCTTGTATACTCTTTATGTCAAGTCGGAAACCAGGTCACAGTATCAACAGGCAGATACAAAATTATTTACAATATGAGTAACAACAACGCATGCAAAAATGTGAAACAATAAGAATAAGCATAAGAATATTCTCGTAACTGCAATATCACTAAACCTAACACGAGTCAGATTTTGAAACAACTGAAAAAAATTTTGTAAACTAGACTACCAAGACTTTGAGGTGCCAAACAAGTTTGATATTTGCACAAATTCATTGCATTTCAATTACCACAATGTAAGCTAACAAAACCAAAGATATGACAAGAACTAACACTAAGTTATCACGTATAGTATGTACAATGTTCACATACATGAGATAAACAGCTATAAGTTCAACTGCAGGTCACTTCAGTGCTAAGATCTAGCTACTCAAAAACTCAATCTGTCATACATTTCACACAAAAACTACCAAATATTGCTATTCTAAGGGCTGGTCTCTCATTTTCTGGTTAAGTGTAAGTAAATGCTAGTTTACAGCACGGTCCAATAAAAAATGTCATTACTAATAATGACAGCTGTTATTGGATAACGCTGATCACGTGTTACTGCACAGGCGTAGACATCATAAATATTAATGAGCTGGGTTGGCCGAAACAGTGCTAGACAAGTTTAAAATAAGCAAAACTAAACCGGTTGCAATCCACAACTGGACTCGGGCAGAATTACAACAAGTCACTGACGATGCTGCAGCACATGCACAAAATCCACAAAATGGCACACTGCAGAAAATTACTATGCACAAGATCTAAATCATCGTGCAAATACGGCCTCTTTGATCTTAGTTCTGCTAACAAAGTGAGGTTTAGTTCCACTGCACACTGAAACAAAAAGTTTTTGAACCCTGAAACTAAGATGCGTAGAGACAAGAACTGCAGATGTTTAGTTAACAACAACGACAACGACAGTTTGACTTTGCTGCAACTGACGGGTCTGAGCAGGCGTGAGTGGTACAACTGATCTAGGAAGGATTGCATCTCATGGTTGCTATCGGCAACGTGTCAGCAGCAGCAGCGGCGGCCGAGGCAGACGAGCCGTCCTGATCATCATCGTTGTTGTTATCTCTACCATTCTCATCATCGTCGTCATCATCGTCTTCGTCGTTGTCTTCGTCATCGTCATCATCTGAAGATTCATTTGCATCGGCATCCTCACCACGGGCATCACGAGCGTCCGCACGTCTCATCTGCAGCCACAACAGCTGATGCTGTTAAACACAGTTGCAAAATTTTTTATTATTATTAAAATCATCAGATTCGATAAGCCACAAACACAAAGCTTTGAGGACACAGTACAGTGTATGATGAAAACATGCAACGTCTGGTGAAAAAGTTAAAAAGTTGTAAGTCTGCTTAAAAAAGTGTGTTTTCAGATTTTTCTTGAAAGTAGTCAGTGATGGCACACAGGTGCTAGTAAATGGCAGATCATTCCACGTGCGAGCTGTGGTGGTACAGAGAATACAGGGTGGGCCAAAAAGTGACCCAAATTGTTTTTGTCCGAACTTCGTCATATCTCCACCAAATTTGATAATTTTTCGCACATAGATCAAATAGCCAAGAAGATAAAATTATGTGCGGTACACTCATTGTACACTTCACATAATTTATGTCAATGCACTACCGTATGCACTACTGTGTAAAACGCAGATGCTCTAAATTGTTGCATAATGCTTAGTTGTTGTCACCGTAAAAGTTCTAACGACTTAATTAAGCACATGATAAACTAAAATGTGATTTATTTAGCAGAATTATAAGTTTGTGTAACAACATGCTTCCAAATTTTTAGAATTTATGCCCAAAATATACACAACGGCTTAGACGTGATGCCACGGCTGATAGTGGCATTAACGATCAACTGATCAATATCACAGCACTCATTCATAGATCAGATGTGTTTTGAGCTCATAAATCAGCTATTTTGTTGTCTGCTATTTTCAGCGTAAAATATTTAATACCACAAAATTATTAAATCATGTGGCACCCTCTGTTGAATTGATAATGAAAAGATGAGCAATCTGATACTGATAATCACAGCGTAATGTAACAATTTGAAGCATCTGCATTTTACACGGTAGTGCGTTGATACAAATTAGGTGATGTGGACAATGAGCATACCTAACATAATTTTATCGTCTTGGCTATATGTGTGCCACAAATTATCAAATTTGGTGGAGATTCAAGGAAGAGTTGACAAAAACAAGTCTGGTTATTTTTTTGGCCCACCTTGTACATGATCATCAATGGTACATAGCCTGGTTCTTGGGAGGATCAGCTTAAAAATTTAGTAGCAGGTTACTATGCAAATAAGTAAAAACTTCACCAATCAGAATTAGCACCGTGTTGAAAGTGTCCACCTTTTGCAAGCGCACAAGCCCACCATGGTGAAAAGTGTAAACAAAAGTGTAAACAATTAAAACAGCTTCTTATCCAAAATTTGTAGCACTTCAAATAATTCACTACAAGCTACAAATAATATGTTTGCAAGCTGATTTGGCCTATAATTGTGAGACCCCTGGTGTAAACAAACAAGCAAAGTGATAGACTACTGACATACAGAAGAACAGAGAGACAGCAGTAAGTAACAGAGCGGTAGGAGCAAACCTGCCGCCGACGAGATCGTCTCAAATGTTGCATCAACAACCACAACATGTGACTGTCCATGTCAGGCTCGTTGGTCCGCTCTGCCTCGCGTTCATTCCGGTTTTTACACACGACCTGCACACACATTGCAACAAACAATACAGTTGCCCACTGGCCGCTTTACTTACAAATGCAACTGTTTGCTACTGGTGGTCCTCAGCAACACTCGGATTATTATCACATGTGCCCAGCATCACAGAACACCAAGAACACCTCATGAGATGAATGCAGTAGTCTGTCATGTGCTTAGCCTTTTGCCTCCATTCTGTGGTATTAAACTGATAAGTCTGACAGCATGTGCTTTACCTAGACTGCACTCTGTGGCATTAAACTGACAAGAATGAATGAAGATATTTTCTTGCTAATGTAAGCAAATAAATCGCAGTCGCATCAAAAACAACAAAGCCATGAAAGACAAATTTAACGTGCCCACTGTCTAGCAAGATCTTTGAACGAAAAGTATTTCGATATATTGTCACAAGAGCCTTCTAACAGAACTGCGACATCTGCTTACAACTACAAAAAGCACCAGCAGCAGCCTACATCTGATAGTCCCTTGAGGTCAGTTGGTTGTTCGGCGGTCGGTTGAAAGATCTTAATGTCGTGATCGAGACCGCTCGTAGCTAGCACTGGGACGCATGGATGAGGCTCCAGCACGTTTATCTACAAGCACCACACCAGCATCAAACGTCATATCACTCACGCCGATGTCATGGTGACTGGTCTACACCAATATATAGTTCCTCAAAATTTCCCTGGCACTTAAAATATAAAAAAACAAAAACCATCACTTTCGGTTTTTAGAGCACACACTACATCTTTTATTGGCTGTACTGTTTTTCTACATTGCATTCTTTCACCTTTTTTTGTAGCGCACAGTTTTGCATTTTCAGTTGTTTACTACAAAGTACATGATACATTTTATTTTTACTTCATCTTGGCACTCTACCCCTTCTTGCTGTTAATGAATGAATGTTTACTGCTGTACTGTAGTCTTTAAAAGCTAGATTGCAACAATCAGCAATACAACATTAATAGCAAAATAAGTGACAACAACAGGATAAACAATATAACAATACCGGAGCAATAGCCACATATTAAAAAGTTTAAATTCTAAACTATTATGCTAACATTATAATAATGATAACTGATGTTACCTGAAACATAAAGTAAACAATACAATTTCGCTGATGAGTTGCATTTCCCAAAGTTAGACACTCACTGGGCTTAAGACACTTAAAATGACTGACATTTGTACTGCAATGTGACCCTGAAGTTTTTTCACTTAATGTCAGTAAACATCAACTATCATTAATGGTTACAAAAGCAGAATGAAATGACAAAGTAGTGGAACGCACGACTCCGCCGTCGTCGGCGTGAAAGTAGTTGACAATGCCAGCTGATTGTTTGTGCCACAGGAACACATTGCCACAATCACTGCCACTCACTACGTACTCGCTGCATGGACCGTAGAAGTTCACTCCCTTCACTGTCAGTCAGCACAGACATACAGCAAGCTTGTTTTGATAATGATGATGATGATGATGATGATGAAAGACGAATAAACTTTAGCATGGCGTTAAGTCCTAAGACTACAAGGACACGTAACAATAAGCTAAAACAGTGAAGTCACGTAATAGTAGTCAGTGCAATAAGACGTTCTTAGTCACGTCTGTAAGACCGGGCAAAAAGTTCGGTGTGTATCTAGAAATATATATGTGGATGTGAACCGGACTTAAAGGAGTGTTGAGTGTGGACTATTTCGTATTTTGTATGCTCTATTAGCTATGTGTAGTTGCTACTTTTATGTTTGTACATTTTTAGCCATCAGCTATCGTTTTTATTAAACCCGAGTTGAGTTGAGTTGAGTTGACACAGCAAACTTGTTTTGATGATGATGATGATGAATGACAAATAAACTTTAGCATGGCGTTAAGTCCTAAGACTAAAAGGACATGTAACAATAAGCTAAAACAGTGAAGTCATGTAATGGTAGTCAGTGCAATGAGACATTCTTAGTCATGTCTATAAGACCGGGCAAAAAGTTTGGTTTTCAGTCTGCTGATCACAGCAATCACCAATCAAAATAATAACCAAAGCAACTATTGGTGTAAAACCATTCCAAAAAAATGTATTCAAATGCATTTTAAAAATGTGCAAAATAAAATGCAAAACATTTGTGACAGTGTTTAGTATTTCAGATGTAACCATGGCCTTACCAGTGGCATTGTTTCTGTGTCCCGTATAACGTTGCAGATAAGCCGTGCATTTCTCTTCGGGTTGTGTGCAGTCAAACAAGTAAATGTCTTCATCGTTGTATGATGCCAACACCTCTGCATCACAATCAATCAATAAACAAACACACCGATATAGCACCATAGTTCATAAAGGCCACAAAAACATACATCGTGTACAACAACAGTCGCATACTGTCACAGTAAATGGTGTGTGATGTGCACTTCACACGGGCCAACTCCACAAGTTGATTGCCCGATGCCCAAGATGCATTTGATTCCTCATAAAGCTCTGCAGAAGTAGAAAGAACTGATTTTTGCATCTCAGTATTAGGTTCAACAAAAATGCAAGTAAGCTAGACTAGCACCATAGCAAAGAAAAGAAAAAAAGAACAAAAAAGAAAGCAAAAATAAAGAAAAAAAAAGGAAAAAAAAGGAAACAACAGACGGCCGGGTAGGAAAGAGAAAAATGGTGCCTATTATTATTTATTCTGTTCTATGGTCTCAATCCCAAACAGCAGAACTGCTCATCACTCTTGGTCTTTGGCACTTTCTATTCCATTGACATCTGACAGTTTATTCACGTGGTCCTATAACTAATGCTTGTTACACAGATCACGTTAAGCATCTCTACACTGATGACAGTAAGGAGCACTTGTTTATAACAACTTTGTTGCCATGCGATGTCAAACACAAAGCTGGTGATAAATAAGTAACAAAATTATGCCATTCCCAAGAACTTAAGTCAGTGATGTTAGGGTTTTAAGAAGCAATGACACTAAGTTTATTATTCATGTAATAAATTAACAAAAACCCAATCTATATGGTCGGGATACATCAATGTTATGGGAGAATTGAGAGAAAAATGAATGGCGATGGTGACACTATGTGCATCATCCAGCAATAACCAATCCCCTGCATGTTGCAAAATAACACCTCAGTCAAACCAAACAGCATCATGACTGTGGATATACCAGTTCCATCATGGTTATAGACTGCACAAGTGATGTTTGGTTTCAGATCGCTGTCTTCAAGGTGAGCCGGGCAATATCGGTGAATAATACCATCACTATCGGCCTGTTGACAAACAAACAGCAGACTCAACCATACCCAACAATGTTGGGTATGACTGATTGTTTTGATGGAAACCATCATTAACCATGCATGTATGCTGGGCCAACATACTGCCAAAAAACTTATTCTGAAATTAAACATATTTTACACAATACATATTGTTATTAAACTACTCAAATAAACTGGAGCTTGATTAACAAAACTTCCCAGCACTTTTCACATGATTTATCTAACACCTATGTCAAGTTCTTTCTAACTTAGCAACTTAGTTATGAGTAAGTTTGCCCTAACTTTTCACAAGATTTTCTTATGTTTTTCAAGGACCACACCTTTTCTTAAGACTTTTGTTAGTTGGATTTTTCCTAAGTTTTTCATAATGATCAACTTACAAAACTCTAGACATTAGGCAATTAGTTTGTTAGTAATATTAGCGTTTTTTAATAATTCAACATACTTCATAAGTCACACAACTTAAATATTAATAATAGATTAACAGTAATAACAATGATAAATCATATGTTAACTCACTTTCCCAATTTTTCTCACGTCGTATATCCTGCAGCCAATAATACAAATAAAAGTAATATCAAACAAAACAATAAATAAATGACCAGAATTTACTTTGATATATGTTATAATGCTAAGCAATGCCAACGATTCAACAATGCAACAGTCTTGAAGAGCAAACTGTAAAGATGAATTTCTCAATAACACTATTATACTGTTGGCCAGAAATAGAATGCCAAAACTGCACAAACAAAAACACGATAATAATAATAATAACAGTTATATCAACAGTGATAATGTGACTATCTAAACATCTGGCATTCATAATCACGTAATACAGATATATCTTAGTGACCTGCTTAATTAAATAACTCATTCACTAGGGCACATTAAAAAATAAAAAAACAAACCTGATGAAATGGTCGCGACCGGCAACACAGAATTCAAATGATTTGAACGGGTTTGTGTGAACCGAATATAATTCAACACGGCGGGAATTCTCCTTTGTGACACACAACCTGACATACACAACAGATACACTGGGGAATATCTGTCATGGGGAGCATTACATATTGTGACACACAATATCACACATGCTTAACTAGCTTCAACTAGTTGACACTAGGAGTCATCAAACATATTCAACATAAAATACTGATAAATAAAAAATGATGCATAAAGCAGCATATTCCATTCAAATTTGAGACATTCTGAAAGACCAGGTTACTAACGCTGGGAGTGAAGACATAAAGCCAATTATTTGTGTAATTAGTCCCAAGTAACACAATATTTACATAAATGCTAAAGACAGACAAACAACCTGCAACAGTAACATCACATTTTACATTATACACAGTAAAGACCAAGCTAAGTGTTAACTGGCCATTACACAGCACAGAATTAATTCTTCAGAAATAGCAAACTGCAACCAAAAATATCTATTTTGCAAATAAAAAAAAAATAAAGCAAAGCGATCAAAATAAAAGAAAAACAGTTGCAAGTAAATTAACAGAGCACAGAGCTAATGTGTCAGACGAACTTGTTTGGCTTATCTTGTCGTAGGTCGACTTGAAACACGACAGCATCCTCACCACAACTGTAGAAGACATGAGACGAATCGTTCAACAGGGCCAGCTGTATGACAGTACAACAAGTACAGCAAGCACAATATAGTACAGTTGGAAACGATTAATGCTCTCAAACCTCCAACCACAAATTGTTCTGACACCTGGTGAAAAAACAGGGTGATAATTTGTGCCCTCTCTCCTGATGGCAAAAAATCCTGGGGGATTCAGACTCCATGACAAAATCTTGATTGCCGGCAAAATCTAATCACTTCCTTCTATTCCAATGTCAATGTTATTGCCCTTCAATTATACTTGTATTGTGCCCAGTCTACTCCGTAAAAATTCTAGACAAATTTGGCAATTATAATTCATGCCTAAATTTGCTACATAGACTAAGTTAATCTTAAGATAATAAAGAGTTTACAGCAACGTACTCAAGTGTGTGTGTGTGTGTGTGCTTCATGCATGAGACACACGTGCGCTGATGTCTGTTTAAATTTACTATTTTTTTGCGATTCTGTTTACAAAAAGTTAGCAATGTTGCGACGATCACGTGTGTAACAGTTCAGAGATTGCATATGACTGCTCTGGTGTACTTCTGCATCTTCTTGCACTGGGCCCATCTGCACCAACAGTCTTCCTGCATATTAATAAACTAAAAATGAGATGCTTATATTGGACTTTTTAACGTTCGTAGTAATTTCCTGTTTTATAAACAGACACAGTGCATCGAGCGCATTAGAGATTACTTTCTAGGCCTAGTTTGCTATGATAGTGCGCTATATAAACGTTGGATTAAAAATAATAATTAATAATACCGAAATGGCTTAAGTGACTTTTTTCAAACGATGTTCATTCTAGGATAAACCTAATAATCAGTATCAATAGGTTAAATTATTTTTCATGCTGTACACATCTCAGCAGGGTTATGGTTTTTTCGCTACACTAACTTTGGGCAAGAAACTGTCTCTACACAAATACCATTTTGCAAAATGTATATACAGACAGACACCTTGTGAGCTGCACCGTGATGCTGAGCCAATTTGCGTGTAGTCTTACATGTGCCTGTTGAAGACAACTCGGCTAGTCTGACATGACCCTCACGAGCACACGTCACCATGTGACAATCTCCCGTGAATGGCATGAACTTACACTTCACAAAAGCAAATAACACATCAGATAACACTGCAGATACAGAGATGACATGTCCCAACATGCCATGACATTGAATCACTAACAACTTAGTCTAGTATCTTTACTTCTGTTACTAAACTGTGAGTAAAAAAAGTACACCAGCAACTTTTTGTCACAATTCACTGAATACCTGGTAATGACCGATTTTCAAAATTCTTTTACTGACCCAATGCCAAGGTGATTTTCAATAAAGTATGGCAGACACTTAAAATCCTAAGATCTGAAATAAGTCAGCCAGTCAATCAGCCATCTACCCAATTAGCTCAATTTGCTGAGTGCTACAATGCCTCAGTTTTGTTCAGAAAATGGAACAATAAGTTGTATCAGTATTAACAATTTCACAAAATTCCAGAATGATATGCAAACTAAACACAAGCAGCAAAATCATCATTAGTCCGCCCGAAAGCGATAGCTTGCGGAGCGGACTTATGTTTTACCCCTGATGTTTTTTTAAAAAATTTTTTTCTCCACTCACGAAATCTCCGAGATGCGTGGGCCGACCGGCGTGAAGTTTTGCACAGTGGTCAGTAATAGGCCCTATTTTATAATGTCGGTCCAAAATTTTGGGGCGCAAACTCCAAAAAAATTTCAGGAGCCAAAAACATGCAAAATTTGGCCCGATTTCGGACGACTTCGAAGTTTGGCGACGAATATCTCCGAAACGGATGAAGATTTTCAAAATCGGATTTTTATTCCTTCTACCGCGATTCCTCCTGCGTTAGGCGAAACAAGTCTGGTGAAGTTTGGTCCAGAGACCTTGGAGATTTAGATGTGAAATCGTACCCCCCTAAAGTGCATTTTTCGGAAGACCATATTTCGGCCCCTAGGGGGTGCTGTGCCCCCAAATTTTTACATGCGTTAGAGAATGACCAACTCTTACTAGCGCACCCCCCACCGGGGACGGGGGCCCCCCTTACAACTTTTTTCAAAAGGGGGTCAAAAATCGGCTTAAAATGTAGCGTATTAGCCGCGAGAACTTTGGAACCAAAGGGAGTAGCTTCATGAGACTTTGCCACGTGACGTGCTGCTAGATGGGGGTGATAACGCGGGTACAACTTTTAGGGGGCACCACCCCTTAAAATTTGGAAGTGCAAAAAAACGCGCAAAATTTAGTACATTTAACGACAACTTTCGACTTTGAGCGCAAATATCTCCGAACTGCATAGGGATATCGACAAGCGGTAAATGGTGTTATCAAATACAGTTAATTCCGCGTTGAATAAAAAAAATTGTGTGAACTTCATTCCACTAACATCAGAGATTACGCGGCTAATGTTTACCCACCAAAATCAAATTTTTCGGAAGGCCATATTTCGGCCTCTAGGGAGTGCTGCGCCCCAAAATTTTTACACACGCTAGAGAATGACCAAGTCTTACTAGCGCAGCCCCCACCGGGGACAGGAGCCCCCCTTACAACTTTTTTCAAAGGGGGGTCAAAAATTGGCTTGAAATGCAATAAAGGAGCGCTTATAACTTTGGAGTTAGGGGGTGTAGCCCGACGAAACTTTGGCACTTGACGTGTCTCTAGGTGGGGGTGTTAACGCAAGTACAACTTTTGGGGGCACCACCCCCCTTAAAA
>Ga0209367_1011571_pt1 | contig 11677 bp, 6 predicted proteins | sample WorMetLIZISLAND2_FD_187412 | JGI IMG/M metagenome (GOLD analysis project Ga0209367, IMG submission 187412) | Marine gutless worms symbiont microbial communities from Max Planck institute for Marine Microbiology, Germany - Olavius geniculatus... ... | reverse complement strand
ACCGTGCCAAATTTTATCTCAATCGGGTCAGGGGTTTTGATTCTGTGGGGGTCGAATTTTTGGATTCCCCATAAGAAAGAGAAGTCGCCGTTAACACAGGGCTTGAACTACCGTTCAGCCTGTGATTGTAATGTGTTGCATAAGTAAGAAAACACAAATGGTGTATTGTCGTCATTTTTACACCGATTTACAGGGCCACAGCGAAGTAGTCTGTTACAGTGCTATCGATCTTGTAAGTACAAAGGACTTGAAAAAGGACTTGCTGGCAGAGCCTCCAAGTCCAAGTCCAAGTCCAGCAAAAACGGACTTAAGTCCGGACTCGAGTCCAAGTCCGGACTCGAGTACTACAAGTCTGCCCTTAACTATCGCACACGCGGCTGAAAACAATACTGTCGTCGGTCGCCACGGCGGACAGTAACAAGACTGTAGAAGTGCAGACTGACATTGTACGGTGAGCGTTGCGGTGCATCGTGCTGGTGGAGTCACCCCATTGTCGGCGACGCACTCGTAACGACCTGCATCTTCACGTGTCACGTTCACAACACTCAGCCTCCACTCCCCCACAGACATCGACACCGACGCCTTGCTGTACCACTGCACGGTCGGCGCCGGACTTCCGGTCACGTGACATTCCAGCGTGACGTCATCGCCCTCGGCCGCCGTGACGTCAGCACACGACCGGTGCGCTGTGATGTGCGGCGGGACTGAACGTCAACAAACAGCCTTTGACACGACGATGTCATTATAACGGACTTGTCTATGGCAACGTCGTTTATGTGGTATTAACGAAGTTACTCGACGTCCAGTCCGATTACGGCGATTAGTGCTGAAATGGGTGACTGTTCGTCGGTATTTGACCTAGCCACCCGGCCACCTCAGCCTCGCCATCCCTCCGTGAATAGGCGAAATGAGTGCTGGCGATAGTTATAGTCACCGCTAGGGAACAATAGTATAATAAACTTAAGGCATTATAGGGCCTGTGACTATAACTGCTGGCATACCGGCCCAGTCTGTTAAAGACACTGGCTGATAGTAGAAGCGGCCATCCGGCCGACTAGAGTTGTGTGCTAGGCTGCTAGCACATTAAAGATTTACTTACTTACTTACGTACTTAGCACAATAGTAGGCCTATAACTGGGTTTAACCCTCGCCAGCTCAACGTTTGCAAAAAAGTTGAACTCTCACGCAACAAATTGTAAATCTTTTTCTAGCTTCAAAAAGCTAGCTTTTCCCGAGTAGCATAAACGTCGGTCTAATCCTTGAATCAAGAGGCAACAAGAACTGCCCGCGATAAATTTTATTATTATTATACGAAAACTGGCGATATGCATCTGTGCAAGTAAGTGCTCAGTAAACAAGTCAAGAACAGCCAAGGAGTAGCTTAGTTGTTTTTCTTGCATTGTTACCGGACGCTGTTACTGGTGCATAGGTCATCCCAGTTTTATCTTCTGTTGGTAGGCCTGCTTCTGCGTTTTTCGAGGAATGTTGAGAGATGACAAAGCGAGCGCGTAGTAAGACCGCGTTTAGCTTACCGTGTACAGTGAGTCGTACGACTTTGTTTCTGATGGGGTCGGTGTTGATCGAGCAGAGATAGGTTCCCTGGTCGTCGAGTTGCGTGTCGCGGATCTGCAGGTTCCACTCGCGTACCAGCGGCCTGACGATACCGAACCGCGTATCATCGATGACGCGTCGATCTTCATACGTCAGAGGTACTGACTCCGCGTCCAACCAGGCCACCTGCCACCAGTATATACCATGGAGCGCCTCATAAGCGCTTCCGGTGCACTTTTGTGTAGTTCTTTTCAAATATATCATGACAGCATAAATGCTGAGTTAAAATTATAACAAAAAACGAAGAAAACATAAACACCAATTAAAATACGCTACACAAATATTTAAATAAAAATACTAAAATAGATAAAGAAAATCAAAATTAGCAATAGTTAGTAATGATTTACTGTGCAAACAGAACAGCAATTTGCTGGAAACGTTTATACGTATTTACTGTAGAATATGCTGTAGTTTCTCTATTACAAATCTGTTGGCAAAACTTGCAAGAAATGTCTTTAAAGTATTAAGCCAATTTTTGACTCCCAGGCAATTATTTGACGAGAACAAAGCAAACAAGCAATATTGAGACTTGTAACACAAAAAAGTCAGAATAAAGTAAAGTTTCCAGGTACGCATCAAATACTTTTTCGACATAAACGCTGGTTGCAGCCAACCTCTCAAGAGGTATTGGAAAATATCGATTACACTCAAAACTCAAGACATAATTGCACTACAGGGTGGGCCAAAAAAACCGGACCTGTTTGAGCGTTGATAACTCAGCGACGGTTACCCGTAGAAAGGCGTGTGATATGTCGAAAGTTTTAGAATGTTGCAGGCAAAAAGGGCCGAACTTGCATAGCAAATCATTTAAATATTCTTTGTCTGATTTGCATAAATCTTCATTACCCCTGAAATTAGGCATTTGCCTGCACTCCCATGTGCCCGAGTTCATTGAACTCAAAAACTCACTGTCAAAAAGTCCAGATTTAAATTCTGTGAATTATTCAGTGTGGGAGCATTGCAACAAACAGCACGGTCACAAAATTTCAGTAACTGGCCAGCTAAAACGTGTGCTAATCGAATGCTGGGCTCAGCCGATCCTGAAAACGTTGACTCCAGCGATCGATCAGCTGCCTAAAAGAACTGATGACGGTTATGAATGCCAAATCTGGGCAACTGCCTATGTCGTATTTTATCTAAACTGAACGTATGTGTTAATAATTGTTGATATTTCACTGCGTGTTAAATGCAAATCAACTTAAATTTATGTGTTACTGCCAATTTAGCATGATTTTAGAGGTGGGGCAAATTTGTGTAATTCAGGCAAAAAATATTTAAATACTGAGACATGCAAGTTGTACACTTCTTCTGTACACAATTTTGAAACTTTTGGCATATTGCGTGCCTTTCCATCAATAAATATCGCTAAGTTACAAAAGCTCAAATATCCATGTTAAATCCATGTGTTACAGTCAGATTTGGCAGAATTTCGGAGGTGACGAATATTTATGCAAATTAAGCAAAGAATATTTAAATGCTTTACTATGCAAATTTGTCGTTTATTCCTTACAGTATTCTGAAACTTTCAACGCATCACACGTCTTTCTACCGCTAACTATCACTGAGTTATCAACTCTCAAACAGGTCCGGTTTTTTTGGCCCACCCTGTATTTTCCAATTTTCGTATTAATATGGTAAACGGTATGAAAGCTTATTTCTGTTCTTTAGCAATATACATTCGCGTCATTTAAATTGCCTTCCTGAATTACACATTGACAGTAATGACCTTGTATTTTCCGAGGGAGTCAATGGCACACGGCAGAGTGGCGGTTTCACCTCTGATGACCGTCACGTTGCTCAGTTTTGTGTCAAACTCCGGGTCAATGCCGAATGCTGTATATACGCCAGCACATGAACACACACTGTTAGCTTAAATTATATCGGCTCAATGTCAATTTATTATGCGGCCGTCCGACTTGACGTGCACAACTCAAACCTTTAATCCTTCGGACTAAACACCGCTTGCCGATGTCCCGTGAAACATTTACGTAAATATTAGTTTTTTTCCACGCCCGTTATTTTCCAGTTAGCAAACCGTACGGGACAGACAGACATTGCCAGGCAGACGGACAGGCAACACGCGTAATGCAGCATATTAGAACGGCCGCACAACAATTGTGACGATGTGGCATGATGGACGTAACAAAATACGGAGATAGTGCAATAAAAACAGGTGAGTAAAATATCGTATATAACGATTAACAGCAGTTGATGCATGTAAGCAGAACAGTTGAGAAGTTGAGATAGCTTTTAACAACGCAGATTTTTTGTCATGTCTGAGTCTCTTAGGGTACAAAACAGTGATGTAGCCGAGTCCATCGAGTGCATTTCTATGGCCGAGTGCGAGATCTGAAAAAACTCGGGTTCAGTTTCATTACACTGCCGGACGGGCGTAGCACGTCACGTCACTGGGACAGAAGTAAACGTAATCGATCGAGTCGTGGCGTGATGGGGAACAACTGTTCACAGGTCACTAGGTAGGCCTACTGTCACTGCTTCTGCTGACGCTGCTGTTGCAGCCATGTTAGAACAGGGGCGCTAAAATCGCGAGACCTGACAACGCGGCACCAGATATGTACATAAAAGTCTTCCAAAAGAACTAAAAAAGGCAGCAGTTGCTGCCGTAGTTCGCATTGACGTATGCAATGGTAAACTTTAAGGAAGTGTCAGTGGCGTATTTTGGTGTACTTTAAATTTTTGAGCGACGGTGGGGCCCCCGAACATCACGGCACACTCTAGGTTTGTTCACACGTGTTTATTTTATGACTGCCCCTGCCCTCCAATAGACACCGTTTTGACATTAATGACTGTCTGGAGGATAACGAAGAAGATTATTAGAACTGCCATTATGACATGTCAAAAAGGCAAACCTGGCCGTGCCCCATCAGGAGCATAGGCGGGGTGCTCATCTCCCATGCGTTGGCCGTTTAGCCCGTAAGTGGATAGACCACTTGAGTCCGTGATGCATGGACAGTGCGACGCCAGACCTACGGTTACCTTCCCAGTCTCGGGGCATCACCGCCCTTTGACCGGTACCAAATTATGCTGCTTGGTGAACAGAGGCACATGTGTGTGAACAACTTGCCTAAGGTCGTTACCCGGCAGTGTCCCGGTGCGGAGTCGAACCTGCGCCACTGAGTGACCTCAGTATTACAAGTCCGGCACGTTACCGTTAGATTACCGAGCCATGTGCACAATTATAATCGGCAGTTCTTAAAATTTTGGGTTTAGATCGTTTTTTTTGTGTTTTGTATTTCATAAAAATTAAACTCTCTGTGAAGGTTTAACTTTTTGTGTCGTTATTATGTGTTTCTGCTTTGTTGCCTGGAAAGACCGTCCCCGAAATAACCTATACACTTTGTCTCAAAAAACATCCCCGACATTTTTGACTGTAACTTAAAAAACAATGATCAGACTTTGATAATTTTGGTACAAATATTTCTGACACAACTTGCCATCAAGTGATTATTCAGTTTTCCACCTCACCCAGCAAAATATCACTTTTTTATCCTATGCGATATGATTGCTTAATTAACACATTTTGTTTACATTTCTGACACTTTGGCTGACATTTTATGTAGTTGTCCATTTTTCAATTGCCTGCAGTAAAATTGCTTGAAGTGTTGGCCCACTATGCTAACACAGGCAAGGAGACGCTTTCTCCATTCATTGACAGCAGTATCGATAAAGTTCTGCTCCAAACCAATGCAGGCTGTACCAGTGGCTTCTTGACTCTTCAAACATTCCTAAACTTCATCTGGTAGACACACTGTTGCATGACAGTCAATCTTTGTAATAGACCGGCTGTTGGGGCCCACAGATTAGGATAGATGGAATTTATTGACGTTTTTTCAATTCATTTTAACACGTAGCGCAAAAGCAGACGTTGGGTGAGGTGAAAACTAAAACACTTACTTAATAGCCAATTGCGTCGGAGATATTTCTTCTAAAAATTATTATAATCTGCTCATTTTTCTTTAAGTTACGATGGATAATGTCGAGGATGTTTTTTAAAGGTTTTCTGTTTATTTCAACACATTCTTTGCTTGATCTGCTTTCTTTAGGTAGTGCAAAAAGATACATTGGGTGAGGTGGGAAACTGAACTGTCATTTGATGGCAAGTTGTGTCAGGAATATTCTTACCAAAAATTATCAAAATCTGATAACTGGTTTTCAAATTACAGTCAAAAATGTCGGAAATGTTTTTTGAGACACAGTGTACTATTTCTGGTGGGACGTTAAACCCTACTCACTCACTCACTCACTCACTCACTATTTTACTATTTCATGACTGTGAAGCAAAAAGACTAACAGAGAGACAGACATTTAGTTATGTAGCTGGTTGAACAGCAAAGCGACGCCGAAAAAGTATTTCTTGTTTATATAATCCTACTGCGAACCACGGACTGATGAATCCGTTAAGTGCAATTGGATCAGGAGTCCGTGCGCAAATATTGGAGGCGCAGACAAGTGGTCGCGTGGTGGCGATTTTATTTTAGCCCTCCTGTTATCAAATCACACAAGTTGACGATCCAATAAGGTGGCACAGATTATCCGTCTCTCATAAAAATGTGTTGATATAATCGAGATTTTTAATTATCTTCTTTTGCATCGTAATAAATTAAAGCATTTTAAAGTTCTAGTATCACATTTATTTTTATTTCAGGATCGCAACGTTCTTATGCAACAAATGCATATACAAAACGTGAAAAATACAATGCACGCAAGTTCAGCCAAAAATAACTCCAGGTTTAGTTAGTGAATAATGGAAGCATCTGTGAAAAAGTTTTACCGTCTTATAGGCTTGGCAGGCCGACTTTTGACATATTCAACATTATCAAAGCGCTAACAAAATTATGTGTGGTTGCTGAAATGCATTCAAAATTGTTGGGATAATTCATCTATCTTTTGTTATTGCGTCAGAGTTGAGTATTCCGCGAAAAATGAAGGTTTAGGCCTAAGCTTGCAAGACACCCAGCATAATGCAGTCACCTACCTGAGTTAAACGCACACACCAGTAAGACAGTTAACAACGCGACGTTTTGACACATTGTGGACAAGTGTACATAGATCCAAGTTCTGTCCGTTACTCGTTAACTTGGACTGAAGAAGTTACGTCGCAGTTATGCTTCGCTGCAAACAGTCGCCTACAGAAGCAGCAGCAGCAGCCCAGCATCACTGACCAACGACAAGCTCATTGGTCGACAACGGCGGTGCACGAAACTAGCTGAAAATAGTTTGCGTATTTGGTTATTTTGTGAACTCAATTTCAGTGAACTATCTTAAAATTTAACGATCAGCGAACTTTATTTATGTTTAGATAAACGCCAACTCGAAAAAATTAAGAATAACGGACAGTTACGACAGTGTAAACAAGCTTAAGTTGTTGAAGAACGAGTTAAACTTGCAAGTTGCATACTTGTACTGAGACTGAGGTTAGAAACCACACACGGACGTTGTTAAAACGGGCATTTTGCTGCCAATGTGTGTGTGTGTAGTTTTTAACTTTTTACCCCCATCATGCACAGCATGGGCAGGTTATGCCAGCGTATGTCGTCTGTCTGTCTGTTTGTCCATTCGTCTATTTGTTCTTCTGGTAACTTGTTGATGTTTTCTAATTATACAAGTTAAATACCTGTGATTTTATTACACAATAATGATCCCAGTATTTTAGCTTTTCATTGCCTTAATTTCAGCGATTTCGTGCAAGGAAAACACAGTCATCCGTCTTTCAGAGTTTACACCGGACATCTGAAAATAATGTACTCATATCAGCAGCAAAAATGTAGCCCGTGGATTCTACTTTTTCATGCGAATATTCGTGAAAGTTTCATGGCGAAGGGTTTATTCTGTGTTTATTTTGTGGTGCCATCTCTTTCGTCGTGCCGAAGACGCGATAACAAAAAGTATAGCGTTAGCTTTTGTCACTCTCGTGCTACCAGAAGATAAGCGGAATATACGTTGGAAACAGGTCAAACAAAACTGCGAAAACACTAGAGTGCTATTAAAGTTTTAACTAATACGGCTTCAAGGCGAGCTGCTTGAATTATGTAGGGCGTAAAACAATGAAGATGTAGGCCTACCAACGAAAGTGCAGCGGTTTTATAGTCAACCTACAAAGTTACCGAGCCGGACTTTTATCGACATAATTCTACGACGTTCCTACCATACACAACAGCGAACAAGAGGAACTTGACGCGGCACCGAGGCACTGCATGAGTGTCGATAATCTGCCTCGCGACCTCGATTTGCGTAATCTGTAACAAACGAGCTCGGCGCACGCGTCGCAACCGGTCAGAGGTTAATTACCGGTTGTAGAACAGTGATGCTGGTAATTGGCTGCAATTTCGCAGTTGACGTCGTCGCGAACACGCATGTACGTCTGTACGTCACAGATAACCGCTATCTGTCTGCCTGTCCATTGCTCTATAGCATTACATTACAACTGGACTACCGTAGTCCGTAACAGTGTTTAGTCGCTCGCGCGCTGTTACATTGATCATATACCATACACGTAATAAACGTTCGAAAAAAATATTGCGAAACGTTAAAAACGTTTTACCGTTTTTGCGAAAAAAATATACGTTTACGTTCGTAAGCATCGAACAAAAACATCACCCTCTTTACACTAAACGTATTGACTAAATCAGTAAATCTATTGATTTGCGATAGACCTACAGTTTTTATATTAACAAATTTTCATAATACATTGCTTATTAAGCAAGATGATATCGACATACGAGAATCGCAGAATGGCGTTATCGCAAAGACACCTCGTTAGAATGATCATAATCATAAATGTTAGGCCTATAATATACACATTTTAGTCAATTAACAAAAAAGTTACTCTACTGGTTGCAGTTTTGACTTCACTGCTACTTTTCGCACATAATACGCGCCGCCATTGCATTAACTGAAGAAGTGCGATAATATTCGCGAGAAATAGTTTGATGTGAATACGACGCGCAGGACTCCAAGACCCTAGCTGACGTCACGGATGCTGCTTGGTGCAGAGGAAGAACGATGACGTCATCGGTTGCCGTGGTAACGACGTCAACAAAAAAGCGACGTGGCGGGGTAGGTCGCTTGGCCGGGCGGCCGGGATGCTGTGGAGCAGGAAGGTTGACGCCCGTCGAGGCGGCCGATACGCTGTTCAAGCATGACTGCAACACTCGGTAAGACGATTACGCCACACAGCCGACTGAACTGGAGTGCTGATGTTAAAAATCTGTTCAAAAATAAGATTTTCACTCAGTCCGAGCGCATTAGCATGCTGCGTGTAATAGTTATTAAAACACTGCTATCAAATCAATATTAATAAAAGTAATATAAAAAAAAGTAAACGCAAGTAGGCCCACTTCTGAACACGAACAGTTGAGTATTGTAGGCCTAATTAGTATTAGTTTAGTATTAAAACATAATATTTTATTACATAGAAACTAAATAGTTTGTAGGACTAAAATGATAACTCGTTCTTGTTTGTTATTTTTTAGCGCTTAGTTTAGTTGTGATAGCAGAATGGTAAACTGTTGCTTGAAGCTTCAAATGCACTCACAAGTGGTGGTTATTATTTAGTACCTGATTTCGAATTTTTGATGTTCTTTAGCGCTAGATTTAAAATAATGTAATTATACGGCCATTAAGAGAACTTAACACATAACATTATGAAAAACATTTACATCTTATGACTTTTTACGCGCGAAAGCTGTTGCTTTAGCCCGTCTTAGCTATCGCAATTCTGTTCGTATGTTCGTCTGTCACACGGGTGGATCAGTCAAAAACGGTGCAAGTTAGGATTACCAAATCTTTACCATCGGCTGCGTGGAAGACTTTAGTTTCAGGAACCGCAAAGCATTTTCCATAAATTTGAAGGGTCACGAGGAACGAGGGCGTCAAATGAGAGGGGGGTAAAAAATTTGCGCTGTTTAGCCAATAAGTCGCTGTAACGGTGCGAGATAGGGCCTAGGTTACTATTAATCACTAATAGGAAGTCGTAGACTGGCTCTCGATTGGCACCGAATTCAATGACCGTGGATGACCTTGAACGCCAAAATAAGAGTTTTAATAGATTTTTTGGCGATTTCGGGCTGCGAGACACATTTCAAAAGTGAATATCGCCGAAATCAATTGAGATAGACATAGACAAGCTGTGTATGAAATTTTCAGCATTGAACGTAGATATCAACGGCCCAAGTCTCGATTTTCTAGGTTCAAAAAACCTGCGCACGAAGGCATCAAAGACCATTACTCCCGTAAAAGTCGTTATTTTATCGTCGTTGGCCAGTCTTTTGTAAAAACGGTTGCAGATAGACATCTACATGCTGCCTATTACAACAAGCACTAGTGACGAGCTTTTCAGTCGTATCAACATCGATGACTTTGAAAGACTCTGAACTTCCAAAATAAGGGGGTTTATCGAGTTTTGCGATTTTTGACTGCAGCGCACACTCCAAGAATGAACTGCGACGAAATGGCTGGTGATAGGCTGACAGTTTGCGCGTCTCGTGAGCATTAGCTCAAATTTCTTGTTAGCGCTGGCAAACTACGAAATTACGTGAAATTATGCGAAAACATTTCGTTGATTATGCCGTTAGAAAGTGAACTAACAATTTTCGATTTTAATTGCGGTATATTTTATTTTTTATAATGCTATTTTAGCAGTTGTTAGCTTAATTCTTGTTTGATTTTAGTCCGTATGTAAAATATACTATGGCGCCGTTCGGCGAAGTAAAAGTTGATCGATTGCTGACTGCAGGAGGTCTTCTGTACAGCGATCTACTGTCAACATCAATCTTCAAGCCTTCGCGTCACCACAGAACATTCGAAGCCACTTGACTTCACAGACAGGCCCCTGCGCACGTATCAACACAAACTACACCGAAAAATCGAAAAATCACCACATTGCACTGCGACGTATTCAAGAAAATAATCGAAAGGAAGATCAACGGCACTGAAAAGTGAATCGAATAGATTGGGAATAGGAAAACTGGCTTTTGCTGCGATTTCAGAGTGTTGGCAGCTCCAGCCTAACCAAATCTTAGCGTCAAGTGACGTCATCGGCGTGGAAAAGTCCGACGCAGAGAGGTCACATGTTACTGCGAAGATAACCAGCGAATTCTGCAGGGCATACCACGCGCTGACGCAGGTGACCACAGTGGCCAACTATACAAAAAATTTATTTTAAAGATCGATATAGCTAAAAAAAGTTCAAGAAATATTGAAGTTCACAAAAGTTAAGAAAAGTTTTAGATCCACTGCCCGCATTCAGTTCCAATTGTTACCACCAGACCACTTCAATAATTTATACCCTAGTTGTGCATGAAAGTTGACAAAAATGATTCAGTTTTGAGTAAACACTTGAGAAATCGCGAGCGGCTAATGAACAATACAAAGCTTATTTACAGCTGAATTACTTCAATTATTTACTTTCTTAAACTTCATAAACTTTGTTTTATTCACAGCAAAAATAAAGTTCAAAAAGGTTCATAAGGTTAGAACGTTACTCATCACTATGCAGGTGGCAGCCGAGCATGGCACACATGGAGGGAAACATCAACCTGGATATGATGTTTTTAAAGAACGGATACCGGTTGGGAGACAAGCTCGGGAAAGGATCGTTTGCGGTCGTCAAAAAAGCCGTCCATCTGCCGACTGGACGCGATCTCGCCGTGAAGATTGTCGATCACAACTTGGCGACCAAAGAATTTCTGGAGAAGTTCCTATCACGCGAGATGAACATTATCGGCGGCTTGAAACATCCCAACATCATCGACGTAGAAAAGGTTCCACATATTTGTGCGCGAAAAATATCGCGTGCGGATTTAGCAAAAGTTAGCATTACATCACAGGCTGAACGGTAGTTCAAGCCCTGTGTTAACCAAGGCCACCGGGAATTCCCGTTCGGGAATTCCCGGGAATTCGCCGTTCGCAAAATTCCCGCGGGAATTCCCGGGAATTTTTATGAATTGACATTTTTGCACTAGCCAATACTGTTTTCCCTTAGTTCTCCTCGCTGGAAGCGCCTTTCCCCTATCGGGGACGGACCGGTCTTGTAGGAGCCCCGGGT
>Ga0209367_1011569_pt1 | contig 11678 bp, 5 predicted proteins | sample WorMetLIZISLAND2_FD_187412 | JGI IMG/M metagenome (GOLD analysis project Ga0209367, IMG submission 187412) | Marine gutless worms symbiont microbial communities from Max Planck institute for Marine Microbiology, Germany - Olavius geniculatus... ... | reverse complement strand
ACTGAGAACAGATTAAATGTCTAAGCTAATACATTAGTTTGTGCTTATACTTTTTGATTTTTGCAGTTTTACATCAGCGCTTATACAACATTAAATGAATTGCTTGCAGTTTTTTTATATATAATCAATGTAAACGTCGTAGTCGATATCAGAGTGAGTGGTGACTGCGCAGAAACGTCGGCTTATACAGGAACGTGATGCTATTTTTAGCATATGACGACACTGCTGACATATGCATAATAGCCTAACAGCTAGGTAGAACATTCCGGACCAAAATACAGGTCACGCATTCCAAAAGGATGAGTCAGCTAACTGAACTAAGTCGAACCATGTGGAATTTTCCTAGACAAGTGGGCGGTTACTGTACTGTGGGCTAATGCAGACGAGCCATGACAGGTATGCAAGTCATGCATTCAAACGTGTCAAGGGCTGTCGCATACATTCAAGACCAGCCTGTAGGTGGGGGTGACACATTCCAGGCCAAAATACAGAAGACTACTGAACTATGTGGACCAAGGGATGACAGTACAAGGTCAAATAACAGACATTGGGGCCAAAGTACGGAAGCAGGACCAATTACAGACTACTACTTTTCCCTAACGGTGCAAGATAGACACGTGGTCACAATGGACCACCCATAGGAATCACCCATCGCGAGTTGAATGGTCACGTGATTAGGTTGGGTCACATTATTGCTTTTAACTCATGGTTAAATTTGCTAATAAAACAGCAAATATTTTTAAAAACTTACCAGTTTACACTACTGTGTAATGGCAACCAAGTCACACATCCAAAACAGCAGAAATCATTTTACTAGGACACAGAGTGATAGAATGACGAACTGGCTGCCCTTACAAACCCATGTGACGTGACCCCATTTAACCTTTTCCACTCTCACATTATCTCGTGGCCAATAATCATAGTCAATGCAAATGCGATACAAATATTTTCCAGCTGATTAAATGTATCGCTGGTGCATAGCTAAAAAGAGTTAAATTGGAAAAAGAGTTGAACCTTTTTTGGAAGACTGGTTATGTAGGTGTACGGTACCTTAATCACCATGGGCTGTAGGTCATTCATTCATGCAGATCGCAGAATTCATGATTTTGTCAGTTTATTCTCACCTTGCATGTCATGAATCACTTAAATTTAACCTTTATTTTATCAACCTCAAAACTCACGAATGAACATTTCAAGATTAAGAATGAAATCGATCCACAATGTTTCTTGCCATACGTGTGCGCAAGGACTCTGTGTTCAATGCTTACTTCACTTGAGAAAAAAAGGAACGCGTCATTCGATAACTATTGATGGTGAAAGCCTTTAGGCTTAATGTAGGGGCCTATTGGGTACTGATTTATTACAAATTTACAATAGACGTAACTTATTACTGTGCTACCACGCACCTGTGATGTAACGTTAAGTCGTATGGAAATTATAGGACTTAGGACAAAAGTACTTTATTCCTGCTGAGCCGGCGGCTGACTCCATACAAGGTACAGTGCAAAATTTCAATTTCACACATTTATTGACTCACAGGATAATGCGGGACTGCAAAAGGTTAAATGGGGTCACGTCACATAACATGGGTTTGTAAGGGCAGCCAGTTCGTCGTTCTATCATTGTGTGTCCTAGGAAAATGATTTCTGCTGTTTTGGATGTGTGACTTGGTCGCCCTTACACTGTAGTGTAAACTGGTAAGTTTTTTATATTTAATCATTATAAATTGTTAATGACTAATTGCATGATTAGTCATGTCACTCGAGTGCTACCTTCTGCAGCTCTGCTGTTTAACACATTAAATGGTGATGGTGAATTCAGTACTGTAGCTGCCTATTTAAGTGTATCTGTTCCTCGAGTCGATCGGCTTGCTTGGTTCAAAGGTTGTCGGCCCCCAGCACCGCGCTACATTCATCGAATGTACCGGGTGAACTTTTCAGTTACTGTGTTATGATGACAACACTGTAATTGTTGTTCTGGCTATTACTGTTATTACTACTGCCAGTGCTCCTCGTCATAATCATGTGTACTTGCAGGAAGATCTCACAGTATTTGATGGTTCGTGATTTGAGCAGCATTCCTAATGTGATGTGGTTTGAATATTCTTCTCACCAAGCCGAGGTCCTAAGGCGAATGCACAGCAAGTCCACTGACAACAACAAGTTCCAGTAGTTTGGCTAAAGACATCTTATCTAAGTCATTCGCTGACGCTGATGGGGGCAGAACAGAGATGTGCGGATCCTAACATTTTTCAGTCCGCGTCAGTTCGCAGATGTGGACCAAGGATCCACTGTCAGTCCACGTCTGCACTAAATAGGCCTAGGCCTCTAGTCATTAGTACGTATGCCTAGGCCCATAGCAGATTACAGTTTACCAGTGCCAGTGCTACCGTACTATGCACATTTCAACACACGTCATCTCTTTTTGTTTTTGATTTTTATTAGGAAAAATACACTTACCACAGAACAAGATTTACGTCAGTCTGCGACCGCAAAAAGTTTTGCGGATCTGGGTCCATGGACTGATGAGTCCGCACATCTCTGGGGCTGAAGCCCCCCTTTCTTGATAGGACAGAGAATGTATTGCTGTAAATACTGTAAATAAAAAAGAAAGACTCAGTCACAGTTTGATTCAGGGTGCTGATTTAAGGTCTTGTTTGAGTTTAACTTTGAGTATTGGCATGCTTCTGTCTAGAGTGTAGACTGTTTAGGCCTATCTGACAATAGTTTTAATTTTCTGTGTCTTTGAAGTTATTTAGGAGTTACTTTCTGCTTGACACTCCATGTGTTTTAGTTCAGTCAGCTGCTAAGATCCACTACTGCTGAGGCGTCCACTACAGCTGAGGCCCACCGCCCATTGTAGCCTCAAGAAATCTGAGCTAATGCTCATGAGATGCGCGAGAGACTAAGCAGTTCCTGTTTGCAAGTTGTCTTGGTCTATCTCTAGCCATTTCGGCGCAATTCACTCTTGAAATGTATGTGGCAGCCCGTAATCACGAAAAAAATTCACTAAAACCCCCTATTTTGTGGATATAAGGTCATTCAAAGTCATCGATGTTGACACCCCTAAGAAGCTTGTCGCCAGTGCTTGTTATGATAAGTCTCATATCTGTGCCTAACTGCAACCACTGGATAAGCTAATCAAGTGCATTTTGCATTTTCGCGATCTGATTTCATGATGAAATAAATAAGAGATTAGGATCTGTGTCAGCGTTAGTAATAGTTTTTAAACTAACTGGCTGCAGATTTCATCATTTAGCTTGAACTATATTGCTTTAGCTATAGTGCACCTTAACTACAAAGTGGTCCAAAAAATGACACAAAGTTTACGGCACCATAATTTTGCAACCGTACATCACAGAGTCGTGTGATTTTTAGCAAAATGTTCCGAAAAAAATTCTTTACGTGACTAAAATCAGTGTTTGAATACAGCAGTTAAATATTCGTTGTTATTGCCGCTGGCAATTGAACTATGCAAAAACAGTTTTACCCTTGACACAGCGGTCCATAAAAAAGTGCCACTTTTATTTTTTCAATAGCTCCGTGAAACATCGGCCGATTTCAATAATTTTTGGCATGCGACATTAGGAAGAAACTTGACGCAAATCTCTTTAGTTTTGGCCATCTCAACTTAACGTTGTCGCTGCACTACCGTGTGAAGTGCAGAAGTCACAGTTTGGCCATTGACGGCAATGAATTTCTACCGGCTAGTGCGTGCGTCGACTCAGCAATTATTAACTGAATAGCAACAAACATGATTGGCAATTATTATCTTTCATAAAGTCACACGTGTCACATCACGTCATCTTCAATCTAGCATATGCTCAAAATGTTCTCTTGCAACACAAACGCAAGCGGTAGACGTTGACACCATTTGCCAACATCACAACCAGTAACTGCACGACTCAAGCGGCCCACTTGCTGTTGATGCATCATTTCAGCCTGTCGACTTACAATTTTAAAATGAAGACGAGTGACTGATTTTTAATGATTTTGTGGTCTTAGTAATTTTCTGAGATGATGCATGCACTACCCATTATGAATTCATTGTCAATGGTCAAACTACGACTTCTGCATTTCACAAGGTAGTGTAGCGACAACATCGGGATGAGGTGGCCAAAACTATAGACATTTACGTCAAGTTTTTTCCTAATGTCACATGCCAAAACTTATTGAAATCGGCCAATGTTTTATTTAAATGTTTATTGTTAAATGATTATTTATTTATTGTTTATTTAAAAAAATAAAAGTGGCATGTTTTTATGGATTGCGGTGTCGAGGGTAATACTGTTTTTGTATAGTTCAATTGCCAGCAGCAGTAACAAAGAATATTTAACTGCTGTCTTCAAACACTGACTTAAGTCACGTAAAGAATTTCTTTCAGAACATTTTGCTGAAAACCCTACGACTCTTATGACGTACAGTTACAAAATTATGGTGTCATAAACTTTGTGCCGTTTTTTGGACCACTCTGTATAGTGGGTACTTGGGTTGTAGTTGATAGTTGATTTCAAGTACTTGTACTTGTTCTTGACACTTATTTTGCTTGTACTACTTGTGGCTCTGTAGGCCAACTTGCAACATCTCTGCGTGCGAGTTTTGCAATTGCAAATTACAATGTGTAGCCTATGTGTATACTGTGTAGCCCAGCCCTTTGACGAAAGACCGTTCATAAGAAACTGTTTGATCGTACTACGTGTTTTAATATTGAAAACACTGCCAGTAATGTATCCACAGGTAGAGGGTGCACTTAAGAGGCACACCCTTTCCTAGAACATTTTTTTGCTCAACTTGGTGTGTTTGGATGCATTTTGTCGTTTTGAGGAAAATAGCTTAAAATTCCACACTAGATTATTGCCATTCCTGGTCTCTTGGGGGGCATATTCCCCATGTTTCCCTATGGGTACGCCAGTAGTGACTGAAAAGTATTCGGGCAGCTTGCCTTTTCTGCCCCCCACTCAAGCGAAAGAGTTCCCCTACTCCTATGGGTCTTACGACCACACAGTTGAATTGCAATTGAATACAGTTATCTCTAGTTCCAGCTATAGGCTACTGCATCTACAGCATATTAGGCAACTGTTTGAACAAATTAGGGCTAACGTTTTTTATTTAACGTTTTTTTATTCCTTTTACTTTTTTACGTGTTTAATAGAGCTGTCAAATTAACACATTAATTAACGTGCATTAAAAAATTAACGCGCATTAAAACAATATAACGCACATACGTAAATTTGTGTTAATTTACTAAATTCCACAAAACAAAAGTTCCAATATTCTGTCAAACTGCGGTTATTTGATAATCGAATGAATTCAAGTAACTAAACTGTAGTTGCCGTTCTATCAGTACTGTAAACAAATAATTATTTTAACGACAGACTGATAGATTTCTATGAACTATGACGGCAGTTATTGTTGATTATACGTTTAAAATGTATTTTTAACTTTTTATATTCTACAGGCGGGGCCCCCAAACGTCGGGGGACCTGGGGTAACTTACTCCCCTACTCTATCGATGGGCCTGGGTGCGTTAATAACGCGTTAATTAATGCATTAAAAAATTAACGCTTTGACAGCTCTAGTTTTTAACATTTAAAAAATTTTAGGACGTTCTTTTACATTTATTGTGTGTGGTAAATCGTGGTGCTGAAAATTTTTGCTATAAAGCCATGAATTAACTTCCAGGCTAGCTGATACCAAGGCCTAAAGTAACAGATGGCGTAAGTTAACGATCGTTACTGGGTATGCGTTATTGATCTGTTTATAGACTAGTTCACAACCTGACTTGTCGGCCCGATGCATTAAGGTATATGATTGTAATGTGAGCTAGAACGCAAACGTTTGTTTTCTCAGTGACATCATCACATGTATGGACTGCGCTTAGACATAGGCCTTACCGTATTTTGCTCAAAGCAGCTGTAAATCACGGCTTGTGCGATAGCAGCAAGCTGTTGTATGAGCGATGTGCCAAGTCAATGGGAAGGCCGAAATTTCGACCCTCCCACAGCCCCACATTTTTCAACCGATCTTAATGAAACTTGAATCCAAGAAAGATATCCTGGACACGATCCCACATGTAAAATTTGGTTGATGTGGGACGACGGGAAGGGGGTCTGCGTAGGGAGGGCATTTTCCGTTACTTTTTGTGTTCTATCCTTTTTTTGTATTCTTCCTCACGCCTACAGGTCACACCAAAAGACCGATCACGACCGTTTATGGCTCAAAACGCGTGTTTCCGCGTAAGGTAGGGCCTTTTAGAGGTCTCGATGATAAAAAATAATGTTTGGGGATCAAAACTCCCCAAAACATGATTTTGGGGGCCTGAATAGGCATTTTAAACCAAATATGCAAAATTTTCGAATCGCGATATCTCGAAAAGTACACACTCGATCAACACGAAATTTGAAGGGGAATTTCAGGTGCACAAGTGGACTTCGTGAGTGGTCCAGCATTACAAAATTATAATTCAAGATGGCGGCGGTTGCCATCTTGGATTTTTGCACGAACAGCAATAACTCAGCCGCCGATTGATGTAGATGAATGAAATTTTACAGTAATGGAGACGGCTGCCACCGAAAATAGACCATTTGACCAAAATAGACAAAAATAATAAATTCAAGATGGCGACGGCCGCCATTTTGATTTTCATCAATCGCTCATAACTCGTTTACTATTGCACATATTTGCACGAAATTTAGTGTGCGTATTACGCTGAAGGTCCTACATACATGAATGCCAAAATATTGAACAAAAATTAAATCCAAGATGGCGGGGGCCGCCATCTTGAATTTTTGCACAAACAGCAATAACTCAGCCGCTGATTGACGTACATGAATGAAATTTTGCAGTAATGTAGACGGCTGCCACAGCAGATAGACCATTTGACCAAATGGACAAAAATAATAAATTCAAGATGGCGGCGGCCGCCATATTGAATTTCATATATCGTTTATAACTCGTTTATTATTGCACACATTTGCACGAAATTTGGCAAGTGTACTACGTTGGAAGTCCTACATGCAGGTATGCCAAAATATTAAACAAAAATTGAATCCAAGATGGCGGCGGCCGCCATCTTGGATTTATGCAAAAACAGCAATAACTCGGCCGCCGATTGACTTAGATGAATGAAATTTTGCAGCAATGTAGAGGTCTGCTACCGGCAAGGGGCATTTGACCAAAATGAACAAAAATAATAAATTCAAGATGGCGGCGGTCGCCATTTTGAATTTAATTTATCGTTTATAACTTGTCTATTATTGCACGTATTTGCACACAATTTGGCACGTATGTTACGCGCGTGGTCTTACATACAGGCATGCAAAAATATTGAACAAAAATAAAATCCAAGATGGCGGCGGCCGCCATCTTGAATTTTTGCACAAACAGCAATAACTCAGCCGCCGATTGACGTAGATAAATGAAATTTTTTTGCAGAAATGTAGATGCCTGTCACCGAAAATAGACCATTTGACCAAAATGGACAAAAATAATAAATTCAAGATGGCATCGGCCGCCATTTTGAATTTTATCTATCGCTCACAACTCGTTTACTATCGCACATATTTGCACGAAATTTGGCAAGTGTATTACGTTGGAGGTCCTACATGCACATGTGCCAAAATATTAAAAATAAAATTCAAGATGGCGGCTTTTTGGATTTTTGTACAAGCAGCAATAACTCGGCCGCCTATTGACGTAAATGAATGAAATATTGCGGTAATGTAGATGGCGTCTACCGGAAATGAAACATTTGACCAAAATGAACAAAAATAATAAATTCAAAATGGTGGCTGCCGCCATTTTGAATTTCATTTATTCCTCATAACTCGTTTATTATTGCACACATTTGCACGAAATTTGGCATATGTATTACGTTGGAAGTCCTACATACAAACGTGCCAAAATATTGAGTAAAAATAAAATCAAAGATGACAGCGGCAGTTATCTTGAATTTTAGCACAAACAGCAATAACTGAGCCGCCGATTGACGTAGATGAATGAAATTTTGCAGTGATGTAGACGGCTGCCACCGGAAATAGACCATTTGACCAAAATGAACAAAAATAATAAATTTAACTTAGCGGCGGCCGCCATTTTGACTTTCATCTATCGCTCATAACTCGTTCACTATTTGCGCATATTTGCACGAAATTTGGCTTAATAACACCGCAAATATTATATATAAAAACCTGCAAGCAATTCATTTAATGTTGTATAAGCGCTGATGTAAAACGGCAAAAATCAAAAAAGTATAAGCACGAACATTATGCATTGGTTTAGACATTTATATCTGGCTACTGAGAGCAGATTAAATGTCTAAGCTAATACATTAGTTCGAGCTTATACTTTTTGATTTTTGCCGTTTTACATCAGCGCTTATACAACATTAAATGAATTGCTTGCAGTTTTTTTTATATATACCCGGTAATTTAGAATATAGGCTAAACCTAAACTGTGCTAGTGTGTGAAATTTGGCATTATTTGAACACTTTTCACTTAACCGCTACATTAACAGAAGTGACCTGTGTTATAACGAATGTGGCTACGACTGAGATAATGCTATAAAGATAATTCCTAAATTCTAATGATTAATACGAGACGACTAGTACGAGTCGTTAACTTGAAAGCTTTTAATCATGCTTGAAAATGCTACCCAAAATAATGCCTATTTACTTACTTACGATATTGTTTCTAATATAAGTTGCGCTTTAGATATGCAAATAATCAACTTCCGTGGTATTTGTCGCCGAAGTTGTTGTAGTAATGCTATTCTGAACAGGTTTATCTCGACGATTCTTATCCCATATTGCATGTTTTGTCGTTTAAATTGTATAGTTTATGATTGATGATAGTGTCAGTTACCGTAAACTAAATTATTCTAAAACCCGTTTCAGTTTGCATGGAAGGGGAAGTAAACACAATCAGCAGTAAGCAAAATCATGTCGAAAAACGTATTTTCAGTCCGTCGCGGACTGAACCAAATTTTGTTTTTAGTCCGTGGGCGGGCGCCGGTATGTAACAGGATACCTTGATTTTAGCAAGTTCATGTACCTCAGCAGACACAGAATGAATTTTTTGCAATCAGTTTTTATCTTTAAATGGCGAACCGCTCATTTAGTTTAAAATTATTTAATTTCGTAAACTTTTAAAATCTTGTTAAAATAATTTAATGTGATGGACGTTTTTGTTTACACTTTAACTACAAATGGTTTTGCATGCGCCTTAGAGAAACACTGATCACTGGTTTTTTCCTTACCTGAATACCAAGGCTAGCCTTGACCCCAAGCCTGACACTAACTTTATCCTCATCCATAACTTTAACCTCAACTCGAAACATCCAGATTGACATCTTCTTCTTCTTGGTTTCTAGTATGGCCACAGCGAGCCAGTTGCCTCCCCAGAGTAAACTTTGAAGTAAATTCTCAAATAGAATCCAGTGATATTGTCCAGTTATGGATTCATCAGTTGGATGCCTTTTGTAATTTTTGCTGTTTTTGATGTGCAAGTCCTTTAATGTTGCCGTTAACAAGTGTATAAACTGATGTTTTGTACATTTATTCTTTGTAAAAATAGCCACACCACCACCCTCTCGACCTGAACACAACTTGACAATAGGATCTCCATAATCTTTGATGTGTAACTTATGGATTCATCAGTTGGATGCCAAATTTTCTGGAGTGCAACTATGTCTATCTGCAACCTTTGCATTATATGTCGAAGACAATGATAATCACATTTATTTAGACTCTGAATGTTGTTTTGCAAGACTCTCATATTTGTTGATATAAGTGGGACACAGTGCACTTAAAGCAGGATCACAGCCACCACAATTTGCACACAACATCTCACCACTACAAATCTCTTCATCTGTGTGTATGTTTGCACAATTCTCACATCGTTTAGAGAACTTGCAATATCTTGCAATATGTCCAAACCTTGGCAATTATAACACCGAATGACTTTTACTTCCCTTGGTTGCTCGATGACACACTCTTTCTTGTTTATGACAAGAGACGTACCAAACAGTGTGTGGACTTCAGATCCTTGAATCTTGATAACTCTTGTAGGTTTACCAGTCTGTCTGTTGCAAATTCGTCTGAGATCAGTTACACAAATACCTGTTAATTTAATCAGATGATGCAGTTTAAACAAACTGACAGAGATGTAGACATACCTTTAATAAAGTCGCAATTCTCTGCTGATCTGTCTTTTGGCAGATGTTTTACACCAAACTGACAGAGATGTAGACATACCTTTAATAAAGTCGCAACTCTCTGCTGATCTGTCTTTTGGCAGATGTTTTACACCATTGTTGAAAGATTCTGAGGGAAGCTGATGAAGCAACTGATCTCAATCTTTCTTTGTCGGCGTATGTATCGCCACACCTCCTTTACACAGAGAATAAGCAAACTCCACTTTGACTCGAGAACAGTGTTTGTTTACTTCCTTGAGTATAGATCTTGATGAGGCAAACCTAGGAGGATCGTCAATATTGTCAATGACAATAATGTTGTCGATTTCAGAGTTTGTAATAGACGCAGAGTCTTCGGTAATAGATATCTCAGGTTCGCTTAACACACTCGGTTTATCACCAGCCTGTTTACTTTCTTCTGAGAAGTTCGCACTGTTGTCCTTGACGAAAGAGTCCTTGGTAACAGAAACCACAGGTGAGTCGCTTGACACAGTCAGTTTATCACAAACTTGTTTACTTCTTTCTGCAATATTCACATTGTTATCTTTGGCATTACTAGCTGTACTTTTCCTTCGATTTAATTTACCAGTATCTTTCCGTCGGTGAACAGCTTGCAAAATTTGTTCAAACTCAGAACTGGTATTATTAGTAGCTTGCACAGATCTCAACACAAAACACACTTCACCCAAATCTTCACTTGATCTATCGTAGTAAATTCTGCTAATGAGTATCCACCACAGCTTGCATGGAACCGAGACTTGGCAACAATCACAGCAAATTCAGTCAACAGACGTGGATCTTCTAGTTTTACGAGATTCGGGAATATTCTGACTCAAACAGATTGTACGCTCATTCTGCTGTACTTTTTTGGGCATAACTTTAGCAACAACTCATTTGAACATATACACGGTGTTTCATAAAAAATGGCACCCTTTTTATTTCTTTCATAATTCACTCAAATGATGATCAATTTACACGAAATTTTTACCAGATGTAGCTGAAGAAATGCTAATTCAAAATACATAGACAAAATATGGCTGTTAGTTAAATATTCTTTGCTAGTTGTGATGTAATGCTGACGTCATAGTGTGGCGCGAGTACAAACTGGTTTGTCACAACCAGTGTTGTAAGTTGCTGAATAGCTGCCCTGCATCGATGGCGAACTTTATCTGTGTCGCTGATGACATTAAACCGTTGAAGTTTTACCATTGCAGCCACAAAAACGCCTAAAACGGTCACTTTCACACACTTGTAAGGATAGCTTGACTTTTAGACCTTCCAGCATGACAGTGCACCAGCACACATTGCTTGTAAGTTGGTTGAGTTTTTGAATCGCAAAGCACCTGATTTCATGCTCTTGTGTTGCTTATTGCTGATACAATGAAAATTTTTCATCAATGAACCAGATAAAATTCACCATCGAAGCAGAGTAACAAGTGACAGCACCAGTTGAGACAAGCAAGCTTGTATTCACGATGCATTATGAC
>Ga0209367_1011568_pt1 | contig 11678 bp, 10 predicted proteins | sample WorMetLIZISLAND2_FD_187412 | JGI IMG/M metagenome (GOLD analysis project Ga0209367, IMG submission 187412) | Marine gutless worms symbiont microbial communities from Max Planck institute for Marine Microbiology, Germany - Olavius geniculatus... ... | reverse complement strand
GACCATTCTCGGCGAGGCCGTCCTCTTTTGTTTGAACCATCCATCATTCCGAACACCAGGGTCTTTATCTTTCTGCTGTCGTTCATTCTACAGATGTGGCCGAAGAGGCGCAACTTTCTCTGTATCACTTTCTGCAGTAGGGTTTAATTTGACAGCTCTAGAAAAATCTAAAACTCTTCAAAGAAACTTAAAACTTAAGTTTTTTCCCAAAAACCTAGGATTTTTACAGCCATACCTTTAACGGACAGTTGTTTTCATTTGTTGATTGGCAGGTGTACATGGATGTGGCTGCGGACAGGGCATCTGTGTCAACTCAGGATGACTCTGACAATGACACTGATGCAGGGGGCGCAATTGACGATTACGACAGAGATCTTCACGGAACGAGACGTGGAAGGTAACATAGGCCATTGTATTGCATGTATCGTAGCTAAACAGTTCATTGTGTGTTGATTGATAGATTGGTTGATTGATGAGACATGGAGGTTAGCGGTCATTGTTTATCATGTATTGTGTCTAAACAGTATGTCTTACCAGAAAACTGTCTGAACAGTTAAATAGGTTTGCTCGACGTTTACCTATTAAGTCATACCCTCTGCATTTCCCTTATTTCTCCCAAATGGGAATGCTGACTGCATGCCAAATAGTTGCAATTACGAATTGCGGCCAAACTGTCTACAGTTATTGGCATGCTTACTATTGACTGCCCATGGAAAATTATCAACGCCCTATCCAATGGTACCGTCACTGACTCTTTATGGACAGATATTCTTACAGAATAGGGGTCCCAAAACTCAAAATTTGCATGGCACAATTACGGCCAAACTGCGTCATCGCCACGGTTACCATTAGCAGGTTACAGACATTTGTAGATTGCCTAATTAAGTGCTTCTATTTTCATCTTTCCCAGTTTCTTGAAACAGGCATACTGAACTGACTGTTCATTTGCATTTGCTGGCTTTTGGACAGTGGCTTTCCTAGCAACAGCTGGCATTCTTGTACTAAATTTTTAGCATGTGTTCTTGTTAAACTGTGTAAATTTTTTTTAAACTTTTTAAACTGTCAGCAAATCGTTTTTATTTAGTGTCGTATATGCTCTAGTGAGCCTGACATACACACATTTTGCTGCAAGCTTTTATTCATTGCTGTCACTGGTGTTGACCTACGACTTTTCAGAATCGTTTGGCTTTGACTTAATTTCGACCGATATCATTTGATTTCAACTTAGCGAAGAGAAGAAAAGACTAGTGGCATATATCGATATGGATTTCAGTTTTTGGGTTTATTGTTAGTTTTTTTAGCAATCTAGTCGGGTGCAAAATGTTCTAGAATATGTGTGCAGCTAGGGCTTTGCGCCAGACGCTGCTACAGAAGGCGCCACAGGAGTATGACAGACAACTAGACAGAAAACTTCCCGTGCATTATAGTAAGATTGAGCAAATAAATGATTTTGCTTACAGGAGTTCTGACAGTATGGGGGACAGAAGCTTGTCTTCCGGTGGGTACAGAGCAACCCGTCTCCGACAGACCGGCAGTCCAAACAGGGGTGGATCACGCTCCACCAGCCCCCCAAAGAGAGCCCACAGCCACCCCCAGAGCATTGGTGGCACTGGACCAATCAGAAGTGCCAGGTCGGTTAGCCCGGCTAGAGGACAACAGAACACTGGACCAACTTCAACTTCTTGGACGCTGTCTTCAAGATCTTCTGTTGTCGCTAGCACTGACCCAAAGCTGAAGAAAGGGTAAGTGGTGGTAGAGGTAGTAAATTGAGTGAAATGAAGTGAACGTTTACTTGCATTGCAGACGAAAGGCTGGATTGTGTCAATACAACGTCATGCAATGCAATACAATACAACACATGAACACAGTGTCACGTAAAATGTAGTACAGGTAGAAGTGGTCATCATAGTAGTTCTGCTTGTAGTTGTGGTGGTAGTGATAGTAGTAGTAGGTCTGAGTTGGAGCCAATATCGTCTGCCATTAACGCTGACCCCGTGTTGAAAAAAGGGTAAGCGGCTGTGGTAGTAGTAGTAGTAATTACAGCTTCCATTTCTCTCCAAATTCCATTCCTTGCAATTTGCTTTCCTTGCAGATTCAACTTTATTTTTTCTTGCATTGCATTTTCTGTTCCTTGCAAATTCTGCACTTTGCCAAAATGGACCATTTTTCTTCCATTTTTCTTTCCTTGCAAATTCAGTTTCTTGCAAAGTGAGGCGACCTGTAATATTAGTAGTGGTGGTAGTGGTGATAGTTGTAGTGGTAATTGTAAGATTTGTAGTAGTAGTATTTTTGGGAAAGAATGCTGTTTTCCCATATAATATCAGGACAGTTGAGCAGTGGTGATCCATGATACAGTGTTGTTTCATATACTCTTGCTGTTTTTGTTCGTCTGTTTCCAGATGTTTTATTCGGGTGGAGAAATGCCCACCCCCAGGGGTCATCGGCAGGGTTTCTGAGGCGGCGTCTACCCCTACACCTCAGCCACCATCACAGCCACCAATGAGTCGCTTGCGCGCGCAGAAGCTGATGAACTTTAAGACTACGCTGCACCTCGACTCTTCTGAAATTCTGCCTAAAGATCGTGGTACGACAGGTAGGAACTAGGGATTGCAATCCTGAATCCAGGGAACCCAGCCATTTTCTCCAATACTGAAATCCTGGGATTGATTGTATCCCAATCCCGGAATTTCGGGATTGCAAAAATTCATAAAAATTGTACTTTTTTGAGTGCGAAATGATACATAGCCATCTATCTAGTAAGTAAAATATTTAATGCACGTTATGCAATCTTAGCTCTTGTTCAATCTCTGTGCACTGTAATTTGTATTTTGACAGTAACAGTCTTTCCTTACAGTTCTGACATACCTTTTGTATAGCTTTCTACATCTTATGCATGAAATAAGTTTATTAAGAATAGCAAAATAACGACCAATCTGTAAGCCTCATCTGAAATGGGATCCGGTATTACAAGTTTCTAAATTCTGGATCCCGGGATTGACAATTCAATCCTGGGATTGCAATCACTAGTAAGAACCACTGAAACCATCATTTTCATTAAATGCTGCACTTTAGCCAAAGTGCTGTTTAACAGTGTTTTTTGGCTAAAATGCAGCAATTTTTTGCCTACGTTTTAGAGAAGCATATTTTATTTTTATTCAGCATAAGTTTAAGTTTATTGTGTGATTCTAATGGAAAAATATTTACCTTTCTCTCTGCTGCCAAAGTCCTAGTGCTTTGTTACTTACTGGCTCAATATGTGAATGTGACATTATTGTAGAAATATGTATTTTACCGAGAACATATTTCTCTGGATTTGGAAATTGTGAGTTTCAGCTAAAAACAGAACTGCTGTTAACAAAATTTCACAGATGAAACTTTGCGCTGCATTTTAGTGATGTTCGTCAGTGCTAGGTGTTGAGTTTTATTATGTGCAACAGCAGCTACTGCTATAGCCGTCTTAGCCATCGCAATTCTGTCCGTCCGTCTGTCTGTCACACGGGTGGATCAGTCAAAAGCGGTGCAAGCTAGAATCACTAAATCTTCACCGTTGGCTGCCTGGAAGACTCTAGTTTAAGGAACCATAAAGCTTTTCCATAGATTCGAAGGGGGTCACCCCGAGCGAGGGCGCTAAATGAGAGGGGGTAGGGAAAATCTGCGACATCCAGCCGATATGGCGTTGCCAGAGCGAGATAGTGGCGCCATCTGGTGAGTACAAGTAAGACACTATAAGCTTAGGACCTACATATTTAGTCATAGGGCGTCTGGCGCCGTCTGGTGAATGATTATGTTTGCTGGACTTTCTGTGAAATTAGCCAAAAGCTGTGCGGATGAGATCTATGGATGAAGTCTACGCATCACTAGCATACGACGGTGCACCGCTGTTGCGCGTTCCTGTTTGCGTTAGCAGAGCTTTACTTGTAGACTGTCTAATGGTCTTTGGTCTCATGATTTGATGCCATGGATTGGGTGTAGTTGCCGTTTGTCCTGTTTTTTAACCATTTTTTGTCGTGATTTTTTGGCAATTTATGCAAAAGTTTGCCACATGATTTTTTGCTGTCTGTAATGACAGGTGATAACTCAACTGCAGGAACATCGTCGGCAGGAAGAGACAGGACAGGAGGAGGAGAAGGCTCTGGTGGAGTTCCCCGGCCTGGCCCGGTGACGGCTGGGATTCCCTGGAGTGCACCACTGCCTAATCTACCGCAGCCAGGCCGACCGGCGATCAAAAACATTTTCAGCCTCTTTGCACCGCACGTGCTGGGACGAGGGGCACCTCAAGATGAACCGCCGCCAGAGGTAATAGTAGTTGTTGTAGTAGTTCAGTGTCCATCTGTTTGTTTGTCTGTTTGTCCATTCATCTGTCTGTATGTCCGTCCATGTGTCTGTTTCTCTGTATGTCTGTCTGTCTGTATGTTCATCTGTAGGGCCCACAGCTGCGGAATTTCGAGCCAAGCTGCGAAATTTGCTTTTTCCGTCGAAGTTTGATTTTGCCACGGAATTTCACAGAATTTTACAGAAGTTAAGAAATGACCGATGATTAGTACTGAACTGCCTAAAACTGCGTCCCTACTATTATTGTTGTTTATCGGAATTTTAGGGGAATTAACTATATTTATTTTATTATATTTATATTCATCTCTGTCTGTTTATTTCTCCTCTTCCATTCTCTAAATTCTTCAGCCAGCTTTTTTATTATTCTAAGTCCTAACTTATTCTTGTTTTGTGATAGCTCTGGGACAAGCTGGGCCTTATCAGCTTTCCGCTAGCTCATCCCAGATTATTATAACTTTTTAATGAGAATAAAAACAATTCGAGAAACGTTCAATTATGTTCAATTTATCGAATTACATTTCTTCATCAGAAAATACATTCAAAAGCTTTTGCGCTCACATGTTCGACCTGTCTTAATACCGAAAAGAGCTGCTGTGACTATACTAACACAGCAGCAGTCGAGTCAGCCAGTCAACAGCCGCTGACGACCGCTAACAACCGCTGTCTAAGACTGCAGCAACTCTTTTATACTACCGCGCTCGATGGCTGAGTTTATTTCTATTTATTTTTAGGTGCGGTTTCCAGGCATCTCAGAATTGCTGAGATACTTGACTCCTACATAATAATTACCATCATATGTGGCATAATCATAAATTAACACAATGCTATGCCAAATTGCGCTTTTGAGAAAAAAAGGTCAATAAATTTTTTTTATATGTTGCTAGTATAACTGAACGCCATGCCAGCGTCCAAAAACTAAAGCTTAGTTTATGCACAAATGGAAGACAGTTTTGTCGCAGTAAGCCGCAGAATTTTGCTAACTGGTCCATGGAATTTGGCAACATTTACCACGGAAACTGTGGGCCCGATTCATCTGTTTGTCCGTCTGTCTGTCTGTCCATCTGTTTGTCTGTATGACCATTCATCTATCTGTCCATCTGTTCACTCGTCTGTTTGTATGTTTGTACGTCTGTCTGTCTGCATGCTCATGTCTCATGTCTCTCTGTTTATCTGTGCTTATCAAGCACTCCTGAAGTTGGTTCAAGTATATATATTGCAGTGGCATAGCTTGTCAACTTTCGTCAAGCATTCATCAAGCACAAACGTTTATGATACTGCCACGCTGCTTAGTTGCATGTTATTATGAGTCTACTCTTTTGTGTGTATTATATCTGTCATTTCTACTACTACTAAGTGCTACTACCGCTGCTGCGACGACAGAGGCTGTGACTGCTACAACTATAACTACTGCAGTACTGCTATTACTGTTGCTGCTACTGCGACTGCTCATAGTGCTATAAGTCTACTGCTCCTGCTACTGATAATAATACTAGTACATAAGCAACATCAACTACTACTACTGGTCTGTGGTTTAGGTTCGTCCATCGGACCCCCTTCCACAGACAGTTGGAGCCCATCTCCAACGATCAGTCAACGTTGCTAATAATATCAGTTCCCTCCAGCTGCGATCCATGTATCTTGGCTATGCGTCCGCTAACATGGAGTGGCTCAGCCTCGTTTCGGGCATTTTTGGGGGAAACCGGAAGTCATACTGCCAGTGCACGTTCTGCCCGGTGCTTGGAGAATTCCCACGTGACGTCGCACTGCACATCAGCGGAGACCACGCGGTAAGGGCTGCATGTATGCTGTTGTTGTCTTTTCTTTCCTTGCTGACTGTAAATGTTTTATCTGTGTTTCAGTCTTAGTCGTGGGTTTTGGCTAATTATACTAAGTGTCATGCTTATGGTACAATTTTATGTCTGTCTGTTGTCTGTAACACATGTATTGTGGCCAAACAGTATGTTTTACCAAAAAACTAGCACTTCAGACTAATGTGTTAACTTAATGTGTTAATAAATTAACACGTGTTAAAAATTAATGCACATACATAAATTTACTAAATTCTGTGAAGCAAGAGTTTCAATATTCCATTAAACGGTGGTTATTTGATGACTGCATAATATTCAAGTAATTAGAAATTGTTTTGTTGCCATTCTATCACTGCTGTCACGGTCTTGTGACACAGCCACAAGTTTGTTGGTCGTCATTTCTGTCATCCTTTTGTTGTAGTCCTCCTACAACTTCAGCAGTGTTAATGATGCATTATTAATGCAGTAATTACCACATGCGTTAAAAAATAAATGCAATGCGTTAATGCATTAAAAAAATTAACGCTTTGACAGCTCTACAAAAAACCTGTCTCAGGAAGCAAATAGGGTTGCCTGACCGCTACCATGTGGTAAAAAGTCAGTTCTCTTTTACAATCTTCCATTTTTACGCGCGAAAGCGCTACTGCTTAGTCATCGCAATTCTGTCTGTTCATCTGTCTGTCTCTCTGTCACACGGGTGGATCACTCAAAAACGGTGCAAGCTAGGAATACCAAATCTTCATCATCGGCTGCCCGGAAGATTCTAGTTTCAGGAGCCGTAAACATTTTCCATAAATTCAAAGGGGGTCGCTCCAAACGAGGGTGCTAAATGAGAGGGGAGTGGGAAAAATTTGAAATTTTTAGCCAAGTCATAAAATTTTACTCCCTTAAGGTTTTTTGAACTTAATTTTTCAAAATTCTTGAAAATGTTCATGTTTTTGTAACTGTAGTATCCTAGCAGTCGGCTTTTTTTTAACCATTTGTTTGCTGTCAAATATCAAAAGTTTCCGTTTTGTGGTAATTGCATTCTGAAAATGGAAAATTATCTGAGTGAGAAAGCATAATATGGCATAATTTTATCAAATTTAAAAATAATTGAACGAAAGTTTGTAATTTGGCATAAATTTAGACACTGAATATGCGTGTAAAATATAGCTTAAAGATTTTCAGTCTTTGAAAAATAAAGTTGAAAAAACTTTGTGGGGAAATTTTCCGACTCACGCTATATGTCTCTGTCTGTCTTTCTGTATCTAGGACCTGTTGTTTGCATTGAACAAGCTGAAACCAGCCTGTGGCCCACTGATGTATATCAAGTGTCGTCACTGCAACTTCGTTACAGTCGAGACTACTGTGGCATGGATTCACTTTGACATCCACCACGGCATTTCGGATATTCTGGATTGCACCGACCGCACTGGTACAACTGTCTGTTTGTTTCTCTGACACTTGTTATGAATGTGTTTTGTGCGGTAAGTTTTCACGAGCGACATTATGTGCTAAGATAAAGGATTTATAGGTCTGTCACAATTCGGTACCCCCTTTAAGCCCAGGTTAGGTAGACACTTTGGGTGTTTACTACGGCCCATAGTTTTCCGCGGCAAATTTTGACAAATTCCATGGGCCTGTTCACGGAATTCTGCAGCTCACCACGGCAAAATTGTTCCAATTCCACGGCTTATGCGGCCATCCGTTCGTGATTAAACTGAGCTCTATCCTGTTAAGAAACTTCAGTTATTGAAGGCTGGCGTTTTGCTCAGTTATGCTAGCAACATTTAAAAAAATTATCAAACGTTTTTTCTTTTCAAAAGTGCAGTGTGTCAAGTCAAATTGTGTTTATGATTGTGTCCCATACTATGATGGGTATTAGTAGGGCTCACAGTTTTAAGCAGTTCAGTTTGATTTTTTTTCCGTGATATGAGTAGTCTACTTAGTTGTGTTGTGAAGCCGACGTTCGTACTGATTATCAATCATTTTGTTAATTTTGGCAAAATTCTGTGATATTCCGCGGAAATATCAAAATTCCAGTTAAAAGGGCAAATTCCGCAGCTCGGCTCGGAATTCCGCGACCTGCGGAAAACTGTGAACGCTAGTTTTTACCATATGATAGCACAGGTGTGTAGTTTTTTGTTATGCACAAGAGCTTGCTATACCGCATATTAGCTATGGTAATTGTATCCGTATGTCTGTGCTTCACAAACACACATTAAGCCGGTTTGGTGGCTTAGCTTGCCGAGATTTTTTGCTGTCTGTAACGACAAGCAATAGCTCAACTGTAGGAATGTCGCGGGCTGTGAGATCTCATATGGCAGATGATGCTCTGTAGCTGTCTGATGGCTTTCCCATTATCTTTAACCTTTTGACTGATGGATTGTTGGAGAGATGAATAAAAGTGAGGCTGACATGCCAGCAAAGTTTGTAGACATTGATGACGTGATGTCTGTCCGTCTCTCTGTCTGTTTGTATGTCTGAGTGAATGGATGCATGGATTGTAGGAGAGATGACAAAGTTTGTAGATGTTGATGGTAAAATGTTTTTTGTTTGTTTGTCGTGTCTTTATGTTCATCTGTCTGCTTGTCTCTGTCTATCTACAAGGTGAGTCGGAAAATTTTACACCCCAAAAGTTTTTTAAACATTATTTTTAAAAACTGAAAATTTTTGACCCACATTTTGCACACATATTCGGCGATCAAATCTACACCCAATTACAACATTTTATTTAATTATTTTAAAATTTGATGAAGTTATGCCATATTATGCACGCTAACCCAGAAAATTTTTCATTTTCACTCTAAAGCCCACTGTACAGACCTCACTGTGAAATATGAATGGCCCCCAAATTCACCAAATTTTAACCACTTGACTATTAATGTGTGTGGTGCAATGCTGCAGACATTTTACAAACTTAAAGCTGAAGACCATGCTGGAGCTAAAGCTGCACTGCAGCAGATACAGGATGACTTGCTGCAGACTTTTGCAATATCATCTGAATACATGTGCTTTTGTCGGTGGTAAACATTTTGAACATCAGATATGAACTCTTTCAAAAAATATTTTATTGCATACCTCTAGCTGTTTTGTAGCTGCAATATCCCAGCTATTTCTGCATTTTAACCATTTGCTTGTTGTCAGATATCAAAAGTTTGTGTTTTTTGGTAAATGTGTTGCAAAAATGGAAAATTCTCTGGGTGAGCATGCATAGTATCGCATAACTATCAAATTTTAAAATAATGGAATGAAACTTTGCAGTTTGGCATAGACTTGAATGCCAAATGTGCGTGTAAAATACGGCTTTAAAAATTTTAGTTATTGAAAAATAAAGTTTCAAAAAACTTTAGGGGTGTAAAATTTTCTGACTCACACTGTATATGTTTGTGTGTATGTCCGTTTTTTGTCTGTCTACCAGTATGTCCAAATGAATGAATTGGTGGATGGCTGGTCTGTCAGGTGAGATGGACATGAGTGGACCAGACATGCCTGCTAAGTTCGTCGATATTGATGACATCATGGGGTCAATAACGGCTTATGTCTGTTTCGACTGTTCCGCGATAAATACGGACCCCGACACGCAGGTATCTGTCCATCTGTCTGTCTGTTCGTACGTGTCTCCGTATGTCTGGATGTATTATTCGTATCTGTGGGGGAAATGGATCTGAGTGGCCCTGACATGCCTGCAAAGAAAGTGGACATTGGAAGAGTACAGTTTCATGATCCATAAAGCTTTCCATAAATCTGAAAGGTGTCACCCCAAGCGATGGCACTGAATGAGAGCTGGTTAGGGAAAATTTGTGACTTTTAGCCATTAATTTACAGTATCTGGGAAACAGTGCCTGATAAGACCAAGGTTACTATTAATCGCTAATAGGAAGTCATACAGGCACTTTTCTTTTTCTTCCTTTTTCAGGATATGTGCCAAATTTAGTATGTTGAAGGCTCCAGCATGGTATGGTAGACACAATGGTGGACTGGTGCAGATGTAGAATGAAAACAAGTGCTTGAGCATGTTAAAAGGAGCTGTGATAACTCCAGGCTACTCAGGGATGGGTCGCGATACCCAGTTCACTGCTGTATTGCAGCTGAGTACCCAGCATTATCAGATGGCTGGCTAGTTGTCGATGGCCCTTTTAAATGCTTCAACAGATTCCGACTGGACTGCGGATTCTGGCAGTATGTTACAGGATCTTACTGTCCATGGGAAAAATGGCACCGAAAGCAGTGACTTTGGATGACTTACTACTACATGTTGTTTCATAAAAAAAGAACCCCTTTTTCTTGTACAGGCATCGTCACTGCTGATGGCACGCCACGTTGCTCGCCAGCACGCAGACTCGGTAAACTGCAATGGGAATTTCGTAAAAATTATGATGCTGACTCGCACAGCAGGGGACCCTGATTGCATCAAGGGGTCTCCAACTTATCGACAGGCAATCTGCGAGAACCGCCATGCCAGGGGGAGAAGAGAAGTCTACATTTGCATGTATTGCAGGTAATGTAGTAGTAGTAGATGTCATTTTGTTGTGGTGGTATTGGTAGTAGTAGTACTAGTTGTTGTTGTCAGTATGAATAGGCAGCCAAAGAGATTGTCAACTAATCGTGGGCCACTATTTTGCTTGCCCTGAGTTTCCCCTTAGTTTACTCCTGGATAATCCCGCTGATGATGCCAACTTAACTTTCTGTGAGTTATCCCAAGTTCACTCTGGGGTTGGCAGTTTTTATATTGCTGTTTTTCTTAACTTAGGATCTCTGTAAGTCGAGATTTGCATGTTATCCTTTGTTTAAGAAACTGCACCCTTGTTGTCACAATTGGTTTGCCTGTATCTAAAGGTGCATACAGAGTGACATAACTGAACTGAACTGAGATGGTTTAGTTTTTGATGAACTGACCAATGGGCAAGCAGGGTGAGCCCATTGGTTTTTGGTTGACACGTACGTGCACTTAGTCACATAGCTATCGTCATTTCAGTTGATTTACATCACTTTGCACTCATTTTAGAACTCACTGATATTACTGCTACTGCTGCTACAAGTACTACACTGCTTGGTGGGTGTTTAAGACATGAACAGAGTGACGTAACTGAACTGAACTGAACTGACATGGTTTTGTTTTTGACGAACTGACCAATGGGCAAGCAGTAATGCATTACAGTAGGCACCATCTAATGGGCTTGTCATTGTTGCCCATAGGTCAGTTTGTGACCGTGATGCATTTTTCATGCAATGCCAAAACCACCTAACATGATGTGGTAAAATATCACGGGAATAGGTCTGGAAAACGTACTTGGTCCTTGAAATGCATTTGAATTTTTACGCGTGAAAGCAGGTACTCCTATAGCGCGTCTTAGCCGTCGCAATTCTGTCCGTCCGTCTGTCTGTCACACGGGTGGATCAGGCAAAAACGGTCCAAGCTAGGATATCCAAATCTTCACCATCGGCTGCCTGGAAGACTCTAGTTTCAGGAACCGTAAAGCTTTTTCATAAATTCCAAGGGGGTCACCCCGAACGAGGGCGCTAAATGAGAGGGGGTAGGCAAAATTTGCGATT
>Ga0209367_1011567_pt1 | contig 11680 bp, 4 predicted proteins | sample WorMetLIZISLAND2_FD_187412 | JGI IMG/M metagenome (GOLD analysis project Ga0209367, IMG submission 187412) | Marine gutless worms symbiont microbial communities from Max Planck institute for Marine Microbiology, Germany - Olavius geniculatus... ... | reverse complement strand
ATTTATAAACAATATAAATTGCTGTTTGTCAAAACGTCACTGCGACGTCATCGGCAGTAACGTGTAACCAGTTTTAAAAAATTAAATAGCATTTTTAGCATGAACATTTTTGAATGCTGAAAAATCGGTAGGCGGTCATGTTAAAAAGTCTATAACTTCGTCATTTTTTAACAAAATCAAATTTTATTTGGCAGTTAGATTAACAGGTTTCAGCAAATAAACTTGTAAAATTCCAAATTAAAATTCCAAGCGGTCGCTGAGAAAACAGCGAAAAACTTTCGGGGGCTACTTTTTTGCCGCACCTTGTAGTGCCTCCATGGAGAGCACTATGTCACTGCGCTGTTGCTGAACAGGGCACTATAGCGTGTTTGTGAACGTCAAGTGACGCGATTTGGACCAATCATGTGTGGATATTTTGCGTTGAGGTATAACAACACAAATTAGAAAACAGTGTTTCTCAACGAGTTTGTCGTTTATCGTTGCCAAATCTTAGCAATAAGAATAAGATATGAAACAAGGAACAAGAGCAACAATTGAAGCATTAGAAACCCGTAAACGTCGGCATACGTGTCAGTATACCAAGGTGTCTGTTCGCAGATCTTCGCGAGTTGTTGTTCTCTCTGCACATGCACAAGCCGCTGTTTGGACGATAGCCGTGCGTGACCTCATGCATGACTTGCTGACCTCAACTCAAAACTGCCTTCGAGTGGACGGACGAATGAGCGAGTGCCGGACGCGCTAGCATTGATTAAGACGTGCCTGAGTGACTCAGCTGCTGATACAGAGCGCCTCCCGTTTATCATCGTTTCTACAGCATACCAACGAATCCATGACCGAGGCAACAACGGCTGAGTTGCTGCCGCTGTTGCTGCCGCTGTTGACTTTTCGTTTATCAGCGTCGCGGGTGCCGATTCTCGTGAGCATGCAATGACGAGCGGTCACAGACGCGCAGAGAAGTATATTAGAAGATCGTTGGCATGTTTTTGACGCAATGAAACACACGACATCCGCCGGTATAATGTTGATTATGTTCGTCGGTGCGCGCCTTGGATGGCCAAACTGGACACACAGCACACACGTGACTGCTCGGTTATGTCTTGAAACAGCTGCTGCTGTTCCATTCACACCAGCTCACCCCACAGTACAGTAGTCTGCGAACATACTCATATCACCGTCATTTTTTAAATCTTTTTTTCGTCGCTGTGTAACTCTCTGAAATAAACTGCCTACGAACACTTAGAGCTGGTAGTAGTCAAGGCACATTTAAATTCAGCGTTAAGACTAAGTTGTTCGTTTCAGCCTACCCCACATGGAACGGTACAGTGCTGCAATAGCAGTATCTGCATGGTTCGCGCTTGTGACAATGGCGCTATAAATATTTTAGTACAAAACTTGAATTCGTTGAGAATTACGAACAAGTTATTGGCCTAAATGTAGCGTACCCTATTCGTTGCTGTATTCGCCAGGTATCGGTGATTTACAATTTTCAAAGAATGTAACAGTGCAGAGCACCAGCGGACGTGACACTTGTCAATGGAGTTTGAGCAATAGTATAGATATACACGATATCGCACTGCTGAAGTGGATAAGCGAGTACGCAGTACAAGCTTGTACCACTCCAGACAGTGCGGTATCGTACTTAAACCACGCTCAGATGGCATAAACTACACCGTCATTTGTTTTATGGCGCATGACTACAGCCGAAAATTGCAAAAACAGTACGTACCAGTGCGAGCTGAGTATGGTTTAACCAGGCTATAGCCGCAGAAATGATACAACGGTCACATCGCGTTGACTAAGGGTTTTTAGTGATTTTTCTCGCAACTTTTGGCTGAAGCACAGATTTCAAGAGTGAATTGCGACGAAATGGAAGGAGATATACCAAGACAACCTGCGTATGAAATTTTAGCGTCAAACGTAGATTTTAGCAGTTTAAGTCCCTAGCCTACCCTCTAGGTTTAAGGAGGCCTGTGCGCGTGAGCGCTACAAATGGGTAGCCCTCTAAAAAGTGATTATTTTACCATTATTGGCTCGTCTAGAGTAAAAAAAAAACAATTGCAGACAGGCACAGACATGCAGCTTATGCTAAGGTTGTCGCACGTCTCATGAGCGTTGCTCAAATTACTTGTAGGTCTAGAGTTAGAAGACAGATTGTGTTAAAAGGCCTTTTTCGTAGCTGGTCTTGGCGTGTATATGTGAGCTGAGTTAGCCCGGATGATGGACGGACCTAGCAGGTGTGTGTGAGCTCCTGTGGGCTTGTTTACGACAGTCGACATGGCATCTGCATGCCACTGTAACCAGTTCATACAACGGTTACTGCCGTGTGTCCAAACTTAGCTCAGTCGTCATCTTGGCTTGCCGTTTTTTACTCGTTCTGAAAATATCTTTAAAACACGAAGCACACTTAGGAAGAATTTTAGACTTGCAGTGCCGGAAAGTTTGTTCATTTTCTGACTTTAAAACAACGCTGATAATAGGTAGCATAAAGTGAAGCAGAATATGGCAGAGGTCATGAGCCTGTGACTCGCTCGCGACCTGAGGCGCTGTATATAAATGTGTTCCGGTTGGTACGTTTAACTGCTTGATAATTATTGATTTGCATAATTCGTAGCCAACAGATCATGACCGTATATTGTTGTTATACTGTTTATTGGTATTGATTATTGCAGACGTCAGGCAGAAGGTGTTTACTCGCTGGATCAACTGGCGGCTGGCGCGCCTCGTCATAGACCATCCCGACAACCTGGTCGATCAACTGCGTGATGGCACTGTTCTCTCAACCACTCTGAGCACCGTCACTCAGGGCCTCTTCCAGCCAGTCAGTCGCTCTGTCTTTCCGTCTGTCGTCCAGCTTGTTAGACGAATCGCATGCCATTTGGAAGACACACTAGTGCAGTCCAAAATGGTGTCAGATGGAGTCCCTGACTACAAGGGGAATGGGAGAGTTGTGGCTCGACTCGAACTCCTAACAAAAACATGCAATAGCAGGTTGGTGCCCCTGGCAAATAGATAAGAAGCGATTGCGCCCGTTAGCAAATGACTTTGGTTACGTTATGCATAACGACATTTTAAATCGTATGCCTCATTGCGTTATGACTGAGCTTATTGTTAACTTTGTATAAATTCAAGAACATAAGTATGCATATGTCGACTGTCGTTGATAATAGCGTTGTTACTGTTTTTAATAGGCCACCGAGAGCCCAGAAAGCACTGTCGGAGCAGTAGTTAAATTCATAACAACGAACTGCGACCTCAGGGTAAGACAGCACTGCCAGAGTTTGATTATATTAATATGAAGCTAAGTAGGTGTGCAAAAATATAGTGCGCAGCCATCTGTTGTATTCGGAAAATCACATGTGGTTATTTAATTGAAATTATTCCAGATACTTCGGCGGTACCGGCCCCCTATTTCGAAGGTCCATTATTCCGAAAGTCCATTGTGCAGATACGCGCCACAGTGCTAACGTTTGGGTTAAGGTTAGGGTTAGGATTAGGGTTAGGGTTAGGGCTAGGGTCAGCCTTAGCGTTAGGCTTAGGGTTATTGGGAACAGTAGACTTTCGGAATAGTGGACCTTTGGAATTGGAATAGCGGACCCGAATCACTTCGTCGGCGTGAAAATCTCACTGCTGTGCTTCTCGACTTTGCTTGTCTGCGCAATCGTATTTGCAGCCATTTCTGTGATCCCCATGCATACATGTGGATACACGCACACGCAGACGTAGGCGGAAATGCACGTGCGAGAAAGATGTATGCAAGAACGAAACCGAGAACGAGTGCTGAGCTTTCTGGCTTCGTGGCCTCATCAGCAGCAAATGTGTTGGCAACGACAGACGCCAGTTGGAGAACGGCTCGTGCAGCCTGCAGTACTATTGCTATTGCTATTGCAGGCTACGGTCACAGTCTGTTTACAGCACTTAACGTCTTGTCCGCCACCAGTAGGCCTATACCTAGTACCTAGTAGGCCTACCTACATTTGGCTTACAATCTGAACTGCGTAAATCATTACGCTGTTAGCTTATTCTTTCCAGTCGCCGAATATACCGCTCTCAACCACCTGCCATTGGATGTTTACCGACAAAAACGACTTTAGTGCAGGCCAGCCGGTCGTTGGTGGCAACATAAAATTCATCGACAAACAATATCAGTTTTTAGCTGACCGTACTTAAGTAACGGTCGGGCTATTGGCATGATTGTCGTCCGTCTGCCTGTCTGTCTGTCCGTCACTCCGTCTGTCGTCCGTAACAGATGTATTGTGGCTAAGCTTTAGGTCGTAGGGGAAAACTTTTAAACGAATAATTAGCCATGTGTGTTAAACTCGGGCATGCAAAATTTCAGCCATTTATAAAGTGCAAGGGGTACATTTTCAAATTGGGGGTTGAATGGACGGGGTAGGAAAAATGTGCGTTTTCAACGGAAAACTGGCCATATTTGGGAAATGGTGAGAGGTACAGCCAAGGTTACTATTGATCACTAATAGGAAGAGGCATACGCCCTTTCAGATAAAATGAAAATCATCGACCTTGAATAACCTTGAAGGTCACTGACAACCAGTGCGGTCGGCTATCTTAGCGACAGCTGGGTTTTTTGTTTTATTCAAACTGCAATAATTAGATATGACGATGTTTGAAACGCGTGCTAATTAGGATTTAGGTCTACGCGTTTCAGTATCGTCTTATTTGCAAAGCCGACTGCAAGTTTTGAGCCTTCAAGTTTTCAACCATTATTCTACTGTACAGGGTGCGGCAAAAAAGTAGCCTCCTAAAGTTTTTTTGCTGTTTTCTCAGCAATCGTTTAGTATTTTAATTTCAAATTTTACAGGTTTATTTATTGAATCGTTTTACATCTAACTTCTAAGCAAAATTTGATTTTGTTGAAAAACAACAAAGTTAAAAACATTTTAACATGACCACCGACCGATTTTTCAGCATTAAAAATGTTCAAGTTAAAAATACTATTTAAGTTTTAAAGACCGGTTACAACGTTACTGCCGATGACGTCACAGTGACGCTTTGATAAACAGCAATTTATTCTGTTTATAAATTATCACAAAATTATCGTTCTTTTAAAGCTATCGCCGGCTGTCCACCGGATCCATCTTCCAGCAGGACGGCGCGCCAGCATCACGGCGCTGAGCGCACGGAACGGGCTGCGGACCAACTGTCTAGATTTCATCCCAAAGGACCAGTGGTCTCTAAATTTGTCGAATATAAACCCAATGGACTATCGCGTGTGGGGTGCAATGTTGGAGGCTTACTGCAAGCTTAAAACAAAGCCGAAAACAATTACCGAAGTCAAGAAAGCGCTTTTGGTTATCTGGGGCAACCTGGGGGACCGATCGACAAGGCTGTGAAAGACTTGGCAAATTAAACGACTGAAGGCTTGTGTTGGAGCTTGGAGCTGGCGGTGAACATTTCGAACATTCACAGTGACAATGGAATTCTGTCATCAGATTATTAATTAACTGTGATGTTTTAACGATGTTATTGAATTAATGTTGTAGCTTGAACATTTTTAAATGTTAAAAAATCGGTAGGCGGTCACGTTAAAAAGTTTATAGCTTCGTCTTTTTTTAACAGAATCACATTTTACTTGGCCGTTAAATGTAGAAAGTTTCATTAAAAAAGCTGTAAAATTTCAAAATAAAATTGAAAACGGTTGCTAAGAAAACAGCGAAAAACTTTAGGGGGCTACTTTTTTGGCGCACCCTGTATGTCATTCAAACTGTGCTGGTATAAACCTATGTACTAATATGAAAAAAACGTTTAATGGGGCTTACTGAGTATTCGGTTACACGCTTGTTGATCTATTTATTTTATTGTTTAGTCGATCAGCTGACAGTCTTTGTTAATTGTAGGACTCAGAAATCAGCAGTACCGACGTGTTGAACGGTGACAGTTCGGCAATACGCAGTTTGCTGTGGCAAATTATTCGACTGTACCAGGTCAGTTGCATGCCTTGTTAGCATATAATTACCGGTATATCAATATTTAATCGGTTCTGGTTATTTCATTTGCAATTTACATGCATCCGAGAAAGGTGAATTTTCTTTGACACAACTGCAAAACGCGACAATCTAATTTATTTGCGCACAGTTCAGTTCAGTTTATACTCTCTTAAAAATTTTTCTCAGAGGTCTGTTGCGTAAGCCTGGCTAAAAAATGAGTTTTCAGCCGAGCTCTGAATTGTCCACGACTGATGGTCGTAGAGCGCATATCCCAAGGCAGACTGTTCCAGATGAGTGCGCTGCAACTCGAAAACTCCGTCGGCCGAGCAGAGTTTTTGTTCGGGGAACAAACATATCACCACGCCCAACCGAACGAAGAGTGGAGTACGTACAGTTAGCAAATACCAGTAGTTTTGTGACAGGCTCCCACTAAATGATACGTAAGAAAGATTGGTAATCACCTACATGTAAAACCGTCGCATTAAAAGTTCTATAGCGGTTTTTGCTGTTCGACTGTCATGCGCAGGCTGCTTGCTTCTGTGAGTACTTCCTGGTTCTTGGAAGAGAAGTCTTCAAAAAAACTTGTAGCTGATGTAGAAAAATTGCTGCATCGACATTTTTACCGGCCGCATGTGACATCATAGTTGTAGCCTATAACGCACTGATCGAAGGCGTTCGAAGATAGGCCGCGCCACGTGAATTTGTAAATAGCAAGCTGCTAGCGATAATAAACATTAAGCAGATGATGCACTTGGATGAGGAGCTGAACAATGATGCGAGTGAGTGCTTGGCGGTTTCTCGTAGATAAAGCCGGCGATGGAACATCAGCATCAGCAGCAGCAGCAAATTTCCTCAGCAACTGACGATGACGTCACGGCGTCGTTACTCGCTTGGTGTCGCCACTGCACCGCCAGGTCTGTTGTCGGTCTTCACTCTGTGTATTAGGCTACATATCCATGCAATTTTCCACTGTGCGTAGAAGCTTGTGCCCGATTCTAGGTTTTTGTAGCTGAGTAGCTTCAACTTTATGCAGTAGTTTTCATTTTTACGTGCGACAGTAAAATGCTTCGCGCGTCTTAGCCATAGCCCGGGCGTCCGTCCGTCCGTCCATCACACTCTGCGATTGTATCAAAACGGCGCAAGCTAAGATCACGAAATCTTCACTTTTGGCTTCCCCAAGGACTCTAGTTTCCTGCGACGAAATTTTATGCCCCCTTCGAACGAGAGTGTTAAAGAAGGGTACCACCTAAAAATTTCATATTTTACTGCTATTGGCTCGCCCAGCGTGAAAACAGTTGTAGATAGGCACAGACTTGCTGCTTATCATAACATGCATTTGTGACAAGGTTTTTAAGCGTATCAATATCGATGACCTAGAACGACCTTGAACCCCCAAAGTAAAAGTTTGTAGTGAATTTTTCGCGATTTCGCCCTGCGACGCACAATTTAAGAGTGAATTGCGCCGAAATGGCTGGAGTTGGATCAAGACAACCTGCATATAAATTTTCAGCATCAAACGCCGATTTCAGCAGTCCAAGTGCCGACTTCCTAAGTTCAAGTAGGCCTGCGCACGCGAGCGTCAAAAGGGGTACGGCCCTGGTACCCCCCTAGAAAGTGGTTATTTTACCGACATTAGCTCATCTAGCATGAAAACCGTTCCTTATAGACATAAAAATGCTGTTTATCATAACAAACACCGGTGACAAGCTTTTTAGCAGTATTAACATCGATGACCTTAAATGACCTTAAGCCCCTAAAATTGAAGATTTAAGTGTTTTTTTGCGATTTTTGGCTGCAGTGGGCACTTCAATGGTGAATTGTGACGAAATGGCTGGAAATAGACCAAGGCAGTCTGCGAACAAGAACTGCTAAGGACGTCGCGGTCTCATGAGCTTTGCTTAAATTACTTGTTAAATTAATTATTATGCACATCACAGCGGCAAGACATAGCGCCTTTCCCATTAAGAAACTATAGTTACCCACTCACTGGACTAGACATCTCGCGGTGACGCAAAAACTCGGCTGGAAAGCAGTGGATGATAAATAACAACAGTTGGATTAACACATTAAACGCAAGAAGCACTTAAAAATCACTTTAAATGTTTGTTTTATTATAGCTTTTTTATCTAGCAGATAATACTAAAGGCGAATTGTGCAGATTCTGAAATGGAAAAAGGGGTACAACCAAAGTGTTTATTACCTCCGCCAAGGAGGTAATGTTTTTGCCGGTTTTTGTCTGTTTGTTTGTTTGTCTGTTAGCAAGATAACTCAGAAAGTTATGGACGGATCTTTCTGAAATTTTGAGGGTATGTCCGGCATGGCACAAACCACCAATGATTCAATTTTGGGAATAATCCGGCAGGCATTCTAGATTCTGGATCACTTTGAAATTTTCGTTACCATTTTGTTAAAAGGGGCATAAGGGAACCGCTGGCAAAGCGAAGATGGTGACGCCACCTGGCGAATAGCTTTGCCTTGGTGGAGGTACCTGCGGGCTACGACTGCTTTATAGTTGCTTATTCATTTTTGTTAAATGCAAGCTTGGTCTCATTTACTTCAGTGTCTTGTTATAATTGTTTGTTCATGTGAACAGCTACCAAGGTATGGATATTCACGACTTCAGTACAAGTTGGTATGACGGATCTGCATTCAATGCCCTCATACACAATCACTGGTCAGTCTCGACATCTTCTATTGTTTTTTGCTAGTTTATTGTATATGTGCGTGTGCCGAATTGTGCTTATGTTTGTTAGATTTGCAGAATTTTGTAAGTTACTAACGACACGTCACTGTTTGACGTTGCTATAGTTAGGCAAGAAGAAAGACATTTGTTCTGTAAAAAAAATTATCCCGCAACAATTCCCAAAAAGTTTACTAACCTGAATCGAAAACGTAGAAGTATCGGCAGCGCTTATCGCTACAGGTTGTGCTAATTTTAATTGTATGCATCACATTTTATTTAGGGAACAGAGCAGTTATAAAATTGACTTCTTGTTTACAAATGTTTGCATCAACCTGCCCATGATTTCAGCTAACTTCATCAATTTTCGTTATGCCGCCTACGATAAGCTTTTTGTTTCCTCATCTAGATTACTCATCAAAAATAAACTGACTGAACTCGACTTTCTGCCAACACCTGTCTGCTGTCGGTTCCACGTGTCCGCACAACCTTCGCCTTCCGCGGTTTTAGCATTGCAGCATGCAGCCCGCACAGTCTGGAACTCACTTTTTCAGCATTCGCTGTTCTTTTTCTGCGTAGGCTACATTTTAAGTCACCTTCTTTCCAGCAAGCCTACAGCTTCCCCTAGCGGCTCGACCAAGTGCCTCAGATTCGGCGACTAGCTGACATTGTGCACTTTAAACGGTGTATTTACTTACTTATTTTGGTACTTACTTACTTTAAGGCGTGGTAATGTTGTACTGAGTTGTAATTAACCCAGTGACGGTGTGACGTAGTTGTGGAAAATATTTGAGAACATTAATTTATGTTATTTGTTACCTAACAGCCGTGACTGGTTTGACTATAAGTCGATGTCGGGCCAGAGCAGTCGTGCAAAGCTTGAGCACGCGTTCCATCTCGCCTACGAACGACTTCACGTCGACAAGCTGCTCGACTGGCAAGGTTTTTCAACTTTATTGCATTTTTCCGCAAAAAGTGGACTTTTTCTTTGTAGTGGTCGTAAATAATGCACTGTACATCAACAGAATAAAATTGATTTTAGATAAACGTATATCATTTCGTGCATTAGTGACGAATTTTCACTGTCTGTGTTAGTGTTTGTCTATTAGTAGTTTTTTTTACAGTAGTGTAATACTCTTTCGAAATTCGTTTAAACTGCGAAAATATTACAACAAAATTAATAGTAGTGACTGCATATCAAGCGATTAAAATAGTCGTTGGTTTTTATAGAGCGTTTTTTCGAGTTTTCGGAAGCGCTTACTACATTTTATAAGTCCGCCAAAATGCCATTTTATAGATTTTTTTCCGTTGTCTTTTTAAGAAGGATACGGATGAAAAAGAATTGATTCAATTTTTGTTTTTTGTTTTGGATGGAAATTCGTTACACACATGAGCTGCAATTGATAGCGCAAAATGTGTAAAAAAAAGAAATCACAGCGCTCTCTGAATCCATCCTATTTGTTAAAATAATGAGAAAAAATAGAAAAAGCCTTAAAGGGGAAGAAGACGACAGGTTGCGGTCTGCGATTGTTTGACACTGCAATAACAGCACTCTGGTATGTACATACGTACGTGCAGATATGAATGTGGATTGTCTGGACGAGATAGCGGTGATGACGTACGTTGCTTGCTTGTGTGACGCCGTGCATCGCCATTCACCGGCTACTGATGCTGCTAATACTGATGCTGATTCCACTGCTCATCAGAAGGTAATTTGTCATTATGAAGAAGTTGGTAAGACATCACAGGCTGAGCGGTAGTTCAAGCCATGTGTTAACGGCGACTTCTCTTTCTTATGGGAAAGCCAAAAATTCGACCCCCCACAGAATCAAAACCCCTGATCTGATTGAGATAAAATATGACACGGTTGATTACGTCGGGGAGGGGACCCGTCGTGCAAAGATTTATGCAAATCCCTCCAAGGGGGGCTTCTCGGCAAATGGGTGAAATATATGCAAAAATTTTTCTAGCTGTACATATACCTTTTTTCAGAAACTCACCTACAGGTCAGACCTTTCGGCGGATTTTTGCGTGCAATGGCTCAAACGACGCGATGTCGCGCAAGGATGTGTTTTTTGGAAATTAAAAAATTTGAAATAACTATTTAACGTATTTATTGCAAAAATTTTTAGAAATTACAATGGAGCCTATGGGGAAAATTAAACCATTTCTTAAACGGTCATAACTTTGGCTGCGTATCGTAATTTTTGGTTATATGTATGGTTTTCGGGGATGGCCAATCTAATGGTGTTAATCAATTTTACCCCGGACCCTCCCTGGTTGCCATGGCAACGAAATTTGGGACAAAATGGGCATAACTCGGCTTGTGTAAAAGATATCTGCAAAATTTTTTGCGTCTATAGGGGGGTTTTTAAGGATGGGCCATTGAATGCTGCCAATCGCATTTACCCTGATCGACCTCCGTTGCCATGGCAACGAAATTTGGGACAAAATTGGCTATAGCTCGGTCTGTGTAAGAGATATCTGCGAGATTTTTGCGTTTACAGGGGGATTTTTGGGGATGGGCCATTGAATGCTGCCAATCGCATTTTTTCCGACCGACCCCCGTTGCCGTGGCAACAAAATTGGGACAAAATTGGCTATAACTCGACATATGTACAAGATATCTCCGAGATTCTTGCATCTAACAAGAAATTTTGAGGGTGGAGCAACTCAATAATTTTAGCAAGTCTACCGTGGTTGACAATCGTTGCCTTGGCAACGAAATTTGTAGAATTTTTGCCAAAAATTGGCTAAAACTCGGTTATCTACGAGATGAGCTCAAACTTTAGTTTGACTTGACTTTATAGACGTTTGTGGTCGGCCATTTTACGCGACGGTCCCAACTGCAATAATACGATTAGTTAAATTAGCATTATTGAAGTGTTTTCCGGGCCTATATTAAGCGGGTGATGCGTACAATATTAATTTGTTTATTTATATGGCCATTTCGTGGATATAAAAGGAATTTTGTTCAGTATTGTCAGCAATGCAGGCCAGCGGTGACGTCATGCCTGACGAGTGTCGTTTGCTTTGTTCAGTCACGCCATTAGGT
>Ga0209367_1011565_pt1 | contig 11681 bp, 10 predicted proteins | sample WorMetLIZISLAND2_FD_187412 | JGI IMG/M metagenome (GOLD analysis project Ga0209367, IMG submission 187412) | Marine gutless worms symbiont microbial communities from Max Planck institute for Marine Microbiology, Germany - Olavius geniculatus... ... | reverse complement strand
CCCCCAGACCCCCGTTATAGGCTCGCGCTCCGCGCTCGCCATGGGCCCACATGTGCAGTCCAAAATTTTCCTTAGAATAACCCCTGCTTCAAGGTCATCCAAAATCAATGGTTTATGTCATTTGAAAGCCAGTATGCGATTTCTTATTGGTGATCAATAACAACATATCGGCGCTAATGATGGGCCCTATCTTGCACCGTTTAGCCACAGTACATCCGTGACGGACAGACAGACAGATGAACGGACAGACGGACGGGCGACTACCACGAAAAAGGGTCAACCTTTAAGCTTACAGCTTAACGGTCGGCCGAAATCGCTCAATAAATAGTTAGAATATTTTGTGTGGCGGTCCTATTAGGTCGCATTAAGGGTCTTGCCCGTCCGTCTGTCCGTCTGTCTGTCTGACCATCTTTAACTGCAGGGAAAACCAGAATTGGTATGAACGTTCCTCGGGACAGGAGCAACCAACTATGATGATATTTTTCACTGTCAAAATCAAAGGTGAAGCTATCTAGTACGAACGTAAAAATGCGCTTGGCAAACTTAGTTCACAGTGAACTTTTATGCGTTCCCGATATAGGCTAGGTCTGACATGTGTTCGCCAGGCGACGGCGTGAAAATAAAAATAAATTAAGGTAACAGCTGGGTGGACGGCCGCATAACAGTGGCGTCGTCGTAGGGGGCAGTAGCCCCTCTCCCCTCTAAATTATACCGGTAACCTGTCAGAGATTTTTCTTTCAAACGTACAAAATTTGGGGTTGGAAATACAGCATTTGGAGTAATTTAGCAGCAGGATTGAAATTCTGAGCAACCATAATGTCCTCTGTCAGAAAGATGAAGCTCTCTCGTCAGAAAATTGCGACTTCCCGCCTACGACGCTGCCGCCTAATATGACGGCACTCGCCCGACATAGTTTTTTTGTTTATTATTTTGGACATTGTACACCACACTTTTCGTGCACAATCAGCTAACAGAGAGGAACTAAGTTCGCTTGTTTCATACCTGTCGTCAGAGGCTGTCGGCGGACACCAGTAGGACCTCATTCGGTCAACCAGAGCGAGGCAGACAGACGCCCAGTCATAGAGGCAGATGATCACCAGATTACCCAGCGAAAGCACTTCGTCACGTGGCAGATCTGTCAATCATTCAGTTAAATCAGTGAATCTCGGTCAATCTGTGGTCTTACGCGTACATTTTCCATCCAACGGAACGCACTGAAACGTACGCAACGACTAACGAACGCAAAAAGTAGGCCCTACGCAATAAACGCAGCTGACGCAACGGCCAGAACGCAACGATAAAAACGGTCGTTGCGTTGCGACGTTGCGTCGGGTGGAAACCGCGTTTTACAGCTGCTCTTATCACACGTGCCTGTAGCTCGTTGACGAGCGAACTCCATCCAGCCTTTGATTTGTGCAAGAACGCAATAAGTCGCGCGTCTCGCTGAATAAGACTTGCCGATTGTTGCATAACTTGCAGTGAACTATTTTTGTAACGATGAATTAGCTGTACGCTGTACAGCTTCTTCAGGCAGCAAATCGACAGCAAACGTCCACACCGTTAATGAAAAACCGGCGGAGCTAGGCAGCAGCGTATTTAGGATTTAGCAAAGGGGGGCATGACGAGCGCGCAGAGCGCGAGCCTATAACGGGGGTCTGCGGGCGGAGCCCCCAGCGGGATCTAAGAGCAGAGCCCCTAGTCGGGCGCCAGGGGGGCCAAGCCCCCCTGAAGCTTGCTTCTGAACATTCAATGGAAACCGCAAATTCGCCCATTTGTCTGAAATTTGGAAATGCAGAAAATCACAGATATTTGCATTGTTTTAGCAAAAAATAGACTTTAGCAAGCTGCAAAACGTCGTCACGGATTAATGCGAGTTACAAAAAAGCAATAAACTTCACAATAAGCACAGTAGGCCTACAGTACAATAATAAATGGGCCGTGTCAAACCCGGTCTGTCGTCGTCAGAATGCTTGATCCGTTGATCGTCGCCGATGTCGTCGCTCGCAAACGGTGACCCGGGTCTTTGGCGTTTGACATCGTAAAACGTATGCGGTCTGACGCTTTGCCATTGTCGTCTCCACTCGCTGATGACTAAGCTGAGCTCATAGTTACGTTTTGTCTATCCGTTCTTTGGACTTCTAGCTGTTCCGTGTGCGAGTGGCGGACTGGCAGCAAATGCTGTACAAGACAGCAGACGAGCGGGCGTGTCCAAACTGTCTATCTCTCCAGTGAAATAGGGCACTTCGTCGCTTAATGACATGATAACATGACACTGGCATACGGAGCTTGGTTCCTGGGATTCTCATACTGATGCGTTCTGATAACGTCGCACATAGGATCTATAATCTTTGGCACACTGCGATGCCGCTGCAGCTTGTGTTATCTGAGGACAATTTATAGGAAGCTCTATTAGTTACGCCTAAGAAGTGTACGTTACCAAACAGAGTACTGCATTCGTAACGGACCGTCGAGGTAATAGTGAAGCTGACGAACAAGTTCAGGTCGTGAGTAGGTGGCAGACGTCGGGTCGACGAACCACACCAGTTCCTCCATGTTGGATGTCACGTGCTGCGTGCAAAACATCACATTACGTACCAAATACACAGAGTGGCCCAATAAATAGTAAGCTCCTAAGTTTCTGTCATAACTGCATCAAATAGGCTATTTTACCTGCTTTCAAGTCTTTTTTTTCACCTGCAGCAGTATATACACTCTGCGTTAAATGTGTAACTAAATGATCACTATAACATCCTAAACGCGTAGCTACACTACCTTGTGAAATATAGCCATCTTGACTGCTTTAGAGGAAACAAATTACAAGTAAGCTTTCAGTAGGCATATTCTAAAGTTGCCCATATTTTACCAAATCGAAGGTCTGTTTAGGCTAAGTTAACTTGTTACATGTTAACTTGTTACATGCTGTCGTATCTGGAAAGTTAGTGCATCGCGCAGTGTGCCTGTTTACGTTACGTTACGTCGCAACTTTCGCTGGTAATGATTGCACCTGCTCACGGATGGATGGCCAGGCTGAGTTGACCTGAGTGGCTAATCGCAGATAGCTTACTGGTCTGCTGATGCTCACCCATCCAAATACCAAGCGGGCCAGCCCATAAATAGCGATGAAATGAAGACAGACCGTCAAACATCGGCACCAGTTGCATCGCTCGACGTCCGTGATGGGCTCAGGCTTGACGAGAATGATGACAGCCTTGAGGACGCGCAGTATCAGCTGTGACGGCTCAGTGGACTGAACGAGAGCGCTGAACTGGGCCGGGTCGAATCGACTGAGCATTTGACGCAGGTCGATCAGCAGGACGCGTTCAAACAGCATGTCCAGGCGCCGGTCTGTGTCCGTTATCTTCTCACCCTCTGTCAATCAGCGCGACAGATAAATAAAAATTAAATATTAATTATATTTTGCAAAACAGAAGCACACTGAGGCACACATAAGAAGAGCAGAGTTAGTGTTCTTTGGGTCAGAAAGGCCAAAATGACAGATGCCCATTTCAACATACCGACTTTTACAGACCAACGAGGACGAGGAAAACCTCAGTACATCTGGAAATTAAAGAGATTTGAAGAAAGATACGAGAGGACAGCCAGTTTCAGATACGGCCTGCAGGTGAAGGAAGATGGAGCACAAGATAGAGCTAAAAGGAAAGAAGTACGGTAGCTTTTACTTTTCCTTTTCCTTTTGTCTGGAGGATAACAGGGAAAATTATTAGAACTGCCATTATTGTTAAATATGCACAATTATAATCGTCAATTCTCACAATTTTAGGTTCAGGTAGTTTTTTTTGGTTTTGTGTTTTATAAAGGTTAAACTTTCTGTAAAGGTTAAACTTTTTTTGTTTCGTCATTATATGTAGGCCTATGTGCCATTTTGCCTGGAAAGGCCGTCCCCGAAATGACCTATAAGAAACTTACTGTGTCGGACGGGACGTTAAACCGTACTCACTCACTCACTCACTTTTTTGCCAGCACACGGAGCACGTTAGAGGTTTTTTCATTAACACGCTATAAAGCACTAAACTATTGTTGTGGATATTTGGGCTACTGCCCAGTGGCGTATTTAGGAGGGGCATGGTGCGATGCCCCCCTCCTTTGGCCCGACCAAGAAAATTTTTTACAGGCGACTTTATATGAAAAGGTGCGTTTTTTGCCGTTTTCCAGCAAATTTCAAAAATGGGCGAATTTGCGGCTTCCATTGAACGTTCAAAAGCAAAAAGTGTTTCAGCTTCAAGGGGGCTTCACCCCCTGACCCCCGTTATAGGCTCGCGCTCTGCGCGCTCGCCATATGCCCCCCCTTTGCCAAATCCTAAATACGCCACTGCTACTGCCCAACCGACTGTGATACACTGGGACCATCCTAATTAGATTCTTTAGGAATCCGCCCATCGCTATAATTCTTCACCCAATTCGAGCCTTTTGATTGGCTGCCGGCTCGTGTGCTTGTTCTTGTTTTTGAGCCATGTGCTTTTGGGGTTGAGTAGTCGTTCAGTAGTCGTTCAGTAGAGTCGTTCATTCGGTATTGTCTGTTGATTGCTGATAACTGCTCTGTGGTACAAGAGACATCTTCTAACTGCCGATGAAGTTCTTGTCGTTTGTTCCTTTCCTTACCTGTTCGTGACAGCCCTCCCAACGCCCTGGGACGGAGTCAAAAAGTTGAGCTACCGGTAGGTGGACCGTCTGTCTGAGTGGGGAGCTCGTGGCTGGTGTTTGCTCTAGCTTGTCATCGACAACAGCTCCCGGGGGCCACAATATTTGCTAACTTACTGACTGAAGATGACAAGACAAGTAGCAGTAGTGAGGATGTAGTAGTTCAAAAGTAGTGTTGACTAGTGTAGCAGTAGTTGTAGATTTGGACTGTGGTTGCAGCTGTTGTTGTAGTTGTAGAAATAAGTATAGTCATGTAGTAATGTAGTTTAGTGAGCCTTGTTGTAAGTAAAAAAGTAAGCTAGCAAGCTAACAGACTAACCGAGGCAGGTGACTATTCGTCCGTGGTGTGAGTCGGCAACGACCTGGTCGCTGGCGGTAGTAAGCAACCTCATCATGCGTCCGATCTGCCTCATCTCAGAGTCGGAGGCAGGCGGCGCCGGCGTGTCCATATCACCGAGGTTCATATCAACGATGATCAGAGCCTGGCCGGAGTCATCACGCAGAGGCGCCGCCAGACGTCGCTCTGCGTACGCCATCGCTGACACCGGCTCAGACGAGTCAGCACACGCGAAAAGATACTCCCTGTTATAGACAAAAAAAGTTTTAAAAAACAACCTCGGAGCCGAGCGTCACCTGCCATATAAAATCACACAGTGTTACTTGCAGTGCCAGTCTGCCACTGGAATAATATAACCTAGTAATGTAGGCCTAAGCAAATCATTTTGCTAAACTAAAACCGTAACCAAGACTCTTTCTCAAGACGAAAACCAAGTTTTTATTTTTCATGCAGCATCTAACGTTTAGCGTATTAATACCACTCAATAATTATTTCGTTAAAGAATTATAATTAGATGTGACAAAATAGGCTACGCAATGCATGCTATTCAATGTCCGTCGACGGTAACTACTATTTGATTTCATAGCTACTTAGCTTATCTCGAAATATAAAATATTAAATTGCAATTGCTAGCAAAATCGTCTTGATATTTCCAAAACCAAGACTTTTTGCCCTTAGATGCAACTAGTCTCAAGGCGCATCGAGACCTTAACTCCACTTAGATATAGGCCGACACCAGATTTGCCAACGGCGGATGAATAGAAACTGGTGGACCTGGAAAATGCAATCACAGCTGAAATAGCTAAAGTTGGTAACCAAAAGTTCTAAAATATGTGACACGTTTCGCCCCTTATCTTGCGGTGTACCGGGACATTTTCTTGCTACTCCTGTTTGTCGCCGTCTATGTAATATTCCGTTTACACGACGAAGCTGGCTAGTAATTCAACACGCGCTAATCGAGTTGGCTTCATCGTGTAAACGCTCGACAAGCGATCGTCACAATTTCCACACGGAGACGTGACCGTAAAAGAAACGGACGATACTAACAGGAACAGATTGTCGCCCTGTCTGAAGGCGGGTGTCGTACTGTCGCAGGCGACGACACGGCCGCGCGACGTCGTGAAGACGCGGTGGATGAGCGTGGTCTGAGCGTTGAGATCTTTGGTCGCTGCGTAGACGTCGACGGCCAGCACGCGCGTGCAGCAGCGAATCAACCACAGCGCCGCGCCGCGACACATCCGCACCAGCTTCTGACGAGCGACCAGTTTGTGATACCCCGCACTGAACGCCCCGCACACGCCCTGTGCACGACGCAAGCATGCAAGAAACGCTGAGTCATTCCCGAGAAATAAGGCCCATAGGCCGGGTGACACTGACCTCCGTTTCTTTAACTCTCACCTCAGACACCAGTTTACACTCTAGGATTACGATTAATGCATCGCGCGGTGTGCCTGTTCACATGATTACATCCCGGCTTTCGCTGGTACTCTGCGCCTGCTCACGGAGGGATGGCCAGGCTGAGTTAGCTTGGGTGGCTGGTTTTTACGCTGTGAAGCTGACGCAAAAAGTACAGTTGGATTCAAACTAGAACCGAAACACGAAAAGTGCACACCAGGACGGTAGGCACGACAGATAAATCTGTTGCAATGAGAGCACCTGATAAAAGTCGATGTAAGCGGGAGTGAACGCTGGAGTGGTGTCGAGCTGTCGATTCGTCTGGTAGTTGACAGTGTCAACCGCCAGTACGCCGAACACACGCTCACTGTCGTCTCTCAGCGGCACAACTACCAGCGATCCACCGTTCTTTCTCTACAACCAAACAACACTGAGCTCGTGCTAACACAACTTTTGGCGGCAGCCGTGCGTGATAAAGCAAAGAACAGCTAGTGAACGCTATGCGATCTCCACGGGCGTGGATTAAGTAGGTTTACAGGAATGGGTGGAGTTCGTACTGCGTGCTTACTTACCCACCCCAGCAGCGGTTTAACATATGCTCAATTAATGAATCGTTTATTTAAATAATAATAAGGTCGTCACGCCATGGTCTGCAAGAAAGCTCCTGGTAAGATTGCTAGACACCAGGTGCTTAACGACGTTATCTGGCGCGTTATCTCAACGCGGCCGGAATACCTGCAACCAAGGAGCCATCAGGCTTAAACAGGCAGGACGGCAAGCGTCCAGATGGGCTGACTCTAATCCCGTGGCAAGGTGGAAAACCTCTTATATGGGATGTCACAGTTACCAGTACGTTGGCTGCATCATTATGCAGACATTGCTGCCACAGGCGCAGGACTGGTGTCTGACCAAACAGCTGACAGAGAGGCTGATAAGTAGGATCTATGCTGACTTCATGGCGTCCTACGTCTTCGAGCCTATTGCGGTGGAAAACCTGGGGCCCTGAATGCTTCAGCGCTAGAGTTCATCAACAACCTGGGTCAGAAAATGAGTAACCTTTCTGGCGACGACAGAGAGACCCAGTTTTTATTTCAGCGTATCTCTGTGACGATCCAACGTTTTAACTCGGTGCTTTTGCACGACTCGTTTTCCATGGATCCACCGGACCAATAGCCATTCCATCTTTGTTTTTAACTTTTGTTTTTAACCTCCTGGGAACCTTTACTACAGGGGGTATAAAAAAGTAATAATATTCGTCACTTTTAATCATTAATTGCGTGGTTAATTTTCGAAGGTCTAGATGACAAAATGCTTGAATTGCTGTATGTCAATGAGAACAATGACTATATAATAGCAATTCAGTGAAAAAAGAACGATCATATAGAATTACAGAATGTTATTATAGTTGGTAGACTTACGTCGACCTCCAGTTCCGGATTCCAATAGTGAGCTCTGCTGTGCGACGTGATTTTTGGCACATGAATCGGAACGCCTTTTTCAATGCAGTCAAAACTGTAAAAAAACATTCAAATTGTTCAAATTATTTAATTTCTGGTACCACAAAAATAATTCAAACGGAAAAAAAACAAAGTTACAGCAAGAAAGATGTCGGTCCACTGCCGACGTGTGATACGGCCGTCCGCTTAAGTACATACAAAAATTACATACGTTTGAGTTTGAACTTTACTGAAAGTCTAGCATTGTAAGCGTTAGCAATAAAGTAGGCTTAGATCAGGTCGTATTCATGCACGCCGCGTCTACGCGAGGTATGCATGCGTCACTTTCGGGAGCTTTGTACATTCGATACGTTTGAGCTTTGACTGTTGAGCAAAAATTAGCACACCGGTTACGCACGAACGTTCACGCCGATTACAGTGTTGATGCGGCTTTTCCTTCTCGAGTCAGAAGCCAGTACGGGACAGACGGGCAAACAGACAGACAAGACCCGCAATGCGGCCTACTATAAGACGGCCGTAGTCTGCCGCATAATCAATAGCCTAACCTACGCTTTCACGTTAAAACAGAAAAAGGAATAGGATTTAAATAAGTACACTGCCGAAAATCATAACAAACCGGCTATTTTTCACATTAAAATTAAACTAAAAATGCCCGGACATAGCCTATCATTGCGACTGGCTTGCCTTACGGCTGCGGTGTTTCTGTCCAGCCCTTTGCCGAGTAGAAAGTCCGCCTGTTCGTCAGTGGCGGCGACACATCGCAGCATAGGTCTATACTGAGCTGCTGCTGCTGCTGCAGATGCACGGGCGGCTGTCGACTGCCTCTGCTGACCACTGGCGCCGCTGACACCGCTGCGTTCCAGCAGTGAAAGTGAGCAGCCAACCTTCATACCACCGCCGTACTCCAGCGCGTCCTGTTACAACAACGACCACGACGTCATTTGGTAAGAGGCGGAATCGCCGATCATTGCACCGCCTGGTGAATCACTTATAATCATCTTTTCTTCGTAAGTAGGATTAAGCAACTGCATGTTTTGGCTGAGGATTTGACCGCCAAAATCTTCCCTTCTCCTGGGGGTTAGGGACCCAATTTAACACAATGTGTCACTACCCCCCCCCCGCAAGTGTACCTGCCAATTAGCATCTAATTCCGTCGTACGGTTTGAGCCGGGTGCACGCTTGTGACGGACGACGGACGACGAAACCATGCTACGGAGAAATGTGTAGCAATCGGCGGAATCCGTCTGAAAGTTAAAAAAGCACGAATACTGTGCGTGATAAAAATGACTAATAAAAAACTTTTAAAAATTATTAGAAAGATGCAAAAAGTGCGCTTTGCGGGAGTTTCTACATCAAGACAAGCTACCATGACTTGAGACGACGTAACGGTACGCTACATCAGATCATGTCATAAAGATGCGAGAAACGATTATGGGACGATTCGTGCACTGGACGAAGAGGACGGAAGAGCGAATGCCACGATTACTGTTTTACTGGTTAATTTTTGCAGCCAACAGATGACTAGAAGCACAAAGTAAACCTACTAGGTCTGCAGACAGCGATAGAACTCGCTGGCGACGTATATGACGAAAATGAAGTCACATACACATAGCCTACGCAGGTCTGCAATATGTATGCATTTCTGCTGTTGCTTAGCCTATCTCACATAGCGAGCACTTAGTCGAAACAGTGCACGAATCGTCTTATTGCAGCATCAAAAGAAATGCACGGATCGTCTCAATACCCAAGAAACAGAGTATTAACCTGGCGTAGACCGTGGAAGACCGCCTGGTAGACAGGATCAATATCAGTAGCTGCAGACTCGGCTGCATGTCTGATCTGATGAAGCCATTCTTTGCGTGCTTCAATACGCCCGGTCTCACCCTCTGATAACTGCATGTCACAACGCACGTAACCTCGAACGAAAACAATTTAACTGCATTCTCCGTCGATATAGCCTACAATATTGACAGTCAGCGTGCAAATTTGAAGTCAACAAGATAATGTTCATATGAACACGGAGTCTGTCCAATACATTTCGACAGTTTACAGTATATGTCCGTATAAATATAATCAGTGATCTGTTTAGACTGGTAGAAAAAAATCAAACAGTTTAGTTTCAAATTGTCAGTTACGAGACCATTCGATTTGTCACCAGCGCTTTACTATAAAAAGTCCATCGTCACCATGCGTCTCTCTTGCACCGTTACGGAGATATAGCGCCTCAAAGATAATGGGGTCACGAGTTTGATCTTTTGAACTCACGTGACGTTATCGGTCACGTGACCATTCGACTTCCGGGGGTCGACATCATATGGGTGGTACATAGTGACCATGCGTCCATGGCACCGTTACGGAGATGTGGCGCCTCAAATGTTGGACGCACGGACGAGGAAACGAAAAAAAGGAAGGAAAGAAAGAGAAAAAGGAACGGGTAAGGAAAGGAAAGGGAAAGGGAAAGAGAAAGGGGAAAAGTAAGGGAAAGGGGAAGGTGAAGGGGAAAGGAAGGGAGAAGGGAAGGTAATGGGAAGGAGAAGGGAAAGGAAAAGAGAAAGAGGAAGGAAAAAAGAGAAAAATGAAAAGAAAAGGAGAAGGGAAAGGGGAAGGAAAAGGGAAAAAGGGAAAGGGAGAAAAGGAGAAGGAAAAGAAAAAGGGAAAGTGGAAGGGGAAGTGAAAGGGAAAGGAAAATGGGGAAGGGGAAAGGGAAAAGAAAAAGGAAAAGGGAAGAGGAAAGAAAAAGGGGAAGGAGAAAGGGAAAGAAAGGAGAAGGAAAAGGAAAGGGGAAGGTGGAAGGAAGAAAGCTTAAAAAAAGTTGGACGCACGGACGGACGGACGGACGCACAGACACTCAGGTGATTTTATATTCTGTCACAGACAATACAGGGTGGTCCAATAAACGTCACAAAGTTAATGACACCATAATTTTGCAACCGTACATCACAGTCATGGGATTTTCAGCAAAATGTTCCGAAAGAAATTCTTTACATGACTAAAGTCAATATTTGAATACAGCAGTTAAATAATCTTTGTTATTGCCGATGGCTGGTATATCAGCAGCAGAAATTACTAGAAAGAAACAAGTGTTTTGTGTTGATAACCTGAACCCAGATGTCTCTGTTGAAAAAATGGAAGACTTTGTCGCTCGTCTGCAAATCAGCTTGGTATCATGTTTTGAAGTTAAAACGAGGCGGCGCTTCAACGAAGATATGAGTAATGTGAATAGAAGGGCTTTTCGTGTCTGCATCTTCGAGGAAGACCGAGATCGGTTTTTAAATCCCGAGGTTTGGCCTCATTCAGTTCGAGTGTCAGAATGGTTTTCCAAACGAGATTCAGCAGGTCCGGTTGGTGGCGGAGACAAACGGATACGTGTCGGTAATGGCGAACATGCTTCAAATGCGCCTGGTGCGGTGGCAGTTGTTCAGCATCCAGCATCAGTGCAGCCGTCAGCAACTGTCGTACATACCCCAGCTCAGCCGGATTGTGAAGACATCAGGCGCGATAATGATGATAATGACGACACTATCATTGTGACTTCAGAGGAGAGAAGCATGGAGGTTACCGATGCCACTGTTCATGCCGAGTAATGGAGTTTGTTGTAAACCTTAAAGTTATGTCATATAATATGCATGGCTATTTTCAGAGTTGCCCTGCTCTTGATGAGCTTATTCCCGTAGAGCAGCCTGATGTTATTTTACTTCAAGAACATTGGCTCACCCCTGCCAAATTAAGCTCATTTGATGATCATTTTGTTGATTATTTTGCTTCTGGTTGCTCTGCTATGTCAGACTGTATTGAATTAGGTATGCTTAGGGGTCGTCCTTATGGTGGAGTTA
>Ga0209367_1011564_pt1 | contig 11681 bp, 5 predicted proteins | sample WorMetLIZISLAND2_FD_187412 | JGI IMG/M metagenome (GOLD analysis project Ga0209367, IMG submission 187412) | Marine gutless worms symbiont microbial communities from Max Planck institute for Marine Microbiology, Germany - Olavius geniculatus... ... | reverse complement strand
ATAGTTGTCAGTGCTTCGTATGGAGCCTTTCTGTCCTTGCCTGACATTGTAATCTTATTTGTACCATGTTTTGCTTCTGTTCTTGAATGTCAGTGCTGAACTAATAAATAAATAAATAAATAAATAAATAGCTAAAGTCATCCAGCCATCCTCAACCCCCATTCCCTGCAGCATTCAGCAAACACGCACACTCTAACCCTAAGTCTGACCCTAGCTCTAACCTGACATTGCTACTGCATGCAAACTGCCAGGCGAGGAACTTTTGCCCGCACTTCGTCCGAGTCTTTGAGCAATTTCGCCATTTGATAATAAGAATGCCCAGCTGTCAATAGAGCAGACGTGCTACAGCCTATACAGTTCCTGTTACAGTACTGACATTCAAGGTCATCCAAGTTCAATGATTTTCATGTCATTTTAAAGCCAATATGCGACTTCCTATTAGTGATCAATAGGCTAGCAACCTAGGCCCTATCTCGCACTGTTTAGCCACAATACATCTATGACCCATAAACGGACGATAGACAACAGCCGTGCCACAGACGCGCTATACAGCACATACAGCGCATACAGACGCGCTATACTGCAGCGCGTCAAAAATCACAAAGAAAACTTTACCACACGATCGCTGCACCAGATATTAGTAACAGGAATGCTGTACCGGCGCCTGCCTAGACGCAGCGGCGTTGAAAGTGTATCGAAACATGTCGTCCGGGCAGGAAGTCGTCCCAGTGGCCGCGGCGCCGCTTTTTCCTGCCAATGTTGTCAGCAGTTCGTCTGCCGCCGTGGAATTTCCGCCGCCAGTCGCGGCGACGGCAGGCGACGACGCCGAACAGGAAATTCCATCCCCGATGTCTTGAAGCGTTGTATCATCATTCCCCGGCGACCGACCGAGGCAGGAAAACAGCTTGAAAAACTTGCGACGTTTGCACATCTTCCCCATGATGACGTCAACACCGAGCACAGACAACTCGATGACGTCACGGCAAAAATAAGTAACGACTTCTGCGCTCGAAAGAACTTCCACCACAAGCTGGAATTATTTCAGACTCGTGCGAAGCCGCAACAGGAGGTTCTACCACTGCGGCCAATACGTTCTGCTGCCGCTGCTGCAAGAAGATTATGCAACAAGAAGTTTTTGTTCTCGAGTTACGACGTCCATATGCGACGTACTTTTTGTTAGCGGCGCCAGCTAGCCTAACACACTGCAGGAGTCGACAGCTGATGATGAAAACCACGTTCTTACGACGGACCAACGCGAATTCAACAGCCTTAACAGAAACTTCGGGCGGCTACGATCGCTGCTAACTCTGCACGGGGTCTAAACGCCGCGTACCTCGAGACGTATCTGCAACGTCGGCATCGCCGCAACTAGGACCCTTGCCCTTGTTCATGACACGCCAGGGCTCGCCAGTTGATTACATACGAGTACGAGTGACAATCATTGCCGGTACAGCGACCTAACGAATAGGCCAGACGAGGCACGACAGCGACCATTATCACGGCATTGTTACGGCCACGCTCATTCTGCAGCGCCTAACCGTGAATTGTTTGCGATATATACACAGCATAACGGGCCTATAGCAAGGAACCCAACTGTCGCTATACAGTGAACTATTATCTAGCCGAAACCCGGCCGGCACAGAAGAGAGGCGCGCGGAAGCGATGAATTCCGTTCCACCAACGAGCGGCAGCGGATGCTTTCGTTCAAAGATCACCCACGCCGGCAATGCAGCGTTTGATGGCCATCCACAACCAATGACATAGGCCTAATAACATTTGCTACCACCATACTGGCAACAGGGAGACCGTGGCATCAGTTTAGGCGTAAGCTAGTAATGCTAGAAAGAGAAACAGGTAACTGCTAAACGAACTTGTACACTCCAGACATGGGCGCAGCCTAAAACCGAAGCCGGGAGAATCAGACTGAGGCGCAGAGAAAAATAAATCGAAGGCCAATAAGGAATAAGGCCGAGAACGGGAGATAAAGTTATGGAGAGGAGCAGTGTCAAGAGCGCTATAAGCTCAGCGGGATCAATCCAGCTGCAAGCACATTTATGAACATGAGAAGTCCCTAAAAAATACATGTAACGGGCATAGGCCTAAATCTCGTTAGTTCTGCAGCAAAAATTTGCATTCCCGAGCCGAATGGCCCATATGGGCGGCGATAATGTCCGTTTCCGTAACCCTCAGCCAGACACCAGTTTACATTGCGAGACCACTGATACCGGGCTAGTGCATCGCGCGGTGTGCCTGTTGGTACTCACTGCGCCTACCAATGGATGACCTGAGTGAAGACCCTGAGATGACCCGAATGGGTGCAGGTTAAATACATACAGAAATGGTTTAGGCTACCCACCAGCCGACAATCACGACCCATCCCATCCAAGTAGGCCTACTAACCGGGCCCGACGTTGATAAACTCACTTCGTTGATGCGACCAACGACGTTACCACCCAAGCCAAACCGCCACTGTTGAACCAGAGTTCGGCCCCCAAACGCCGCGGGGCCCGGCGTAACTTACCCCCTACCCCGCCCTCTCCGCGGGTCTGGCACTACGCCGCCACTGTGATCCGCAAATTCAGCTAGCGGATCAGAGTCCGTAGGCGGGGCGTGTGTCCCGGCCGGTCGGCCTGTAAGTGCGTGAGGACGGGCCGGGCTGGGTTGAGCTGGCGGTTGCTGATGTAGACATCGAGCAGGCACAGATCAATAATCGACTTGATGAACAAACCTAGAGGCCTATACCAGGCTCAGCAGCCCGGCCAGACGACCGACCGATGTGTCGCCGTCTAGCGAACTGTATTGAATTGACGTCATCGCACTAGGAGCCTAGCATTTCAATGATCAACGGTACGATAGGCCTATCAGCGCAGCAACGTGCATTAAAACAGTAAATCTGAGCTAATGCTCATAAGACGCGCGACGCAGGCTGCCTTGGTCTATATCTCCAGCCATGGCGGCGCGATTCACTGTTGAAATGTGCGCTGGAGGCTAGAATCGTGAAAAATTCACTAAAACGCCCTATAGGCCTAAATTTGGGGGTTCAAAAACCGTTCAATGTCGTTTAAGGTCATCGACGTCCTTTAGAACAGCTCAAGGACAAAAAAGTTGTGGTGTTGGCTTTGGCCTCGAAGTGCATTTGCGTGGCCTTGGTCTTGGCCTCGAGAACGACTGGCTTTGGCCTTGACGTTGGCGTTGAAAATGCTGCAGCCTCGAACCGATCTTATTTCGATCCAATTTCGTGGATCGTATCATATCATGCCTACCTTGATGGCGCTGCTGAGCTTGGAAGAGCGTCGTTGAGTAGCTATGGGAGTGTTGTACTTGTACTTGTACTTGTCGCTGCTGCTGCCTACGTCCGAACTACTTCTGACAAGTAGTTCCCGTTCCTCTGACAATGTTCTGCTGCACTGTGTCATTAATGGTCTCCTCGGGTTGATATCACCGGTCGGTGTTTCCGTGGTAGGACTGGCAGGCGATGAACTAGATGTGGATAGACCAGCAGCCTTGATGCCTTGTTGTCTACTGCCGGTCCGCAACACTCCGGCCGGCTTCTTTAACCAACGTCTGTACAGTACACGTCGTGTACACAATGACGTCATTAACGCAGTGTTTGAATTATAAACAAGAAGCTCAGCTGTCGCTAAGATAGCCCACCGTACTGGTTGTCGGTGACCTTCAAGGTCATCCAAGGTCATTTCGTCTGACAGGGCGTATGCCACTTCCTATTAGTGATTAATAGTAAATTTGACCGTAAGCCGTATCTCTCACCGTTTCCGAGATACGGCTACTTATAGCTTGAGACTTTCCATTAAAAACTGCGGCCAAACCGCTGCAGATGGAGACTTGGTTACTACTGTCATCCTATAGGAAGTCGCCAGCGCCCTATCCGACGGCACCATCGCCGACCTTGTACGCCGTACGGCTTACCGTTCAGCCACAATACATCCGTGACCGACGGACAGACGACAACCATGCCAACAGCTCGACAGTTACTTAAGTACGGTCGGCTAAAAATTTGCTGGGGGAGAGAAAGGTTGAATGTTTCGATTGCCGCAGTGGCGTAGCCAGGATCTAGTTGTAGTGGGGGCACTCGAGGGGTGGAGTATGCGGAGGGGTGTCCCCTCCCCACGAAGAAGTCTGAGGAGGGGGCTGTGTCCCCTCCCCAGAAAATATTTGTATTTTTGCGTGAAAATGACGTTTTTCGGTGCACTTTTGGGCACTATTTTGAGTAACTGAGTAGGCTCCTAGAGGAGGCACGACATGCCCCCAGTGCCCCTCCCCCTATGGCTACGCCAGTGGACTGTCGAAGTCCGACGAAAACTGTGACGTAAGTGGCATATATTGCATATACGACGTAGTATATAGCTGACCCCGTCCAGTGTGTTGGGGAAGGGGTTAAGAAAACAATTGGGGGTTTAACTTTCCCACATCTCCCAGCAATTCAAACACTGCATTAACGTTAACTCGGCTTCCTATCCCTCCCGGACGGGTAGGCAAACTGCAGTGACGTACGTGCAAACAGGATTCGGAAATCTTATAGAGCAAGACGTACCAAGACCGCCTAAGCAACAACAAGACTGCAGTAAGAGCCTATATGGCAGGTGACGCTCCGTTTAACCGTTAACATTTACCATCCTGGCGACTGGGCCGAGACCCTGACAGCCTGTTTGAGATAAGCAGTAGGCCTAATCGCTTTTCCCAGAGAACGCTATTGGATAGGCCTAGAACGAACACATATAGGGCCCCGGCCCGGCCCACTAGTGAGATAGAACTATCGTTGTCTTGGGGCATTTGCGACAGCTGGCTCAAGCTGAATAACCTATAAAAGTTGATAAAACATGCATTTTTCTTGCATAATAGCCAGCTTTGATCGTAGAGTAATTAACAATAAATTAATCATTAATGATTGAAAAGTTGATTACAGCACTATTAATATTTTTTTCACGTGCTACAGCTAGGCCCTTATGCTATAGCACGATGTGTCGTCTGTCTGTCTGTCGTCGTCGTCTGTAACGGATGTATTGTAAGCTAAACAGTGCGAGATAGGGCTTTGGTTGCTATTGATTACTAATAGGAAGTCACATATTGACTTTCAAATGACATGAAAATCGATGACCTTAAATGACCTCGAAAAGTCATGACGCACTATGGTATGCCAATCGTGCAGTATTATGGCTAAACGGTAAGTAAGTCTTAGGGGGTCGGCGATGTACCATCGAATAGGGCGCTGGCGACTTCCTGTAGGTTGTCAGTAGTAACCATTATCTCCATCTGCAGCGGTTTGGCCGCAATTTTCAATAAATCGTTTTAAGCTATAACTGGCCACATCTCGAAAACAGTGAGAGATATGGCCAAGGTTACTATTAATCACTAATAGCAAGTGGCATATGCTTTTTCAGATTACATGAAAATCATTGACCTTGGATGACATTGAAGGTTATAGTACTGCAACAGAAACTGCGGGTATAGGCTGTAGCGCGTCTTCTCTAGCGACAGCTGGGCTTTCTTGTTCCAATCGTTACAATGGCTAATAATAATAGTTTGAATCTGTCCGCATAGGCCTATACCTGAAGCTGGATTGGCGTGGTTTCTGCTGCTGTGAAGTAAATTCTGATGTCGCATCGGTCGCCGCCGGCATCCACCTTATACCTGCGCCCACAGAACAGACTACTTATTAATCAATAGTTCTGTCACTCCGTACTCTGCAGTGATGCATGCTGCTCGTTTATAACTTTCGCTTATACTACTCCAGACGTAAATGCATCAACAGGAATGGTTTTGTGGCCAGCATTTTCAAAGCCAAGACCAAGGCCGGTTGTCTTCCAGGCCAAAGCCAAGACCACTCGGTAACGGAGTCTAAAGATGTAGGCCTAACGTCTAATTCTAATGCCAACCTGTACGTATCCGCACTAAATTAAAACTGCAGATTCAAACACTTAATCCTGCATACAGCCATGGTAACATAAAAAGCGAGCAATCATACACACAAATATTATAAACTCATTGCTCAGAGCAAATTCACTGCAAGTGACTAGAGGCCAAGGCGTCCTCACGGTCGAAAACAGTTCTCCTCGAGAACTCCATCCCTGCAAGACGGCGTATAACGAGACAGGTCAAAATACTAAGGGAGGGGCTGATGAGTGATGACTGACGACCCAACCATCAACGTAGCCAGAAATTGGAGTTGGGAGCAGTCGGAATGAGGCCCGAAGATCATGAGCGGCGTTGAGCCCGACCTATAAATTTTGACTTCTTACCAAGGCAGGAAAATTGGTCCGAAAAAAACCGTAGGTTTTTTAGGTTTAAAAAACCTTTAAAACTCAAAATTCCAATGTTTAGATTTTTTAGGTTTTTTACATATCATATTTCATTTTTACGTGGTCTTAGCCATCGTCGAGGCGTCCGTCCGTCCGTCTGTCACACTCCGGTATTGTGTCAACACAACGCAAGCTAGGATCACGAAATCTTCACCCTGGACTGTCGTGAAGTCTCTAGTTTTAGGATCCGTAAAGCTTTTCCCGAAATTCGAAAAGGGTCACCCCCATCGAGGGCGCTAAATAAGGGGGTACAAAAAATTGGCCATTTTGAGCCAGTAGGCCTAAGTCGCCCTATTTCAGAAACGGTGCGAGATAGGGCCTACGTTACTATTAATCACTAATAGGAAGTCCTATACTCCCTTTCGATTGACATGAAGATCAGCGACCTTTAACGACCTTGAACGCCCACAATAGGGTTTTTAGTGATTTTTTTCGCGATTTTGGGCTGCAACACACATTTCAAGAGTAAATTGCGCCGAAATGGCTTGAGACAGACCAAGACAACCTGCATACAAAATTTTTAGCATTGAACGTAGATTTCAGCAGTTCAAGTCCCGACCCCGTACGTTCAAGAAGGCCTCCGCACGCGGGCGTCAAAGAGGGGTGCCCCTATAAAAAATCGTTATTTTACCGCTGTTGGCTCGTCTAGCGCTTGCAGATAGACGTAGACGTGTTGCTTACCAAAACAATAACTGCTGACAAGCTTTTAACGGTTCAACATTAATGACCTTGAATGACCTTGCACCCCCAAAATAGGCGGCTTTACTGATTCTTCTGCAATTTTTGGCTGCAGTACACAGTTCAACGGTGAACTGCACCGAAGTGGATGGAGATAGACCAGGGCAACGTGCGAACAGCAATTGCTATAGCCTGTCGTGCGTCTCATGAGCTTTGCTCAAATTACTTGTATATTTTAATCATAATTTTTGAGTTATGAGTCAACTACACGTTTACTTCTCCTTGTTATAATATTTAGAAAACAATGTGATTATGTGACAGAAGAGGTGTATAAGATGTCTGTCCTGGGTTGGGTCGTAACTCAGTGTATGGTGTTCAACTAGACACTAGACCAAAAAACCTTTAAAAAACCCTAAAAACCTGAAACCTAAACAAATTTCTTTAAAAGCCTAGGTATTTTCCACCCCTGCTTCTTACCGGACCCGACCCGACCCGACCCGACCAGCAGGTAATAATTGGTCGGGTCGGGTTTATCTACGAGTACGGGCAGACCCGCAAGCCTCCAACGACTAAATACCATCGTCGTCGTCGGCGGCGGCGCTGTAGAGCTTGGTTCTACGTCGTCCTGAACTGGGCGGAAGTGAGCTAACACTGCGAGGCGCTAGAGGACCAGCTTCCGTAGCACGAGGAAGTTGAGTACCAGGCTTTGCTGTGACAGGTTGAGTGCCAGCCTGCAATGCATAAATGTAAAAACGTCCCAGAAAAAAATTCTAAAATGTTGAAACATTAAAAAAAGTAGCAGAAATTTTAAAAAGCGTTAAAAACATTGAATAAAACATGTTGGCCATAATTTGTTCAACCTCTTGCCTAGCATAGATGTTAAAACACTCATTTGCAAATAAAAAACATAAAAAACATGTTTTTTTATACTTTTATAAAAAAAATTGTTTAAAAAACATTAAACTGCAAATGTTTCCAATCACTACTTTTTACTTTAAGCATTTTTTATTTTATGTAGGGGGCCTAACCATGATTTTGGTACATACTCAATTATGAACTAAACAGTCAAATGTCAGAACAAATACCAAGTATACTAGTCACGTTAACAGTTTTTAACACATCCGTAGCAATTTATTCTAACAATTTAACAAGAACAAAAAAACATGACATTAAAAAGCACAAAAACATTTTTAAAGATAAAAAAAACAAACAATAAAAACATAAGAAATAAAAAAACATAAAAGCATGTTTTTTTTATACTTTTATAAAAAAAAACATAAAAAATGTTTTCTACATCTATGTTGCCTAGTGCCTAATGCTGTGGGTGCAGTTAGTACCGGTATACATGGAACTATAGTTTAGATAAAGAACCGTATTTTATTTCAATTTACCCATCTGGTCATAAAACCATAGCATTAGACTAACCAAATATACTAGATAAAAATACTTTTTATCTAGTACATTTGAACTAAGTAAATCACCGTGACTTATTAATTTATTTCTGTGGTTTAAAAAGTGCTTCTCGAAGTTCTAAATGGGATTTTCAATGCATGTTTAAAAAAATTAAAAAAAACGTTCAGAAAATAAAAAGAAACATTAAAAAACATAAAAACGTGGCAAGAATAAAAAACGTTTTTAAAAAACGTTAAAAACGTTTTTTATATCTACAATGCCAACCTGTGTATTGTCCCAGCACTCGTTAGCGGTGTCCAACGAAAACAGGACCTCCAGCCGTTCGCTACAGTTGTCGTATTCTGTGTCGTCGTTGTCGTCGCCCGGTGTTGTGGTTGCAGCGCTGTCGTCGTCGTCTACTGCCGCTTCTTGTTGTAGTTGTTGTAGTTGTCGGTCACACTGTTGGCTGTTTTTATCCACGGACTCATCTGCGCCGATCTGCTCGGTTCCACACTAAAAAACAAGAAGCCCAGCTGTCGCTAGGATAGCCGACCGTACTGGTTATCAGTGGCCTTCAAGGTCATAGAAGATCGACGACTTTTATCTCATCTGAAAAGGCGTATGCCACTTTCTAATAGTGATTAATAGTAACCTAGACCCTATCTCAAACTGTTTCTGAGATATGGCTAGTTTTCCATTGAATTTCCTACCCCCTTCACTGAACCCCAAATCTAAAAATGTTTCTCTTGTACAGATCGCTGAAATTTTGCATGGCTAGGTCTAAGGCACAGAGCTAATTATCTGTGTAAAAAGTTTTCCCCTACGACCAACCGTTTAGCCACAATACACGACGACGACGGACAGACAGACATAAGCTTAACCATTACTTAAGTACGGTCGGTTAAAATCACCAGTCAGCCATTTAGTATTATCGTCTAATACTACACGTTCCATGACAACTTACCCCCGTCGCTCCAGTGGCATAGACAAAGAGATCCAGCAGATCCAGCCGCCTCCCAATTCCCAGACAAAGCATAAGCACAGTTTAAGCTGCAGTAAATTTGCCAATTTGGTCAGTTGATTGTCAGGAAAATAATAAAAAAAAACTGTTGCCACCAGATCTCATATTTTAAAGCTATATAATGCACCAAATTCGATTTCGACTGTAGCTCCGCCTCAGAGGCCGAGCTGCATGGAAAGCTCACAGCGCTCTCCAGGCCCCCTAGCTGGATTTTATGAATCCCACTTTTAAGGAGAGGGAGGAGAAGAACTAAGGGAAGAGAAAAGAAAACGGAAAGGAAAGGGAAAGATAAATGAGAAAAGGAGACAAGAAATTTGAGCTAATGCTCACGAGACGCGCGAAAGCCTATAGCAGTTCCGGTTCAGTAGTTTAGCTAAAAATTGGGCTGTTCACGCTAAGTTAATATACAAATACCAAATGCTCTATTTGGATCGCAGAACGATAGTTCCGTGGCGCCACCTTGTGAATGACATAGACTTCTTTCGCAGCCCGAAATCGCCTATAAAATCCATAAAACCCCCTATTTTAGCGTTCAAGGTCATTCAAGGTCATTGAATTCGAAGCTAATCGAGAGCCACTGTACGACTTTCTATTAGTGATTAATAGTAACCTAGGCCCTATCTCGCACCGCTACTGAGATACAGCGACTTATTGGTCAAAAAATCGCAAATTTTGCCCACCCCCTCATTTAGCGCGCTAGTTTGGGGTGACCCCCTTCGAATTTATGGAAAAGCTTCACGGTTCCTGAAACTAGAGTCTTCCAGGCAGCCGACGGTACAGATTTGGTGATCCTAGCTTGCACCGTTTATGACTGATCTATCCGTGTGACGGACAGGCGGACAGGCAGAATTGCGATAAAAGCACTAAAAGCAGTAGCTGCTTTCGCAGCTGCTTTCGCGCGTAAAAAGAGAGAAAAAGGGGGAGAGAAAACGAAAAAAGGGAAGCGCTCCCCCAGCCCTTTTAACTGGATTTCAGGGGCCTACTTCTAAGGTGTGGGAGACAAAGAAAAAGAAGTGGAAGAGGGAAAGGACTGTAAAGGAGGCGAGGCCCCCAATTCACACTTCATGATTTCTGACTATATGCTACCGCGCCCCTGACGTGTTCTGAAATTCATCTTTCAAAAAGTGAACATTTTTAATTTTCAATATTCCGCGTTCAAATATACGCTTAACTAGATTAGACGTCGAATTAATGGAGTGTCAACCCGTACAGGACGGGGTGTTACGTCCAACTGATATTTGAACTCGATTCTCAGGAAAATCATTGTTGCCACCAGATGTACAGTAATATGTTTAGGCTGAGACGCGCCAATTTTGACTTCGGCTGGAGCTCCGCCCCCAGACCCCACAGGGGCGTTTACAGCGCTCCCCAGATAACTACATTCAAGGGCCTACTTCTAAGATGAGGGAGAGGAAAGAAAGAAAATGGAAGGGGAAAACTGAAGAAAGGGAGGGAAAAGAGGAAAAAGGAGATTCTGGAGACAAATCGAAGCTATTGACTTATTCGATAAGAGAATCAAGCGTATGACAGACTAGCTTGAATTTGATTGATTGACTGATTGATATGACAGACTAGCTACAAATCAGACCTGATCTTCGCGTTGTTTTGGTTTCTGTCGCCATTTACGACCGACCAGCTTGGCCAGCAGTGGACTAGTCCAAGACCAGTTGTGTGCCATCGTCTCTCTACAGCATTATCTCAGAGCTACAATATTAACACACAGCCGTTCATATAATAAACGTTAGAGTAAGGATTTTAACAAGAAGCCCAGCTGTCGCTAGCATAGCCGACCGTACTGGTTGTCAGTGACCTTCACGGTAATTCAAGATCGATGATTTATATGTCATTAGAAAGCCTTCCTATTAGTGATCAATAGCAACCGAGGCCCTATCTTGCACCGTTTAGCCGCAGTACATACGTGACGGACTGACGGACAAACAGACGGACGACAACCATGACAACAGCTCGACCGTTACTTAAGTACGGTCGGCTAAATACGTTAAAACGCGTTTTCATGCATGCTTTGTTTGTCGCATGCAGTTTATGACAAAGTCAATTTGACGGCCTACGTACGGAATTCTTTTTAAAATGATCCGAATCGACGACAGTGCCTTCCCTCAACGAATAGGCCTACAAAAAATAGTCATAACTTTTTGAGTAATTCTGTGCATGGGTGTATCAAGCGAATATTTGGTTATTATTTTCGCCATACATCCCGACACTTCAGGACTGCACGGGAAAACGAGCCGATATTCGCATTGACGAATCCAAGG
>Ga0209367_1011562_pt1 | contig 11682 bp, 8 predicted proteins | sample WorMetLIZISLAND2_FD_187412 | JGI IMG/M metagenome (GOLD analysis project Ga0209367, IMG submission 187412) | Marine gutless worms symbiont microbial communities from Max Planck institute for Marine Microbiology, Germany - Olavius geniculatus... ... | reverse complement strand
TGCTGTACTGTACTCCTGTCTTTGCGAAATCCTGCTTGTTCGTCCGCCATGTGTTCTTCTATCTGTGACCTCAGTCTTTCTGTTAGGATCATCATTAGCACTTTGCCGAGATGGCTTGTCAAGGCAGTCGTTCTGTAGTTGCTGCATTCCATAGCACTGCCTTTCTTATGTAGCAGAACTAGAACTGACTTTTTCCATTCTGTAGGCGCGATACCCGTCTTCCACGCTTTGTTACACAGCTGGTGTATTTCTTGTGTCGTAGTGACAGCTTTAAATGTAATGTTAATATATTTTTTATGTTTTTATATTATATTAATGTGTTTAATATATTTTTATGTTGAATAAGTGTTCAACTATGTTATCTGCGCAATATTTGTTGACATAAACAAAACAATTGTATGCTACAGGTCATTAGTTTTAGCACGCGAAGTATTTGCAGCTTCTCTACGAATTCTGGCAACGGGCGAGTCATTTAATAGTGTCTATTCGTGTTTGGTCGGGTCGTTTCTGAATTCCACTACTGCGACCCGACCAGACCCGACCAGACTTGTCTGCGACCCGACAAAAAGTCCGTACATGTCGAGACTGAACCGACCAGGTCTACGACCCAAAAAAAGTCGGAAAAGTCGGCGACCACACCAGACAAGTCGGCCACCCGACCAGACTTTGTCGGCGACCCGGGTCGCCGACAAAGTCTGATCGGGTCGCAGTAGTGGGTTTTAGCCTTTACTCAATCTTGGCCAGTTCACTACGTTCACTTTGGCGAAGATTTTATACCCGCTGGTCAATCGGGCGCGTTCTGACCTGTGTGAAGCTGAACTCTGGTCAGTGAGACGATGAGTTGTGAATCCGCCAGTAGTGAGGCGTCGTTGTCGATTGCGATGTCTAGCGTGTTCGACGTTTCGCCCCTAGCTATTGTTATGACGCTAGGTAATTTCTCGTTGAAGATTCTTCCTACATACCCACACGCACAGCGACGCGGTTAAACTTAGTTTTCATTTTCATCTAAAGGCGCGTAAGAGCGACTTAACTAAACTGAACTGAACTGACGCGGTGTAGTTTTTTGACGAACTGACCAATGGGCAAGCGGGGCGAGCCCACTGGTCATTGGTTAAAGCGCACGTGAGAGTAGTTACGCAGGCCACCAACGCCGTTAGCCGGTGTCTACTGTAATATATTACTGCTTGTCCAATGGTCAGTTCGTCAAAAACTAAACTATGTTAGTTCAGTTTAGTTCAGTTCAGTTACGTCGCTCTGTACGCGCCTTAACGCAATGCACGCAGGCAAGGCACTTGCGTACTTCTTTGACGCAACTGACGCAACTCACGCAAAGAAAGCAAGTATGCATCGAACGCTATGAACGAAAGAAAAGTAAGTAAGAAGCGCAACTGACGCAACGGCTAAAACGCAAGAATGGAAGCGATGTCTATTATCACGTTGCGTTTGTGTCGCTCGTTGCGTTGCGTCAGTTGCGTCCGTTGCGTTGCGTTAAATAGGAACCATAGGCTTCAAGTTATAGTGCGATATTTAGGTTAAAAAAATCCCACTTTAACAATCACATTATGGTGCAGCAATTTTTCTTCAAAGTTTGCAGTGAAGAAAAATTCGAAAATCGCTCAACATTTAAGAAAGATATTACGCACAAACTTTCGTAATGCTACGGTGCATATTAATTAAGCAGAGCAAAATCACTGTTATTCGGAGATTCTGATTTTGCCAGTGTAAGTTGGGTAATAAAATAACAAATCGCCACAAAAACACCCACACGATCAGTCAAATAACCGTGCCTGTCTTTACAGGTTAACAGATTAACCTACGACTTGCACATTTAAAATTAAGAAAAAATTACATTGTCATTTACAAATAAAAAACTCAAATGAAAGCATATAAAAAGCGACAAACTAAAGCAAGCTGATCTTAACTGATCTCAGTTCAATCCAGTTGCGTCTAAAAATGTACAAAGAAACTAAACAAAACTGAACTAAAAAAATCACTTCAATGACGTTGCATGAATCGTACAAAGCGAAAAAGTTTATTTTATTTCAGTTTATTTTGCGAAGCGAGTTTAGTTCAGTTTAGTTCAGGTCATTTCGTCAGCTCTGTTCGACTTTACACAACTTTTTATGAATTTCCTGTGAATTTTGCTAAAATATACTAAAATCTTTTATTAAGTTTTTCTAACTTAGTAAGTTAGCAACAAGCATAAGCTATTTGCAACTTGGCTTAGACTATTCCTGACTTTTTCACTTTTCTTTGACCTCTTTTGTAAATCGCATTAATTCTTAATATGTGCGTGAATCTAAGTTTCTGATCTCTTCGACTTGCGAACTTTTGTAAGTCATGCTCATGTTTAACAACAAATAAAATAATAAGAAAATAACTTTAATGACAATAGGAGCAGATGAATACTTACGATCAGAGGACGACGAAGAAGACGAAGGGTAATGGACGTCGACATTGACATTAACACGAGCAAACGTTCCGCCAGATCGACGAACCGCAATCCGCAACCAGCGACCAGCCTGACTCTGACACACGCAACCATAGTCCCAGTGGCCCTACACAGTTTCGCTTTTCTCTTAGTTATTGGCGACAGTGGCGTCTTGGTTTTAAAACTAGGGAGAATGAAATTGCAACTTGGCAAAATTCTGACGGAGAAGATTATTGGCTCCAACAAGAAAAAAATTTGCCAACAAACTGAAATTTAGGCAAAAAGGCAAGCAATGGGATGCTATCAAGTGATTAACTAAGTAAGTAAGTAAGTAAGTATGTGAATATTTAAAGTGCACAATGTCACAATGTTACTACATTTTGCGCCGACCGCTAAGCTGTAAGCTTAAAGATCGACCCTTTGTCGTGTTTGTCGTCCGTCTGTAACGGATGTATTGTAGCTAAACGGGGCAAAATAGGGCCTAGGTTGCTATCGATCACTAGGAAATCGCATACTGGCTTTCAAATGACATATAAATCGATGTCCTTGGACGACCTTGAAGCGCCATAATGCACTATGGTAACGGAAAACTGACCATATCTCGGAAACGGTGATAGATAGCGCCTAGGTTGCTACTACTGACTAATAGCAAGTGGCATACGCCCTGTCAGATTAAATGAAAATCATCGACCTTGGATGACCTTTAAGGTCAGTGACAATCAGTACGGTCGGCCCCACCCTAGCGACAGCTGGAATTTTTGTCATCCTTTTGTCAGCGTGTCTCTGTAGGCCTACTGGTCCGTAAGCCTTAAGTCATGACAAGCCTCAAACACTGAGTTTTCTCCACAATTCTGCAAACAATTGTTGCATACAATTGTGTGTCGCACAAACACAACACAAACTAAAATGAAATAAAAAGGAATATCAGCAAAGAACGTGTGTCTCAATATGCGCAGGTATACTGTAAAACTTCTAATAAACGCTCCCGGCGTTTATTTGCACATTTGACAAAAAAACCGACATTTGATGGATACCCGGCGCTTATTGGAGACCCGGCCTTTATTCGAAGTTTTATGGTATAATGCACGTTTGTAGGTACCACAATGAGAGAGCAGTTATCGGGAACTAAATCCACAATTCCGTACGCCGAGCCACTGTCCGCAATGACGATCCGCTGCTCCAGCAGCAGAGAAATGTCGGATGGATCAGGTAAAAGCGCTCCGCCGGACGCCGAGCTCAGAACGGCGGCGCAGACTTGGACTGGTCTGGGTCGACCTCCAGGAAGTGGTAAAAGTAAAATATGCACGTGGTCGACACCATCCTGGAATACTTCCACGCCACTGGTCGGACTGACTCCGACCACCTCACCAGGTGCTCCATCAGCGGATCCATCATCCAGCCGTAGCGACCACCGCACCGTCACCACCCCGTACACACCAACCTGCGGTAACAGAAAGTCATAAAAAACGCGCACACTGCGACGTAACTGAACTGAACCGACAAGACTCGTTTTAACAATCTGACGAACTGACCAATGGTCAAGCAGTAATGCATTACAGTAGGCACCGTCTGACGACATCGGTGGCCTACGTGACTATGTGCACGCACGCAGCAACCAACGACCAGAGGGCTCGCTCTGTCTGCCTATTGGTCAGTTTGTCAAAAACTAAACCGTGTCAGTTCAGTTCAGTTCAGTTACAAAAACGCGGCGGGATACATCTGTATACAGTGCAGCTGTCGACCAACTCGGGTTTGGCAGCGCCATCGCACGAGACGCTCTTCAAAACACGAGTTGAATATTTGAGTTAGTATTTCTTCACTGCAGCTAATAAAATCTCTTCACCATTCGACTCAGTTACGAAAAAAAAGTTTAAGAGTGCCTTTATATAAGATACGGTGTAAACGCTGTGGACGCAACAAAACTAAACCGAGATTTCATTCCAGCTCAGTTTATTTGTGTCGCTTTGTACGTGCCATAACGCTTATAAATTGAAAAAAAAATCCCAGTATTGCAAAAACTATATAAAACTTCGCCAACATTGGAGATATTTTACAGTAGTTTCGCTGAATTTTAACTTAAACTTAATACTGCCGCGACACACTGCAAAATGTCATCTTGAGAGGTGTCATCTTGTGAAGTTTGACTCAGACATAAAGCTGGCTTGGTGGCATTACGGCATATAGGGTGTCAGACTTACGATCGAGAGGTCGTGAGTTCTAATTCCGTTCGGGTCGCTATTAGGTGGTTACTACGTGAATGGTGACTGTCTGCAGACATCCGTCTAGGTATAGCCAACACCAACTCAGCCTTCCATCCTTCCGGAGTAGGTAAATCGAGTACCAGCCTGTCTGGCTGGGGTTAAGGCGATGCGCGTTCACTTGTGATGTCAAGTGGCAAGCAACAATGTGTGATCACATATGGCAGGCGACGCTCCGTAGTTCTGCGATGGGTTTTAATAAAGGAACGATGTGTATAGTGTACCGTGCGAAGTAGGCGTAGCGACTGTGAAGTCTCGTTGTCTATCAGGGTCGTAATGTTTGAAGGTTTCCAGCCGACGATTCCTGGACTCGTCGTTACTAACACGGTTGCTACGGCTGGCCGGCCAAGTACCACGTCACCTGAAGCAGACAGGTATTAACTTCTCAATTTAAGTTCACTTTTACGTGTTTATAGAGTTGTAGTATTTTCAGAAGACTTATAGTTCTTGAGATGGCGATCAAGTAGCGGTTTGGCTTAGCTCATAACGTTGTGGGTCGCATCAAGGAGGTTAATAAACGCCGGGCCCGGTTAGCACTGGGATGGGTGACCGTCTGCAGGCGGGTAAACCATCTCTGTATATAGCCAGAAAACGAGATCAACTTAGCCTGGCCGTCCCTCCACGGATAGGCGCAATGAGTACCAGCAAAAACTGGGACGTAAACAGGCACACCGCGCGACGCATTAGCCCCGTGTCCGTGGTCTCGCAGTGAAACTGGTGTCTGGCCAAGAACTAAAAAACAAAAGTTAGCGCCGCCCTATGGACTTTGTGGCTTAGAGAGGACTTTAGTTTACGTCTTTAGAAAATACGCCTTACGTCAATAGTGTTTGTCTATAATATCACTCTGGAAACTGTCGTTTACCAAAGCCGTTAACTGAGTTGCATTGTAGAAACCTCGTTTTCGTTGGTTATGTCGGGAATAATTTTCTTTACAGTTTGCTCCGTTTTTTCTATTTTTTCATTCTATTTAATTTTTTTTGAGCTTAAATGTTCTATCTAGTTTAATTCACGTTCTCGTAAGACGATGAAAGACAGGCTAATTTTTGTCTTTGGTAAGGGTAAAGACTTAGGTCGGGCACTAGCTATAGCGCTGCTTACACGAGTCAGACTCGTAATCAGAACGGTCCAAAAGCGCTTGACAATCTAGGAAATGGCAGCTGATTAAAAATTAAGTTAGGCATAATAATACATAGCGTTATGCCGTTATGCCGCCGTCTATTGCTCACATCGGCGAACAATATTGGACTGCTACTACTACTGTTACTCTCGATACTACTGCCAATAAGGGGTTTACTAATCAGAAGCGAATTTTAAATATCTAAAGTAGGTACTGAGCAAAAATATCTAAACTACTGACACTAAAATATCACCTGTAGGTCTACTCACCGGAAGGACTGAGTAGCTGAATGGTGAAGTTCTTCTCCGCGTACGTTGTAGAGAGAATATCAATGCTCAGGTGTGATACGGTCACGCCGGCGCTGAAGCCCAGACTACCGTTCGCACCGGCGAAGTCCCGGCCCCAGACAGCCGACGCTGACAGCAGATAATAGTAGACTGTGGCCGGACTGTCAGTGGGACCGAGACGTTGAGTAGCGTCAGCGTTCACACCACGGTACACCGCTATGTCAACCGATGTCGTGTTCGCCACGTACACAGCCTACCAACGCCAGCCAGCCACTCATCATGCCAGCGGCGTCGCGGGCTAAAACAAGAAGGGTGGGCCAACCGTATCCTACCGCTTATATCTGAAGACCAGCGTCCGACTTTTGGTCGCAGAAAAAAGCGACTTCCCAGAGTGACTACAGTCCCATACACGCTATGGTGACGTTGCTGTATCAAATGCTACAATCAACGCTACGATACTATACGGTAATGTGGCTCAGGTGGGTGAGGCTGCAGGCAGCAACTTTATATTTAAAATTGCAGCTAAACCGCTGCAGATAAGGACCCGGTTACTATTGACAGCCTACAGAAACTCGTCATCGCCCCATCCAACGACACCATCGGTGTTCTCCTACCACGTACGGTTTAGCCACAATGCATGTGTTACAGAGAAATGACAGACAGACGTCAAGCAACGCATCGTACCCAAAGCTAGACCGGGCAAATGTGGAGGGAGCAAAAATTTGCAATTTTCCAACAGGTAGCTGCATATTTTTGAAGAAAAAATTACGGGTGCTCAGAATTTCAATTTGCCCATAAATTTTTCCAATCGGAAGATTTTAAACCCCAAATGTTCTAATTTTTGGCAGACAATTTTCTGACAAAAATAATTTTTAAAAGGCTGAAATTTAGGGAGTTTGGCCCTTACCGCCTCCTTTCCTGTCACGATATTACTGGATTGTGCTACTGATAAACTAAGAAAAAATGGAGAAATAAAAACAGAGTTAATGGTGACGAAGACGATTAATATTGTAATAAATACTGAAATACGGACACAGCCACACAGGCTGGTAATGCTACTCGAGTCATCTACCCCAGAGGGATGGAAGGCTGAGTTGATTTTGGTGTTGCTTATATAGCGAGATGGACAGTTGATTCACATGTCTGCAGACGGTCACCCATCCTAGTACTATACTAGTTGTTATATCTCAACGCGAAATACCTGCACACGATTGGTCCAAATCACGTCACGTGACGTTCACAAATACGCCATAGTCCCCTCCTCAGCAACAATGCAGTGACATAGTGCTGTCCATGGAGGCACTATTGACAATAGTGCCCTTCCAGAGGGCACTATTTGATTGGCGTCGTCATCACGCCGACGCCGGTTACGCCTCATTAACGTTATCCCTCATTTACACAATGAAGCTGGCTCGACGAGCTAGCTCAATGTTTGCTCTACGTTTGCTCGACGTTTGCTCGATATCTGCTCGATGTTTGTTCGATGTTTTCTTAACGTTTGCTTAATGTTTGCTTCGTATACGCTATGCTTTATGCATGCTTCATATTTGCTTGATGTTTGCTCGACATTTGCTCGATGTCTGCTCGATGTTAGCTCGATGTAAGCTTGATGATTGCTTGATTGTGTAAACGGGGTATTAAAAACGTCTATGACCACGCCGAATTCTCGTGTTGTGGCTAAACGGTACGTCATACGTTATCAGCAGACAACCGTGTTTACCTTACTCGAAGAGAAGCTAAAATACCACACATTTGCCGTAGAGTCATTGAGGTATAGCAAAACAAATAAGCTGCGAAATAAAGTTATGACAAATTCCTGGAATTACAGCCGTTATAATTGTTTTTGCTAACGTTTCGGCGTTTCTTGTGATTGCCGATCACGACCACAAAAACAATTATAAAGGTTGTATTTCGAAGAATTTGTCATAACTTATTATGTTACGTTTCAACCTATGAGTATGCTCAAAGAAATAAGCTGCGTTTTGCTGGCCTGACGGGTTTGGTTAGTTCATAGATAAGTATATTATAAATACGCTAATTTCGTGCCCAAGCATATCACGGTCTACTTGTGGTAGCTGTTAGCAAAGATGTTCTAATTTATGCCGACAGCACGGCAGAAAAAACTTCGACAAAGTTTTGTTTTGTTGTATTGAGATTGAAATTCGAACTTATTAACGTTATTAAAAAGAAATTAGCATATTTATAATATACTTATCTATGGGCCTGCCTAACGCGTTAGACCTAGGTAGGCCATCAAATACGCAGCTATAAAGACTGGCGTGTCGAGGTCATTATTGAAAATTTTTCCCTCAGTTCGTAACATGTTGCTCTCGATCTTCGACCTCGGGCAACATAATTATTATTATGAAGTGCACATGAAAAAATTTCAATAATGACCCCTACGACAGTCACTATTTGTATAACAGCGATCCGACCGAGGGTCGAACCAACGACCTCGCCATATGTAGCAGTAGTAATAGTAGTAGTAGCAGTAGTAGTTGTTGTTGTTGTAGTTACCTGAGACAGCCTGATCGGTGCGTCATTAGATATCACAGTAATCTCTGCCCGACTGGCTGAAGCATTCAGTCGTGGACTGTTGATAGTTTTATCAACACTGCTGCCACCTAGCGTCGACGTCAAACTTACCACGAATGTCTCATTGTTCTCCGATATCTATCGCAAAAACAATTCACTAAACAGCTAGAAATGTATGCAGCACTCTTGCGCCCCAAAATGTACAGTTTTTTGTTATTTCCAATACAACGTAAATCACTGCTACTTTTCCGAAATACCTGTGCTGCAAATTGCTGCCAAATTGTTACTATTAACGGTTTATATCATGGGCGGCGCCAGAAAAAGGCAGGAAACAGCTGCCCCTGTACCCTTGCCTTTGCTCCCCCGGTTGCTCCAGGAGAAATTTCGATGGAGATAAAGTGCCCTCTGGTACCTATACACATGGCAAGATGTGATTTATTAAAGTCATTTATTGAATACAACGCAAATATCTGTAGTTTTTTGCGTCTTCACATACTAAAAAACAAACGAATTTGCGGCTTTCAATAAACGTTCAAAAGCTAAACGTGTTTAAGCTTCAAGGGGGCGGCTTTGCCCCCATGACACGCCGACCAGCGGCTTTTCCCCTAGACCCCCTGCTACGTCTTTTTGACCCACACAACAACTGAATAAGATCGATATTTGGCGTTGCCCCTAAGCTTCAGATTCGTAGAGCCGCTGGAATCGAAATCGTCAGTTTCGAGATTAGTTCCCCCAATTTTTGACTCAAGTTTCCCCTCTTTATTTTGTTAAAGGTGTAAATTGAAAAATAGCAGAACAGTACAAAATAGAGGAAAAGTTTTGTTAAGGGTGTAAATTGCCCAGTTAAAAAGGGAAAAGTTTCGAACTACACCATTAACAAAACTTTCTCCCTATTTTTTACTGAGCGCAAGCTGCGCTTACCCATACACTTTTTAAACAACTACTACCACTAATTTGCTCAACAGTGTTAGGCTAACTCTGTGATGAAAGCGTAGGCCAGAGAGCAAAAGTTAGTACGCAGTGTTTAACTACGAAAGACGCTTGTGAAAGTACATATTAGCCTATCTCCGGGAATATGACTTTTCAATATAATAAACCTAATTTGAAACTATTTTAGGACTTTGTTAATTAATAATAAAATTTTTAAAAAAATTATAAGTCGGGCGACACTGGCCAGGCCCTTTTTCGAAAAACTGTTCCTGGAAACATGCACGCAAAATTTTTAGATCCGAAGATTCAAGCGTTTCTCTAGAGCAACAAAAAAATTTGATGCCTGAACTGCTTTGAGTGTCTGACACACACCCACACGCATCCGCTGGAAACAGTAAGCTTATCTCCACCGTCTACTCCATTCATTTGGCAGGTATAATAACAGTTCGGCGTGGAATGATATTGAAACTGACCTGGTCGTCGACAACTGTGAGTAGCAGTTGTGCCGTAGTGACGTTTTCCGCGAACTCCACAGATCCCGACGACGGCCAAATATCAGACCTTTCGCCGTAGCCCACACCCACTGGATTCACCTACGAACATTTCAGCGGCACTTTGCAGTGACGTTAAGCGAGGCCAAACTACCGAGGCCGAAAACGAGGCCAAGGCCAAAACCATAAGGCCGAGATCGAAGTCGAGGCCAAAAAAAACGAGGCCGAGCTCACGGCCGAGACCAAGACCGAGGTCAAAGGTAAAATTATAAGAGTGACAACAGCACCGTAAGCTAGAAGTTTTATGGTGTCAACAAGGCCAAAGCACTACGACCGTCTGGCTAACGCTGTATACGGTGTTCATAATTTTTGTGGCACCTTAGAAGTTAGGCAAATTGCACCATTAGCTGCACGGATTATGGCAGAACAAAAAATTTTTACATGACGCTGGAACAAAAAATTTTTTTTTAAATAAAAAAGTACCAAATTTCTGCAGCAAAAGCACCCAGTGTTGGCCCAGCAAACAATGTCAATTTATTAAATTCAAACGCAAACGAAATTATATGCAGACTGCAGACAAAACCTTACAATGCGAAATAGCACTCTTATCACTCACTCGCATGATCACTTTATATACAGCCTTTAGATTAAAGAAAAACGCGGGAAACGACTCACGGAACTTACGGAAGATTCTGGGCATTACATGGAAGGACCACGTGACTAACATGGAGGTGCTAAACCAAACTGGGCAACGAAGATCACAGGACATTGTAGCAGAGAGACGACTTCGGATGGCAGGCCATATCATCAAGATGCCACCTGGACGACCAGCCAATCACGCCATGTCATGGACCCCTCGTGGTAGTGGCAGACGACGAGGTCGTCCAACGAAGACTTGGCGGTCTACATTTAAAGAAAACCTGGTGGACCGAGGAGTCGATTGGAACAGCGTCCGGGCTGTGGCTACAAACAGAAGCAGATGGCGAATTTTTCTGCCCATTGTCCTGTCAAGGACCGAAGGATCTAAGTGTCTAAGTGCTAAGTAGGCCTATGTCCCATACTCCGCTGTGAGAGCTTATGACACTTCCTCAAGCCCTTTAGTCGGCTGAGGAATGGAGCACTCCCCCAGACCTCTTCCCTCAACGCTTACGGCGCATCTCTCGCTTGTCAAAGTCTCCTCACTATTTTTTCCACAATTTAAGCACTGCTAATATTATCATTTAGCGGTGTCGTGGTTTAAGAAAGCAAACGGCATCAAGTTGCAAATTTCCGTCTGACCGAAGTGATATTCACAGATGCTCAAAATGTCAATTTTGCTCCCAAATTCCCTCAATATGGGGGATTTTTGGCCTAAATTTATGTATCTTTAAAAGAAGACTTTCAGACAACAATAAAATTATTAGACAGGTTAAAATATAGGAGAGGGGCACAGCCAAGACTGCTGCATCAGTCTGGAACAGTCTGCCGGAGTCGGTCCGGTCGTCTCCGTCGTTGCAAGTTTTCCGCAGCAGACTGAAAACCGAACTTTTCGCCCGGTCTTACAGTCATGACTAACAACGTCTGATTGCACTGACTACTATTATGTGACTTCACTGTTTAGGCTTATTGTTACGTGTCCTTGTAGTCTTAGGAC
>Ga0209367_1011560_pt1 | contig 11684 bp, 8 predicted proteins | sample WorMetLIZISLAND2_FD_187412 | JGI IMG/M metagenome (GOLD analysis project Ga0209367, IMG submission 187412) | Marine gutless worms symbiont microbial communities from Max Planck institute for Marine Microbiology, Germany - Olavius geniculatus... ... | reverse complement strand
CTCTTTTCCTACATTTCCCCTTCCCTTTCCTCCTTCCCCTCCCTCCCTCTGCTGTGAAGGGACTCCCTTAAAATTAGCTAGAGAGTTTAAGTGAGCACTGTAGACTTCCCTAGTGGTATCTGGGGCACAGTGAGCCCCGGTCACAGTCATATTTTGCTGCATTTCATGCTCGCAAAATGCATCTGGTTGCAGCATTTCTAGTTCTTTGGTTAGCATTGCAATATGTGGCAAAATGAAATCCAATCCAAGCTCAGGTGGGATCTCCTTGCAACAGGAGGCGGCTCCCTAAAATCGACAGCCCTGTTCAGTCAATACCCCAAACTAAGGCCATCCTAAATGCAATAACAAGAAAACACACATTTGAACCTGTAAAAATACTCCTGCTCAATTTGTTAGTACTTTAGGTAATGATATTGACTGCTAGCTTTTTCACTAAACAACACTACAAATATCACAGGTCAAACTTGCGCTCTTGTCAACGTGCAACTGCTAGTGACAAGACATGTCACAAATCAGAAATATCTCTGAATAATTGTATGTTGCAGCAACAAATAACACAAAACAAAAATCGTTCCGAGGAAAGCAGCAGCACTTGCTAAAATGTCATCATATTAGTACAGAAAAATTGTAATTTTATTAATTTATACAGCTTATCAAAAATATCTTATTTGCTGAGCGTATTACAAGCCATGATACTGATCAGTATGCTAAAAGAAATGCATTCACAATTCCCGAAATACAGTACTCCGGGTACGTACAACCAGTCAGTTACAAACAACAGGAAACAAGACACACTGTGATTCGCAACAACATCACTTACAACATTTATATTATCAACAACTATTTACAGTTTTACGTTTTAAGTTAACTGGCCCTCTTAGCCACAGTTTATCCAGTCTAGATCAGGTCTCCAAGAGAGAACCAATGGGATTTAGCATGTTTTACAAGCCAGACGGCCCTTCTGTCGCTCAACCAACTGAATCAAAATATGAACGAAAAACGTTCGGATATAACAACACTGAAAATGAAAAACTTATTCGAATACTGAACAGGAAGGCAAGATTCCTTGGTATTTCCCTGACTCTTTGCAGCACTGTTACCCATTGCTGCAGTTACCCACTCAAACAGCATGATTGCAAAACAGAACAGTAGCACCAAAGTCCGAGTAATGCTATGCAAAGCTACACAAAAATGCATCAAAATATTACACTATGGCTATGCTACTGAACATGAAAACAACAAAATTAATAATACACATTTTATTTTTTCCCGACCAGATTAACTCCAGGCAATCTGGTGACGCTGAATCACAGGTTTTTGGTTTTTCGGTCAAGTGACACAGACCATAAGAAATCACGACGAGAAAAGCAGCTTTACAAGAATACAACATGACAGCAGTGAATTGAGGCAATAAATATCAAAACTATCATGGTGCCTGTATCCCTCATCCGATCATAGTCAAGGCACAAAAAGAATCACGTGACGTGTGCAACAAATAACCTCACAAAAATATCCAGTAGCATCAGATTTATATGGGCAATGTGCTAAGCAAATTCTAGCTAAGTTTAATCTACCTCAAACTAACAGCACAAGCTAAGACAGATGCAGGCCACAAATCTAAACTTACAGATTGACCAGCATAAAGAATAAGGTACATGTTTTAAACAAAAAAAGCAACAAACGATGATAACCTTAATCAACGGTGATAAAAATGTTGATGAAAAACTAATAAAATACGACTGGTATATAACCATGTGCTTGTACTGCATGAGCTGTTAACATATGCTCCTTATCAGATGCTTACTCTCCCTCTGGATGGGATATAAATCAATATACTCATAACTAAGGTGTATAAATTTATCAAATTATGAGTACAACAGTTGCCAAAACATAAATAGCAAACTAAAACAAGAAATCTGAGCTAATGCTCATGATATGTGCGAGAGCCTACAGCAGTTCCTGTTCGCAGGTAGTCTTGGTCTATCTCCATCCATTCATCGCAATTCACTCTTTTGCAACCAAAAATTGCCAAAAAACCACTAAAAACCCTATTTTTATGGTTCAAGGTCATCGATGTTGACATTCCTAAGGAGCTCGTCACCAGTGCTTGTTACGATAAGCAGCATGTCTGTGCCTATCTGCAACCATTTCACGCTAGACAAGCCAACAGTGGATAATAACCACTTTTTACAGGAATACCGCTCTTTGACACCCACATGCGCAAGCCTCCTTGAACCTACAAGGCCGGAGAGGGACTGGGTCCCCCTTCACCGAGTGGTATGAAATTTTGTCTCAAAATACTAGACTCTAAGTGAGTGAGTAGGGTTTAACGTCCCACCCGACACAGTATAGGTCATACGGTGAAAAACCAAAGTCTCTATCTCACCTGGTCTTGCAATGGTACCGAACCATGACAGACACCAAGACAGACAAAATTATCGTAGCTAATACATGCTATAACTATGCTAGCTCTCGGCGTAAAAAGGTTGTAGCTTGATGAATAGATAAAACTTATTAGTTATACAGTCGTATTAGCTGCACAGTCACACATACTAGAACAAAATGCACATACAATGCTCAAAAGTGAACAACCATAAAAAGGCACCAAAGTGAACACACAAAACACCGTGGACCATAAAAAACGTGCCACTTTACATTTGTCTATATCCTCGCCAATTATTGATCGATTCTCAGAATTCTTGCACTGGCACACTCTGCAGACAATTTGCAATAATGTAATTATTATACATTCCAGCACACAGAAAATGCGTATCAGAACTACTTTGTGAAATATAAATGTAAGCAAAAACTAACGATAATAACAAAAATTTAGGAAAATGGAAAAAACACTTCAGACCAACATCGCAAATGATCCGTATGACACTAGACTGTGTTATAGCCACACAGTTTAGTGTCGTACAGACCATTCACTGCAATGTTCGTCTGAAGTGCTTTTTTTCTATTTTACCAAAATGTTTGTTTGTTATTGTTGTAATATATGCATATTTCATTGATATTTCACAATGTAGTGTAAAAACGCATTTAAGGTGTGGTGGGATATTTAATAATCATGTTACTGCAAATTGTCTGCAGTGTGTGCCAGTGAAAGAATTTCGAAAATCGATCAATAATTGGCAAAGATATAGACAAAAGTAAAGTGGCACGTTTTTTTAGCCCACCCTGTAGAAAGATGTATGAGTAACATCAGAGTAATAAATGTGACAATAGTGTACTAGCATATCAAGTACAGATCCGCTGCAGCTCACAGTGCTAATGAAAGCTCAGCTGTCAAAAAAGGCCAATGTTCAACATTTGACAATGCTAAAATTTCTAATGCCAGTTTTGATTTCTGCACAAACTGTCAATTTTTTGTAGCCAATCCAGGTTAGAACAGGCTCAAAAAAGTGAAATTTAAGAATGGTTGAAACAAAACTTGTTAAAAGTCTATGTCTTTTCTGCTGTCAAACTAACATATCAAAGTACTGCAATATTAATGCTATCAACGTGTCAAGTCAACAGTGTTAATCTCACAGTCTGTAAAACACATTAACATAATGCTCGCAACACAGAACAGACTAACATAACACTAAGTCAAGTGAAAATCTATAAACTAAATACAAAATAACATCAGCAGTTTGTACTGAAAAACAGGCGTCAAAAATGACCATTGTGTCTTAGAATACAAAAGCGAAAAAAACGACAAAGTGACATATTACAACATTTTTCTACCACAATCTGCAAAAGCACTGAAAAAGATATATAGCAACAAGTGATGCAACAACAGTTAATACTCTTCAAAGATTCAAAGGTTTTGTCAACCTTTAAAGGTTTCAAAAGCATTTTAACCTTTGTCAGCAACAGAGACAGATTACATGTTTCCTGTAAGTCTGCAAAGCAGTGCGAAAAGTACCATTCATGGGTGAGACTATCATGAAAATACTGAATTACAGGAAGCATAATATTAGATTTCAAACACTTGCAATTAACCAAACAAATGTCAAGCCATTTAACAGGGTCACATGATTCAACTGCCTGCCTAACAGTCATCTTAGGCATGCTGTCATTTTTGTTGAAACACGTACAGACAAATAAGCAAAAATCCTGGAAGAACTTGACATCCTGACATCATAACATCACTAATTTTGTCGGTCAAGCTAAGTCAGTTCTGCAGTGGGTGCAGTCAATGTTTATAGCATCCAGCAGACACCGGTCAACATCTTTTCACAGTGAATTCCATAGTCTGGCAAAAATTCAGAGATTTATCCAAAAGGTTCAAAAACTGGAAAGCAACCTTCACTGCATCACTAACAGCAAGTCAGTGACACGCATAACGAAAGTGTGTAATCTCTTAAAATGTTCACAACGTCTGGAAATCCAGCCACAAACTGAGTTCGTATTGTGCATAACAACACCGGCACAGTGCCCCATAGCTCTAACTCAGCACTGAAGTGATGCATCAAATGAAACAAAATAAAGCAAAATACAAACACAAAATGTGTCAGCAATACAGGACTCCACACAAAAAACAGAACATACATGCTTTAGACACATCAGGCAATCGGACAGTTTTGTAAATGATCAGCTCGGTCCTGTTCAGTGCAAGATAAACTGCATTCAACATGACCAGTAACCAATGACCGGTGTCCACCCTTCGAGGTATAATTGTTTCCAAAACTATCTGACTGCTTGATCTGCGCGAAGCATATATATTCCACTTTCTTATGTGGCACACTATATAACTTTGGTCCAGATGGAATAAACCAAAAAATGCAGAGAAAACACTAACACCGGTAAAGCTAGTCTGCCTGACAAAAAAAAACAATGCACTGTGTTAGTAGACAAAGTCATGTGAGTTTGCGACGAACTACCATCGGCCACTCTGGCTGGCAAGACCATGTCGGAGTGCAGTGTATGGGTTAGGCAGACCGGGCGGTGGGCGAGATACCGCTGCATATTGCCTCGACTTATTCATCTCTGCAACAATGTTACAGCAATGCGGTGACACGATGATGATGATGACGAAAATGTGTTGCAGCCAATGGCTGGGTTAAAACAAAAATGCCAGGCTAAAAGCAAATAAAATGTACACTGTAATCATGACATAATTGCAGTGTGTATTCTATTTGCTTTTAGCACAACGTGTCATTGGACAATGCAAGTGTACCAGCCAGAGAGATGACAGACCACAGTATGAAAAAATAAATAGCTATAGGCGATTTTTTTCTGAAAATTCAACTTTATAGATTGGAATGTCCACATATCGGGATGGAAAAATGCTCAAACTAAGACGCCCATTTCTTTTTTGGTGTCCAGACCTAGAAAGTGGAATACGAGTATCTGAAAAGTCCATTTTTCTTGCTAATTATTCCGAAATGCGATTTTAAAAAAATCACATTTGCTCTTTAACAACTCCAACACTACAGCACATTAGAGATTTTCTGTGCATCTGCAGTATACAGGGCGCGGCAAAAAAAGTAGCCCACTAAAGTTTTTCGCTGTTTTCTCAGCAACCGTTTTGAATTTTAATTTGAAATTTTACAGATATATTTAGTGAATCGTTCTACATCCAACTGCCAAGTAAAATTTGATTCCGTTGAAAAATGACGAAATTATAGACTTTTAAAGATGACTACCTACTGACAAAATGTTCAAGCTAAAAATGCTATGTAATTTTCAAAAACCAATTACCATGTTACTGCTGATGACGTCACAGTGATGTTTTGATAAACAGTAATTTATTTAGTTTATAAATTATTACTTATTTATTGTTCTTTTAAAGCAATCACCGGCTGCCCTCCGGGTTCCTCTTCCAGCAGTATGGCATGCCAGCACACAGCACGCAGTGCACAGAATGGGCTGTGGGCCAACTGTCCAGATTTCATCACAAAGGACCAGTGGCCTTCAAATTTGCCGAATATAAACCCAATTGACTATCACGTGTGGGGTACAATGTTGGAGGCTTACCGTAAGCTTAAAACAAAGCCAAAAACAAGTGGCGAACTCAAGGAAGCGCTTCAGGTTATCTGGGGCAACCTGCTGCAAGGACCGATCTACAAGGCTCTGAAAGACTTATCAAAGTAAGCGACTGAAGGCTTGTGTTGGAGCTTGGAGCTGGCGGTGGACACTTCGAACATTCACAGTGACAATGAAATTCTGGCATCTGATCATTAGTTAACTGTGTTGTTTCAATAATGTTATTGCATTGGTGAAGTAGCTTGAACATGTTTTAATGCTGAAAAATAGTAGTCATGTTAAAAGTCTATAACTTCATTGTTTTTCAAGAGAATCAAATTTTACTTGGCAGTTGGATGTTAAAGGTTTTAGTAAACAAAACTGTAAAATTTCAAATTAAAATTCCAAACGGTTGCTGAGAAAACAGTGAAAAACTTTAGGAGGCTACATTTTTGCTGCACCCTGTATAAATTTATTGCTTATTTTATTGTAATGTACTGAAGCAGAAGCAATGTCAAGTAAAAGAGAATCCTAGTCAAAATGACTCAATTACTCAATTAACTGGTCTGCTATTGGAACAAATCATACATCATCAAGATCATATAAAGCACAGGACAAACCAGCAATAGCAAGAAGCAGCTTGCGTCTTGCACCGAACGTTGTAATCCCGAGTTCTTTGAGGTCAGCATCGGTCAGGGTCAAAAATGATGCCATGTCAATCTGTCACCAACATCACAACATGAACACTGGTAAATGTATTTAAACCCTATAACTTCTTTATATTTAGTCAAAAAATAACAATGATTTCCAACTATTAGTAAGTCTTTATCGACTAAACGCTTTACTTCGTCAGTCAATCCATCAACTGATCAAAACACATCCATAAAGTGACACATGTCACGAACTAATAAAAATTGCATAATAACTAGGTACCTAGAAAAATGTATATTTCAAAAGTTTACAAACAACTTCTGCACATCGATAGCTTAACCTATAGTGACAGTCATGCAATGGATGACATTTTCTACAGTGCTATACACCATAAAATCATTTTAAAAATTAAACACTGCAGACACAGTAGCCCAATTATAATCCATCCGTAACATTGTGTAAGTTAATGGAAACACATGATGGCCGGGCAACATTCAGAAGTGAGCCCAAAAATTTTTTTCAATGACCAAAATACTCACCTCTTGGTCAATGAAAACTCTGGCATATTTAGAAAGTCCAAGCCTGTCAACTAGTTCAAGCAGACTGGCGTCAGGTGTCGCCAGTGAAGTCACAGCAGCATTTGCAGGAAACACCGTTGAACTCCTGGCATCCATCACTTCTTCAGCTAACAGCGACATATCAAAGTGCAGGGTTAAGAAGAAGCTGTTAAGTTTGGTATGCATAAACAGAGAACTATTTTGACACTGAAACAACAGACAGATAACAATTAAGAAACTAACAGTAATACGCTGAACTATAATCTGCACATCACCGAGAACGACAGACCAACTACAAAATGTATCAAAAAAATTTTTCCGAAATAATAATTGGTCAAAACTCAATGCGCAGCTAAGCTTACTTGGAGAAAATCCATCAGTTCAACTGAAAAATATTGCAAAAAGCAGTAGCCACAATGGTATTGTAACACATAACTCTGACTACAAATCTAGGCAGTTTATCTTCGTCCTAAGATGCACTAGCAGCAAAGGTTCAGTAAAAGTCCATTTATGATGAAAACAAACATGAATGAACAAATGCATGGAACACAAAAACGGTAATGTGACTGAAGTAACAGGCATTTCTGCACCTTAAATTCCAATCTAATGCAACAGATGAACAATAAAAAAAAACGATCACTCTGACAGCCCCAACAGTGGTGAAGGCATAAAAACAAGTAATGGAAAAGATGTAGACAACCAACCGTTGGCATCTTGCTGCAGAGTATCAGCTACAAGCTTAGAGCTGCTATCAGTCAAATCACAGGCCTCATCCTCGTCCTCAGCTTCCTAGTAGCAAACACAGCAAAACATCCACTGATGACGAAAACAATAACTTCAGATTACAAGAAAAGCCCTGCTATTGCAAACGGGAACGAGCAACAGGCGCGGTGCATGTTTGAAAGCCCAGAAACACAAAGTCTAAGTCAGTCGCCATAGGACGCAAGACGACCAGTGGCTACAGTGTCTATGGTGTTTTACTCGTACTCACCAGAAGGTGGGACGTGTCTCGCTCAGCCAATGCTGTATCAGTCGGATATCGCAAATTTTTCCCACCCCTTCTCATTTATAGCCCTCATTCGGGGTGATCCCCTTCGAACTTATGGAAAAGCTTTACAGTTCCTGAAACTAGAGTCTTCCAGGCAGCCGAAGGTAAAGATTTGGTGATCCCAACTTGCATTGTTTTTGACTGATCTACCCATGTGACAGATGGACAGACGGACAGACAGAATTGCGATGGCTAAGATGCGCTACAGCAGAAGCTGCACTGATACTTAAAAACAACTTGCCAACCTGTCCCAGTTACAGGTATAGTGCAAGTATGTCGACCGACTTCAGAGGCACTAGATGGACAGTTACAGCTGTACTAGGGCTAGGTCTTTGTCTGACGAAAGTAGAAATGTTTTAGACTACCAAATGGAAACTTCTAACTCCTCACTGGCCTTCAACAAAACATACTAAAGAAATAAGCAAATAACGAAACATGTTTAGTACTTTCAATACCTCGTATGTGGTGGACATGCCTGAGCCAAGATAGCACAAACTTTTGTCCAACCAGTTACGTATCTCGGAGTCTGGCATTGACTTCGAAAAGCCAAGACCAGACCAGGAGTCTGTTGGCGTCCGACGCTCACCGACCGGTTTCTTCATCATTGCTAAATGCACATCAGCAGAATCATAAATTTAGAAATTATGAAAGACATTCCAGGTTAATAGGTCATCGAAAACAATGGCAATCAGTACAACACAACCAACTTCCAATTACACACCTATCAATGATGTCAGTTCCAATCTTGCGTTGTTTCTGGTATAAATATAGCTTTTTATGATTAAAAGTTTTACACACCAGAAAAAAAACCTCAACTGAAAAGAGACAGGACTTTGAAAAAAATAACTGCGAACTTTGAAGCTTTCGTGACCTTCACCTTAAACCAGATCTGGTAATGTGGCATACCATCACGTATCACTCATCAACCCCCACCTATATGTTAAACGTTATTCAAATCCAAAAAAACTTTTTGTGGACGAATAGACAGACATAGAGACTGGATTTATTAAGCTAACTCAAAAGAGTTGACTTGAAAACCAGAAAGAAAACAAATTATACCTTGTTTAGCCAGGAGTCGCTTTCTTTCATAGTCAATGTAATTCAAAACGGCTGTCGTCACCATGCTATCTGCCGCCATACTGCTTGAAGCTGTCGGCATCAACGATGACTGCACGTCCGTTCCGACTTGGGTTTTCTCCAAACAGTCACTGTAAAAAACTACACTGTAACACACTTGGTCAGCTATTAGTAAAAAATTAACAAAGTTAGATCATTTAATTAATCACAATCATCAACATCATCATCAGGTGTGTAGATAGCAGAGGTCCATCGAATAAACATAATAATACTGCTATTGCACAGAATACCTTATCGTTTGCACTTGATTTTTGAAGAATATTATTAATAAAACATCTTTCAGTAGACTATGTTATTTTTGGTAGTTGGCAGTATACCCATAAGTGCAAACAAGTTTGTGTAAATATCATAGAATGCTATACAATACACGTACCATATAATATCAGCAGTTTGCTGGTCTGACAGTGGACCACGCGTGTCATTTAATGTATTGCAGCTTTCATACGCACTGGTATTAGTCAAGCCAGTGCTTGCATCAGTCAATGAAATTCTGTTGCATGTATCTACACAAAATACATCTAATATATCAATTAACCATCTGTCACATTAATAATACTAGAAAGCAGTCAGAGCCCGCACACCTCCGCCAAGGCCATGTTGTTTGCTAGGTGGCAGCACCATCCTCGGTTTCACAGCGGTTTGCCTTATGCCCCATTGAAAGCAATGGTAACGAAAATTTCAAAGTGATCCAGAATCCAGGATTCCTTCTGGATCACCCCCAAAATTAAATCACTGGTAGTTTTTGACATTCCAGACATGCCCTCAAAATTTCAGAAAGATCCTTCCAGAACTTTTTGAGTTATCTTGCTAACGCACAGACAAACAAACAAACAAACAAAGTCTGGCAAAAACATAACCTCCTTGGCGGAGGTAATTACAATCACATGTTGAATGCTCTGCAGCTGGGAAATAATAATATGTCTGATGTTACAATGGCTGTGCAAGTGCACATCATAGACCTGACATTTTCATCACTCCAGCGTGAGTGCGAGACTTGTAATGAAAATAAGCACATGTCAACTACACTCATCCACAGTCCAGCAATATTCATCTACATCTTATAAATGCAGAGATAAAGCCTACATTTGATGCACTGGACTGTATATTTTAAATTTTAATATGGACTTGTTGTAATGTAGTGAAACTCGCCATAAACAACAAAATTAACTGACCACTTACAAAAAATGATTATCTGTTACCGGTACTGATGATAAAGCTCAATAATAACTCATGTTATTCAATGTAAATAAAAATCATCTGTTTATTCACCAAACACAGAGATCATGCCATATGCATACCTGCAGAAGCAACAGCTGATAAGCTGATGAGATCAACAGATGCTGTAACATCAAACAGTCCAATAGAAGAAAATAGCACAGAAGATAAATCTCATCACTTACATGACTATATGATGGCCAAAGCATTGACTTATGGCCACTATATTGTGAAAACCACAGTGTTGCTTAAAGCAATCGGAGAGTATCGAAAATGGTTGGCCAAGATAATTGAAAGGTGATGGAACTAGTGGTGTTATAGCTCTTAATGGAAGCCCATTCTAGAGCTATGGAGCATCACCTGCCATATGGGATCACACAGAATTACCTGCCACCCGACATAAGTCAACGGGCCCTGCCTTAATCCGAGCCAAACAGACTGGTACTCGATTTACCTACCCTGAAAGGATAAAAGGCTGAGCTGACCTAGGCAGCTGGTTATATACCGAGATGGTTTACCTGCCAGCAGGCAGTCACCCATCCAAGTACTAATCCGGCCCGCCATAGAGTAACTTCGTTGATCGGATAAAACGTGCTACCGCTACACCACACCACCAACCATCAATTGCAGTGAAGCGTGGTTTGTATTTAAACAGACAGCTATTTCATCCTAAATACTTAATGCTGAGCAGAAACAACAATAAAATGCTAGGCTTACACGCAGCTGTGGGTCTCACAACACGTGAGGCCAGTGAGCAGGGCAGATATGACTGCATCTGATAGCTGGTTGTAGCCGGAGAACAGGGCCGAATACAGGCAGTCTCGGCAGGAAATGCTGGTGACGGCCATATAACTGACACAAGACAGGCACATCACATCTGCATTGTACTATTATACATTTAATTTTTGTCAAATATGATATGCTTTTTACGCGCGAAAGCAGAATGCTTCGCGCGTCTTTGCCATCATCTGGGCGTCCGTCCGTCTGTCTGTCTGTCCATCCGTCACACTCGTGAGCTGTATCAAAACGGTGCAAGCTAGGATCACAAAATCTTCACCGTGGACTGCCCCAAGGTCTCTAGTTTATCGTGACAAAATTTTGTGCCACTGGGTGCAGGGGTTCCC
>Ga0209367_1011559_pt1 | contig 11685 bp, 7 predicted proteins | sample WorMetLIZISLAND2_FD_187412 | JGI IMG/M metagenome (GOLD analysis project Ga0209367, IMG submission 187412) | Marine gutless worms symbiont microbial communities from Max Planck institute for Marine Microbiology, Germany - Olavius geniculatus... ... | reverse complement strand
CCCCATCACACCCCAGAATCTGAAGTCTGAAAATGAGGACTTTACCATTCATGTCATTTAATGATAATCTTTATTAATGAATAATTTAATAAATAATGAATTAATTTATTAATAAAAATCTGCATTACGTTTTAGCGGATTGACAATGTCAGTGTCTTCAAAAAAACATTGGGCGACTGTGTAGAGTCAGTGTTTGAATTGTGAAAAATTAGCTGAGGGGGTTAAACTTTTCGACCGTCGGAGACCGACCAAAATGATGATGTAAATCATATGTATACAGTATATAGCTGACCCCCAGTACATAATTTGACAGTGTGTTAGGGGGGTTGAGAAAACAGTTGGGGGGTTCAACCCCACCAACCCCCCTGGCAATTCAAACACTGTGTAGAGTTAGTTTACATTGACATGGCTTACGTGGTTGTAGGTGGATTGAGTAAAGGTGAACTGAGTGTTCTCAGCGAGTCGAACATCGCCGCAATTCCCCAGACTGCCATTCCGCATATACCACCAACCCAGTTCAACGTCAGTATTTATACGATTCTCGAATTCATCATTATTACTTTCTCTCTGGAAGTAACCTATTAAAAACCTTTCATGACGTTAACATAATTTGCTGTAGGTTGTATACGCACTATGCGATCAGCAAGCTGATCTTGTTGTTGTCGTCGTCTTATTGTTGCCTTGATTGACGAATAAACTTTATAGCATAGAAACGTAATCAGTTTGCCGGTGTGATGGCGTCGTGCATGTGGTTGTGATGCGCAGGGTTTCAGCGTGTCGCAGCTCGAGTCGTTCAGTATCACTCAGGCAGCGGTCATCACCCAGCCGCAGTACCAGTCACTCGATCCCGCAAAACAGCGAGTCATTCTGCGCAAACTGTCCACCATCCGTTCCGACTTGCTCAACGACCCGACTCAAGATCCTGGCAGTGCAGGTAACGCCTCGGTTTCGATGAGTTTTTTCACATCTGGGCCTTTATTTCAGACAAGAGGACACCCATACAAATTGTAATAATCAAAATGTACAGATGCACTTTGTCGCATTTTTTATTCGTAGATACTAGTTAATTTATGAAACTTTTTAATAGGTTTATTTATTTTGCCAGAACTATAACAGCACTAGCCACTACAACTGACTAAAAAGTACATATAGAAAAGAGAAAGAAAAACACGCATGTACAAACATGGAGATAGTGATTAACATACAATACTCTCTATGGTTAATTTCACTTGTCTGTTAACGTTCAGAAGTTCACTGAATAATGTTGATTTTTGTTCTGCGTGTACTGTGCTTTCATTTCAATTGGATTTGAACTTGTACGAACTAGGCCTATTGATAGGCCTATGATTATGTAGCTATCAATTAAGGCTACCGTACTGTAAGTGCTTTTTGACCCTGGTCTGTCTTACCAAGTGTGTTTACATTTTTTAACGTAGCCCATTAGTATTTTGTGCAAATATAAAATTACGATATCGTCGTATTTCGCACACCGTGTGTTAGTATTTTCGGTCTTTTGTCTTTAACCAAGATAGGCTTCCGGGAAAGGTTTTTGCAGTCCTGCCCAAGATGACTTTTTTAAAACTAAAAGTGTTAAAGCATGCCGTTTTGTCTTCACTATTGAAGAAATCCAGATCCTATAGAATGACTGATATGAAAATATTTTCTAATGAAAAACAACAAAAGACAACCATAAGCTAGTGTGTGAAACATGCATGCACGCCGTCATACGTAGGCCGAACACATTTTGTGATTATTGTTTTGTATTTTGTTGTGATCGCAGGTTGTGTGTTTCGTGCGGGTTTTCTGACGACGATTCTAGCTGCTGCTTGTCTATCTCTGATCCTGCAGCAGGCTCGCTACTATTAGCACCCGGCTAACCAAGTTGTCATCATACGCTGTTGTACAGCCATAGTTTTAAAGCCGTGTTTTTTCTTCTTCAGCATTATTGGCACAAACGTTTACAGTGCACATGTTCACAACTCGGCTTGCAGGCAGCCATTATCTGTAAATTAGCACGCACGTGTGGCGCGAACTCGGATTGTTTCAAACTCGAATAACAACTCGGTGGGTGAATGACGAATTTGGCGATATCGTATCTGTGCCATTTCGGATGCACGCAGCACTGATTTTACGAGAATTTTATCACAATTTTGCGAGCTTTGACTGTTTCTGTCATATCTTTACTATGACGTCGTGTAGGCCTACATCTTTTCTGATACGTCGATGTGATAGCAAATCCTGCAGAAATGTTGATCAGTATATCAGTTTTATGTTAACATATTCCGATGACTGTCATAAGAGTAGTGTAATCAGTATACTGTAAAATTTTGGCCTTTCCATTGACTTGGCACATCGCTTATACCACAGCTTGTTGCTACCACACAAGCCGTGATTATAGGCTTACCGTTCATTTATCGAGTCAAAAAGTAGGTCTATATTATCATTCCTATATGACCGCCGAGGAAAGTGGCCGAAATTAAAAAGAATAACAACGTTTATTAACTAAAATATCACTTCACAGTTACTAGCGGTAATATGTGTCCAACAAATCAACCGACTGCAGATGACACACTGCTATTGTGCGGTGGTCCTATAGGCCGCATTTCGCGTCTTGCGCGTCCGTTTGTCTGTCTGCTCGTCTGTACCGCAGGAAAACAAAAACGGCGTAGAAAACCAAACTAAGTGCAAACGTTCTTCAGGGCAGAAGTAAGCCTATCAGATGTGCCATTTTTTGGTTTTAAATGTTAAAGACCAAGGTTACTGAACGCCACGTGCATCAAGAAATCGCCGTACCGGTATGTATGGCGTACGCGCCTAGCGGCTGAGGCGCCGACTGCAAATTAGGCCTACACCTAACGTTGGTTAGGCCCAGTGTACAGTCGGCGCTTGAACATAGTCAACGTGAGACGCTCGGCAACTGGACGGTCGGTCGCATATCATGTCAACATTCGACGCCGACATCTTGTCCTTATATTGCAGGCCTACTGCGGCGTGAGTTTATTAAAATTGCTTCATTTACTTACTAGTTGTTGGCAGCCGTAAAAATTCGCGTGCTTTCGGTTTCCGTCCGTCCCTCGAAAAATATCCGTAGGATTTTTATTAGACCGCCAAAAATATTGGTGCATTTTTAGTTTACTGTAAAATGTTTCATTGACAAAAACAACTGTCTTCATCTTTTTTATTATCCAGTCTGTTACGTGTGTACTCTAATATCTTCAGTTAGTTTTCATGGGTGTTATTCAGTGTGAAAAATAGCTTTTATGAGTTGGTGTGCTATATTGTATGGCGTGTCATGAAATAAACATGTATATTATTTCCGTCCCCTGTCCCTAATTTTTCGTCACACCGCAACTAGAAGCACGAGATTTTTAAGGTCTTATTCTGCACAGTGTGATGCGATCAAAATTACGTTATACGCACAAAGCGTACTGCATGTTGACCACGCAGTCTGAAGCAATGACGTTCTATTAATAGCAATGAATATTCAACGTCTTTGGTCTGAAGTGCAAGGTTTGGTCATTGTCAACAGTGTCGCACTAACCATGCGTGCGTAGGCCTACTGGTACACATAACTTGCGTGCATTCTTTGAACCAATTCACATCTTCAAATTAATTTTTGTGCGAGTTCGTGTATATGTCGACATTTATGATGTTCGAGAAGTGGAATATTTTCTGAGCCGCCCAGTACATATGCACAATTTTCCCAGTTTTTCCAAGAGATACAAAAATTAACACTAGAATCAGAATTTATGTATATCGTATCAGCATGCTTCAAAACTGACGGCCTGCTGCACAAGGCTAACATGGCACTAGTAACGAGTGATGTCAGAATGCGATAGTGCGCTTGTCTGCTTGAAGTGATGAACATCGATTCACAGAGACTGTCTCACTGACTTGGTTAATTCTTACATATAATGCAGCAAGATACAGGAATGAAGCACGAATGAGAACAATGCCAAGGAACTATTTTTGGTGTTAAAACAACGATAACAAAAAATAAAGGCGTCTGAACAGTCTGATATGCTGTTTTTACCCGCTGGTATACGCCATTTGATTTCATCACGAGTATTTTACATGTATACTGATTTCAGCAACATTTAAACCAGCCTAAGCCATGCATAAATGATAGAAAAAGTGCGTTATGCAGTGTTAATTAGGTGATGAATGGTTCTAGCCAGCAGACGGCTTATTGCTGCTTGAAACTACTGAGACGGTATATATCTGACCACTTTCTCTTCAATGCCGTTTTATCATACGACAGAAAACACACAGCCACTTAAAGTAGATAATTATTACACAATAAAGTGATAAATGTTTACTCAGCTATTCATAAAACAAGAAATCTGAGCTAATGCTCATGAGACACGCGAGAGCCTATAGCAGTTCCTTTTCGCAGGTAATCTTGGTCTATCTCCATACATTTCGTCACAGTTCACTCTTTTGCAGCCAAAATCGCCAAAAAATCACTAAAACCCCTATTTTTAAGGTTCAAGGTCAATCAAGGTCATCAATGTTGACGATCCTAAGAAGCTCGTCGTCAGTGCTTGTAATGTGTAGCAGCATGTCTGTGCCTATCTGCAACCATTTTCACGCTAGACAAACCAACAGCAGATAAATAACCACTTCTTAGAGGGGTACCCCTCTTTGACACTCGCGTGTGCAGGAATTGCTAAAATCTTCATTCAATGCTGAAAATTTCATATGGAGGTTGCGTTGGTCTATCTCCAGCCATTTTGGCGCAATTTACTCTTAAACTGCGGGTCTCAGCCCAAAATCGCGAAAAATTCATTAAAACTCCCTATTTTGGGAGTTCAAGATCATTTAAGGTCATCGATGTTGACATTTCTAAGCAACTCGTCGCCAGTGCTTGTTATGATAAGCACCATGTCTTTGCCTTTCTGTAACCATTTTCACGTCAGACGAGCCAATAACGGTAGAATAATGCCTTTTTAAGGGGGTGCCCCTCTTTCTCCCCGTCGTTCGTGGGGATCCCCTTTACCCAGTGGCATGAAATTTTGTCACGAAATACTAGATACTCTAGCCTATCATATGGTGAAAACCCGAAGTCTCTATCTCACCTGGTCTTGAAATAGTACCGGGACGTGACACCAGGACAGACGGACAGACAGAATTACCGTAGCTAATACGCGCTACTGCTAGCTATGTTAGCTCTCGCGCGTAATGATATGAACAGCGCATGCACAGTGGCTTAAATATAAGCCTACACGACTGAATACTTGCACTCACACTATTGTTACATAAATGTAAGTAGAGTCTCAGATGTATATCTGTAGTTCTGTAAGCAAAATACAATCATGTAAGTGCTTTTAACATGATTCACTCTAAAAACTGGATATATAATCAAACCAAGAACATTTATGAACTAGAGCAGTTCCGAGTGTTCAGATAATGCGTAAAATTATATGTTTATAAACATAAAACAGAAATGCTGCAGCGTTTGTTTGCGTAACATTTTCAAAGCAGAGCTAGTCAAAGCAGTCAGCTATTTTCAACATGCCTTAATCTAATGTGATTTAAAAAGCGTTAAAATATTAAAATTAACTTAAAGTTGGACAGAAATGCTGCATTTTCATGAACTGTATTAGGTATACACACAAAATTACAGCTATTTTCTTTATGATAACAACAAAACTAGAGTTTGTAAGGCGAAATATAAAAAATATCAGCAAATCTGACTGACTGTCAAAACTGGGTGGCATAAGTGCAAGACTGCATTCAAAACTTGTAAAACGAATATTTACAATGCCCATCGCCATATTTTAACAAAAACATTCTCTTAAACAGACACCAAAACTGAACCAATAATAGAACGTGATCGTAACTCAGTATGTCAGTAAATAGTACAAATACGGTGGGATTTTTATGATTAATTTAAAAGACGTCTGAACTGAAATGTCACAATAATTGCGACAATCAAACTCTAAACACACCAAAACAATACAAACCAAAATGACAAGTTGAAGGCTTCAATCAAAATCACAATCCCTTTGATGCCATGCACTACTCATACCTAATTCAAGTAACTGGATCTACCTCTTTGTATAAGAATCAACTTCACCTGAAGCATATGCAAAAATTATGGCCAAAAGGTCTTCATGACATCACTGACAACTCGTCCAGATCAGAGCGGATAAAAGAACTCTGGCCACTGACTGAGCTATTATACTGCAGAATGTTACAAAAAACTATAACTAACCTAAACAAAACCAGCATAAAGATGCCAATATGTTTTCGCACAGTTTACAAATGTAAGTTATACCAAACCAAATAAGAAAAGCCCAGATAACGCAAAGGGAACGCGCAACAGCGGTGCATATTTGAAAGCCCAGTTGCCAGAGGGCGCCAGACGACCGGTGGCTATCTATAGTGCTTTACTTGTACTCACCAGAGGGCGTGACCTGTCTCGCTCTGCCAACGCCGTATCGGCTGGAAATCGCAAATTTTCCCTACCTCCTTTCATTTACCACCCTCGTTCGGGGTGACCCCTTTCGAATTTATGGAAAAGCTGTATGGTTCCTGAAACTAGAGTCTTCCAGGCATCCGACGGTGAAGATTGGCGATCGTAGCTTGCACCGTTTTTGACTGATCCACCCATGTGACGGATAGACAGACAGACAGACAGACAGAATTGCGATGGCCAGGACGTGCTACAACAGTAGCAGCTGCTGCACGTAAAAAGTACTGGCACCAATACTCGTATAAGCCAGAAGCTGAATCACAGCCATAGCAGCGGCAGGCCTATAATGTTTTGCGCTACAGACGACTGCGCCTTAAGCAAGTAGCATGCAGTATTCTACAGAAAGCAGCTGAGATACTGGCATAACTTAATATACAGACTAGAGGCAACAGAAAACAGTGTTTAAGACAAATACTAGTCATTAATTGAGATGTTCACCAACGTAAACCTCCAATTGACACAATGATGGGATGATAATGGCGGAATGCTGCAGCCAATATAATAACCAAATTAATGAAAATAAAGGCCAATTCTCAAGCAAACGACCAATGTTGCATCTCCATCGATAAAATAATACAACAAAATAATATACTTATGACCAGATAACTCACAATGTTACCTTTGATTAAGCTCAAGCACAAATATACGAGTATTACTAACTCAGACAAGCATAACAAAGTACATCATCATATAAATGCACAGCAGTATGCCAATACAGACAAACATATATTTTCACTGGTGACCCAATTACAGTGAACAAAACCATAGTGTACAGTATTCTACAACATAACAAAAATATGTATACGCTGGATGCCATTTGGTGAGAAGTTTAGCAAACATAACCTGTATTTACATAAGCTGGTAAGTAGCCTTTGGAGGTGTGCATGGGAATTTCTCCATAGGGGTATATGACATTTGACTACGTCATGGCTCAGTGTAACAAGAATCAATGGAAAGAGGAAATGACGAAATAAATGTTAGAAAAGTGGGTCAGTGTACAAGAACAATACGAAAAGAAAAACTGCAATGGCTACGACCAGAGAAATACAGAAACACATGAATAAATCTGGCTCACCGAGAAATGTAATACACCCTTGTAGCAGCACAGAGATAAACTAATAACGCCACCATCGACTAAAATTAACATGGTTTGTAACAAAAGTTATCAGGAAAAGTCAATGCCCAGTGCCAACACTATGTATAACAATAGATATAAACTATATGTACATGACCTACTTTCTCACTATCAAATTTCAAGTGACATTAATGCATATTTTGTTAATACATATGAAAGAATTACGTGCATAAGTGTCATTTCACCGGCTTGCTTCATATTTTTGCATATCTTTTCATTCATTCAACAATGCCCAAAGTAATGTACACATAGACTTGGTGTTAGATGTGACAAAACGCTCAGTAAGCGCTGGGCTGCAGTTACACTTATAATAATAATTTGAAAAAATTTTTTTGCCATTTATTTTACATGTACGAGTAATTACCTGCAACAGGTTTACGAAGATCACATATAAAATAAAACGCAGAACGTGAGCAAAACACTTTTGCACACTGTTGCATCTCATTCCACACAGAGTGCTGCAGAATTATTAATTCTGCAAGTCTTCTTGTTGTTACAGACCTTATTCAGCTTCACAAAAGCATTAGCAAGTAACGACAGCATGTAATATCATTAATACAATTCCCACTACCAGCCTTTGTGCGTAATGCTAAACAATATAAATAGCGTGAACATACACTAAACATACACTGTTCTGTGGACAACATTTTAAATCAACCTACATTCTTCTATAAAAGCATTCTCACAACTTCATTGTTACGTCACTACCTCATCCGTTGGACATAGTTGCCGGGGAATGTTCCGAACTCTTGCGTTCGTTCGCAAGTGCCAATATACCACCCGTCAGCACACGTCTCGACGACATAGACGACATCACCGGCGTGCAGCTCAAGCTCATCGGGATTGCGAGGCTTGTATGAGTACTGAACGCGGTATCTGCAACCACAAATAACACATGCACACCAAATAGTCGTTTGCAACTGACGGCATATTTTGAAAAAATATATAAGAAAAAAATCAATGTGAGAACGACCATAAAACATGGCAAAATTTTACTTGAACTGAAAAAAACAAACCAACAACAACTACTGATTTTGGTTAAACAGCAGTTTTTTCATCAGGGTCTCCAAAGTAAACTTTAGGACACTGCTGCACAAGAACGTTTTAGGCTGGATGCCCTATCAATGAAAAACCAACAGCACTGAACTACTAAAACAAGCAATACATGACAAAACAAAGTTTAATTATAGAAAAGCAGACAGATTAAACGAAACTAGAAATTTGGGGCAAAGCCCAACCTGAGTCCGCCCGGCGCCCTAAGTCCGATTGGGGGAAATTAGAGGGGGGGGTAAAATTTCCCCGGCATCAAAGCACGTGGCCCGAACTCAAATGCATTGGTATACGCCAAACGCGCATTGTTGACTTAGGGTAGGTCAACATGAGCGCTTATAACTTTGTTCGTAGTGGACCGAATTTCAAAAGATTTTTTTTGTTAAACGCCGAAAAGATCGTTCTCGTCAACGCCGTTTACACATTGTCGCTATCTTCATCGGTTCCAGAGATATTTGCGCTCAAACTCGAAAGTTGTCGAAAATCGCACCTATTTTTGCACGTTTTTTGCCCTCCCAAATTTTAAGGGGGACGGTGCCCCCAAAATTTTTACTTGCGTTAACACCCCCACCTAGAGACATGTCAAGTGCCAAAGTTTCGTCGGGCTACACCCCCTAACTCCGAAGTTATAATGGCTCATTTATTCCATTTTAAGCCAATTTTTGACTCCCCTTTAAAAAAAGTTGTAAGGGGGGCCCCCATCCCTGGTGTGGGGTGCGCTAGTAAGACTTGGTCATTCTCTAGCGCGTGTAAAAATTTGGGGGCGCAGCACCCTCTAGGGGCCGAAATATGGCCTTCCGAAAAATTTGATTTTGGTGGGTAAACTGCGTAATCTCTGATGTTAGTGGACTGAAGTTCACACAATTTTTTTTATTCAACGCGGAATTAACTGTATTTGATAACGCCGTTTACCGCTTGTCGATATCCCTATGCAGTTCAGAGATATTTGCGCTCAAAGTCGAAAGTTGTCGTTAAACATACTAAATTTTGTGCGTTTTTTGCACTCCCAAATTTTAAGGGGGCGGTGCCCCCTAAAAGTTGTACCCGCGTTATCACCCCCATCTAGCAGCACGTCACGTGGCAAAGTCTCATGAAGCTACTCCCTTTGGTTCCAAAGATCCTTCGTCTAATACGCTACATTTTAAGGCAATTTTTGACCCCCCTTTGAAAAAAATTGTAAGGGGGGCCCCCATCCCCGGTGGGGGTGCGCTAGTAAGACTTGGTCATTCTCTAGCGCGTGTAAAAATTTGAGGGCGCAGCACCCCCTAGTGGCCGAAATATGGTCTTCCGAAAAATGCGTTTTATGGGGGTACGATTTCACATCTAAATCTCCAAGGTCACTGGACCAAACTTCACCGTACTTGTTTTGCCTAACGCAGGAGGAATCGCTACAGATGGAATGACTATCCGATTTTGAATATCTTCATCCGTTTCGGAGATATTCGCTGCCGAACTTCGAAGTCGTCCGAAATCGGGCCAAATTTTGCATGTTTTTGGCCCCTGAAATTTTTTTGGGTTGTGCCCTCAAAATTTTGGACCGGCATTATAAAATTCGGCCTAGTGCAGACCATCGTGCAAAATTTCAAGCCGGTCGGCCCACGCATCTCGGAGATTTGGCGGTCGGAAGAAAAAACATCTGGGCTAAAACATAAGTCCTTCCAAAAACTATCGTTTTCGATTTTTGGGCAGACTAAAAACAAAATATAAATGATATGATACTAACGGTGGGTATCGGAGGTGTGAGTAGCTGGAATAGGTGGAGCCGCCTTTGACTAGTGAAGAGTCTCCTCCTCTAGCACGATTAATGAGTGTAGACTGAGGACTCCACGTGGCTGAACCGATGAAATTACCACCAACATTTGCACTGCCGATGGGAGGATAATATGCACTACTGCCTTCAAACTGGTAAGCATTTGTCATGCTCCTTACACGGTCAGCTAAGTTAGACAAAGCAACATTTGCAGGTATGGGAGTTAACGCATCAGAACGTGGGTTGAAGTCATGTGAAGAAAAGAGTCGACTTTCATCGAATAGCTCGGAGTCGGCTGGTGACAATGGAGCCGATGGGATGGTCGGTGCTGCACCGCAAGACATCGCTGATATTGTTGAACCACACGGAGACAGTGGACCTGACCAGCCTGCAGACAAAGCGGATACAATAAACATAAATCTGTCTGTTATCCTAGGAACTCACAAATCTCAAACACATTACTGCTATTAGACCACTGCAAGCTGCATCAAAATGATTGATCTAAACCATTAAATAAAAAAATCTATCACATGATCTAGTGATCCATGCTTCCGTCTTGAACACAAAAGCCTCCAGGTTTAATTCCCAACAGAGACAGTGATCATCATCATTATCATCATCATCAGATGTGAAGCGATCAGCCGAAGCGTCCCGCCGTTGCAATCGTTCGACAGAACGGTTTATCCTCCTCTAGCTCCAGAGCCTCCGTCGCTGTAACACCTGTGTCACAGCAGATCTGGTGGATCCAGGTGGTGGGTGGACGACTGCTGGTGCGTCTCCACTCCTGCGAAGGCCGGTCACCATCCCTCGTCTTGGTACAAATTCGGAGAATCTGGTTTGCTGGTGCAGCACTTCAAAGTCTAGCGACGTGACCAAAGAGACCCAGTCTTCGTTTACGGATGATGTAGGAGACAGCGATGGGTAGTAATAAAACTTGCAAATATTTATATTGTTTTGGTTCTTTGTCTTATGTTAAAGTTTTATGCAGAATGGTTGTTAATTAAGCTACATCGTTGTTGTTTAACCAGGTGCTGGCTTGGATTAGCAGCAGCCAGATATGATGACATTTGTGCTAAACCTTACATTCTGCTGATGGCTTGCATGCCGAATGTGGTTATTACATTACAAAATATAAATGTACAAAACATTAGTTTATACACTTGTTAACGGCAACATTTAAGGACTTGCACATCGAAAACAGCAAAAATTACAAAAGGTGATATTGCCCGCATCACACTGACTGCGTGTCAATGTGCTGCTGAATAATATCAC
>Ga0209367_1011557_pt1 | contig 11686 bp, 8 predicted proteins | sample WorMetLIZISLAND2_FD_187412 | JGI IMG/M metagenome (GOLD analysis project Ga0209367, IMG submission 187412) | Marine gutless worms symbiont microbial communities from Max Planck institute for Marine Microbiology, Germany - Olavius geniculatus... ... | reverse complement strand
TATATATATATATATATATATATATATATAAAATTTTCAGCATTGAATGTAGATTTTATCAGTCTTAGTCGGGACTCTCTAGGTTCAAGAAGGCCTGCACACGTGGGTGTCAAAGAGGGGTACTCCTCTTACAAGTAGTTATTTATCCACTGTATCCTTGTCTAGCATGAAAATGGTTGCAGATAGGCGCAGACATGCTGCTTATCATAACAAGCACTGGCGACGAGCTTTTTAGGAATTTCAACATCGATAACTTTGAGTGACCTTGAACTCTAAGAATAGAGGTGTTTAGTGATTTTTTGGCGATTTTTCACTGTAAAAGAGTGAACTGTGACGCAATGGATGAAGATAGACCAAGATTACCTGCGAACAGTAATTGCCATAGGCTCTCACGCATCTCATGAGCATTAGCTCACACACACACACACACACAGATGTGCATATATTTTATTGTTACACTTTGAGGGCAATTAGTCTTGCTGCACCTTGTCCCTTTAACCTCCTTAGCGGTATCCTTGAGATACCCCGGGATAGAGTTGTTGTATAAAAAAACGGTAAGCCTGGGTTCTCTCGGGCACCATCGACTTGCAGAGAAGTCGCTGTCATGCGGAGAGTGAGTGCAGCAGTTTATACATAGCGCTGCGGGTGCCGCTGCTAATGACCGCTTTATCACGTGTCAGACGCTGCCAGCGTCCCATGGCGTAGTCACACATGTTGATGTCTGCCGGTGTCACAAAATGATTTCCCACATTCTTTAGTTGCAGTCCTAGTTGTCACGTTGTAAGCATGTCAAATGCAAAACGCAGGTTAGAAAACTTAGGTTAGACGATGAGTCAGATGATGGAACTGTTTATTTTGGAAGCAATAGTGCTGATGAGTCGGCAAACTTATCGTCAGATGAACTGTCGTCACTCGATTGATGAACAGAAAAGTGACTCTGACGCAAGGCACTGAACGTGCAATTACAGTGACCCTCGCGAGTAGGCTTACTAAGAAAATATAAATGACAATAAATGTAATTTTAAAATACAAAAAAATAGAATCAAAGGCTCAGACAACACACGACAACATAAAAGCATAACAGCGTAACTCTAAAGTTTTAAAACAGAGATGATCCAGCAGTGGGTGGCAATTTATCTGGTTACGCTGAGCATCGGACGGTGCAACGGTGCGTCGACTCGCTCAGCGTGATGGCGTCTGTCTGCCAGTCACTAGAGGTGTCATTAGCGAATATATCAATCAACATCAGTTGCAGACACAGCATGCTCTAGTCGCTGTCAGCTATAGATTGAAGCCCGAAGTTGTCTGGCAACTGTACCGTTTTCAAGCAGAAATCCACTCTAGAATCGTACTGCCTAGGAGGTTAAAGGTCCATGGCCACGGTCAAACTCACTCGCACAATTTCTGTAGATTTAAATTAGACATTTAACTTCGCATACATAATACGTCGATTTGAGCTTCATAAATATATGTCCAAGGTTACTGGACCAAACTTCACCGGACTTGTTTCGCCTAACGCAGGAGGAATCGCGATAGATAAAATATTTATCCGATTTTGAATATCTTCATCCATTTTGGAGATATTTGCTGCCGAACTTCAAACTCGTCTGAATTTGGGCTAAATTTTGCATGTTTTTGGCCCCTGAAATTTTTTTGGGTTGTGCCCCCTCAAAATTTTGGACCGGCATTATAAAATTGGGCCTAGTACTGACCATCGTGCAAAATTTCACGCTGGTCGGCCCATGCATCTCTGAGATCTCGCGTTGAAAAAAAATAAATAACATCTGGGCTAAACCTTAAGTCCGCTCCGCAAGCTATCGCTTCTGGGTGGACTAATAAAAGTGTTAAAATGACATATTAATCTTCAAATCATTACAAAAAGTTCTGCACATGTAGCTATTACATGAAGAGCTGTGAAGTGACAGCAAGACCTTATGACCATAATTATGATGTGAAAAAAATGTACTCAGTGCACAAAAAATACACAAACGTTTCTTTGGATAGAGCATCAGGACATCTATAATTACTGACGCACAAGCCCAAAGAAATGTAATATGAATGAAATGTCAAATTTGTTTTGGTAGTGTAAATATTTGCTGCAGACGATGTGGCACAAACAAATCACTTTCATTTTTACTCCTCGCGCGCTACGTTCCTAATGTAGCCAAGAGGAGTATACGAGATCAGTGTAATATTAAGGACTGACCAATCGACGACCGACCTCCGTTCCTGGAAGAGCCTTCCTGGAAGAACTTCAAACAGCCATATCTCCATAACGATGCTAGATAGACGCATAATCACTATGGGCCACCCATAGAAAGTCGACCCCCAGGACTAATGATGTCATGTGACCCCAAAAGATCAAGGTCGTGACCCCATTATCTTTGAGGCGCCATATCTTTGTAACAGTGCCAGATAGACGCATGGTCACCACGGACCACCCATAGGAAGTCGATCAGTAACGGTGCCAGAGAGACGCATGTGTTGAGGTATAACAAGACAAATGGCAACTAGCGTCATCAACCATTATTGGAAATTTTTTCCTCTCAGTTCCTAAAATCGGGCAATATTTTATGAACTTCGAGAGACAATTTCCAATAGCGACCTCGACGCCAGTCACTAGTAGTATAATATTAAACTGGTTTCAATTAGACGCTGGGTCTCTAACACAAGCCAAAAGGAAGGAAAAAGCTCTTAAAAGAATACAACAAAAAATGATGTGTGCGAGGAGTACATTAGATTGGTCACAATCTAATAATATTTCTTGTGAACTATATGCTGACATTGAAATTATCCACCTATCTATCCCAATCATACATGCACACTTCCGCACTATTTCAATGCTGTGCCTCGACATCATTTTTCGGAAGACCATATTTCGGCCCTAGGGGTGCTGCGCCCTCAAATTTTTACACGCGCTAGAGAATGACCAAGTCTTACTAGCGCACCCACCACCGGGGACGGGGGCCCTTTTTTGCAGTTTTTTTCAAAGGGGTGTCAAAAATTGGCTTAAAATGTAATAAATGAGCGCTTATAACTTTGGAGTTAGGGGGTGTAGTCCGACGAAACTTTGGCACTTGACGTGTCTCTAGGTTGGGGTGTTAACGCAAGTACAACTTTAGGGGACACCGCCTCCCTTTTGGGAGGCAAAAAACGTTCAAAAATCGGTGTGATTTACGACAACTTTCAAGTTTGAGCGCAAATGTCTCTGGAACCTGTGAAGATAGCGACAAAATCTAAACGACGTTGACGAGAACGATCTTTTCGGCGTTGAACAAAAAAAATTTGTGAACTTCGGTCCACTACGAACGAAGTTATAAGCGCTCATGTTGACCTACCTTAAGTCGACAATGCGCGTTCTGCGTATGCCAATGCATTTGAGTTCGGACCACGTGACTGGTGCCGGGGAAATTTACCCCTCCCCTCCCTCCACCTAACTTTCCCCCAATCGGACTTAGGGCGCCGGACGGACTCACGTTGGGCTTTGCCCCAAATTTTTATTTTCTTTATATGTTACTGATGTTTATGTGTATAATTTGTTTACAGAAGCTGTTACCATTACTTCGTACACTAACGAACTTACTATCGTTGTACACTGAAGACATTGCCACATTGTAAGTGGTCTGAATTGCTCTTTTATGCTACTGGCAATGTCAGAAAGTTAAGTTGAATTAATGTGTAATTCTTGGCATAAAGCTTTCATGAACTGACTGCACTTGCATTACTTGTAATATATGCCAGCTGTTTTTGCCAAATACTGGTAAAAATTTAGTCTTTGTCTTTCTTTCACTTTTTTGGCTGTGACTTAATGCTTAATGTTGTTGTATTGCAAGTGCATTAATTTAGCAGTTTTGTAGACCAAAATATAGTGCATGTTTTTTAAAAAAAAAAATCATTGCTTGTTGGGCGTAGCTTGGTTGTCTGGGATATACTATCTGCATAACCATGGCTGTTTTGCAGCAAATAGTTGGATTACTGAATAAATAATTTGTGTGTACTGTTAACTGTGTGTTTAACAGTGATGTGGAGCGTTTGAAGGAGCTGCAAGTTGATCTGACTACTCAGCACCGTATTGCTGCTGATCTCCTGAGCCAAGTCTGTAAGATGTTTAAGTTTCCTTACGAGCGTCAGTGTGTGCTGGACAGTGTACGTGTGGTAGCAGCGACCATTAACAACTTGCAGAAGCTAGAGGCAGCTTTGAGCCACAGAGAAGACGTCTCCATGAAGGAACTGCAGAATTTGCATGTTGCTGTTGAAGATTATGTTCAGTGTGTCAAAGTTGAAATAAGACCATGGCTGTCTAATGTGCTGCCTTACGTGATTGACAGCAGAGGATATACAGAGCTTACAGAACTGAAAGTAAGTCTTTTGGTCATCATCATTATAACATTGTGCATGTGTGTACTACGACTTCATTGTCCAACAATGGCTAAGAATGACATCAGAACTGAATACTTAAATTTAGTCGCTAGGTTGCTGGCTAAGTGTTTTCAGGTTCAGCTGTGGACTTAGAGGCAGCACCTGTGTCCACCAATGGACCACTATCTTGATACAATTGGCTCAGTATTTTGGATTTAGCAGGTAAACATGTTTCTGGCACATACACCTTGTTCCAGAATTAGCAACTCCCCCCTCCCCCTTACAGATAAATTAGTGTAAAGTCGTTAATACGTGATACACACTCACAAAATTTGAAACAGTCATGAGGACAATCATTCTGAACTAGCAGTTGAAGTTTGAGCTCAAAGTGGGCCTTTGCCTTTGACACTAGCTCTTAGTCTAAGGCAAGTATGCTGCTGCTTGATCGCCCTGTCAGTAACAGTGCATTGAACATAACCCTAATGTAAACAAACTCTGACGTCATAATGGCGTTACATTGAACACACACTACAAAGTGCTTACGTCAATAGGTGTGATTATAAGTAATGCTATGATGCTGCAGTGTACGATATTCTGTTGAAATCCATGAACTACAAACTGAATTAGGTGTGTTTGCAGCAAGCTAATTTTGGAACACAGTGCACATTGTCCTTAGCTTGCGCTGCAGCCCTAAGGCTCACAGCAAGCTAAATTTCTTTTTAGTAAGTAAGATAGTAAGTACGTGAGGAGACCAAATTTGTAGTGCGCCATATGTCAAACAGGTTCGAATTGTAGGCATGTGTAGGCTCATATGCATCACATAAGCACTTAGCTCAATACAATTCCTTAATTAACATAACGTGTATAAACACATTTTGTTTACATTTCTGACACTGGCTGACAATTTATCCAGTTGTCCATTTTACAACTGCCTGCAGTAAAATTGCTTGAAGCGTTGGCCAACTATGCGAACACAGGTACAAACATTCCTAAACACGTATTTTGCTTGGTCTGCTTTCTGCAGGTAGTGCAAAAGCAGACGTTAGGTGAGGTGGAAACTAAAACACTTATTCAATAGACAGTTATGTGAGAAATATTTCTGCCAAAAATTATTAAAATCTGCTGATCTTTATTCAAGTTACGATCGATAATGTCGGGGATGTTTTTTTCAGGTTTTCTGTTTATTTCAACACATTTCGCTTGATCTGCTTTCCATAGGTAGTGCAGAAGCATACATTGGGTGAGGTGGAAAACTGAATGGTCATTTGATTGCAAGTTGTGTCAGAAATATTTGTACCAAAATTTATCAAAATCTGATAATTGGTTTAGAAGATACAGTCAAAAATGTTGGGGATGTTTTTTGGGACAGTATACTTCATTTCAAGGTTATTTATTTGTATATTTGTATTTTTTACGCGCGTCAGCAGGTACTGCTATAACACATCTCAGCCATCGCAATTCTGTTCTGTCTGTTCGTAAGTCCATCACATGGGTGGATCTGTCAAAAACGGTGCAAGCTAGGATTACCAAATCTTCACCGTCGGCTGCCCAGAAGACTCTACTTTCAGGAACCGTAAAGCTTTTCCATAAATTCGAAGGGGGTCACTCTGAACGAGGGCACTAAATGAGAGGGGGTGTGCAAAATTTGCGTTTTTTAGCCAATAAGTCGCTGTATCTCTATAATGGTGCGAGATATGGCCTAGGTTACTATTAATCACTAATAGGAAGTTGTACACTGGCTCTCGATTGCCACCGAGATCAACGATCTTTGATGACTTTGAACACACAAATAGGGTTTTTTAATGGATTTTTCGGCGATTTTGGGCTGCGACACACATTTGAAGAGTGGCAGCATTCACGCAAGATGGTGGCGCCATCTGGCGTATGTAAATACATCGTACCCAATGTCAGTTGCTGAGATCGATAAGTTAGATTTGTTCACAGTGGGCCTTCACACGTACACCACTGTCGCGCATTTCCCTTTGCGTTAGCTGGGCTTTTCTTGTTTCAGTGTAAGTTATCAACACTTTAGTGATGACTCTCTTTTTCTGCTTTTCCAATGTGAGTGAATGTAAAGTGCATAGTGATATGCATTCATTTTGTCAAAGTTCTGTTTGTTGTTGTTGTAAAATAGCATGGTCTTGTTTTTGTCTTTTGGCCAGCAACCATTGGGGCCAGAATACAGTTTTTGCTCCATTTCACACGATCTTGTGCAACGAGGACTTTTGTCAGTACAAGGGTCGTTCAATAAATTCCGGGACTGTTCTTCTCAGTAAGCACACAGTGACAGTTGAAAACCAAAACTGTTATGAAATTGTACAGCCACTATAGTACATGACTTATCGTGGTTTCATTTATGACGTCATGATATGACGTCAGTATTATTAAGATATAAATGATGGGCATCGTTTGGCATGGTCAGAAAATAATCATGAAATTTTCTAGTTGCAGAAGACGTAGAAAGTGCGGAAATTTATTGTTATTGTACAAGAGGTAGATTATGTGCAGGGTTGTTAATATCGCAGTATTGGTATCGCTACCAATACTATCGGCGATACTTTTGGAGTATTGGCATGACTATCGCCGATACTTTTCGTCCGTAATATCGAAATGGGTATCGCCGATACTTTTTCAGCTATTTTTTGCCAATACTCGATACCAATACTTTTGTCAGCAAGCAGCGCCGCTGCGGCTGCTGCACAACAACAACCAAGGCACGTTATCGCCGATGTCTGCCTGCGCGCACGCAGTTACGCCTTGGTGCACCGTGCAAGGAGACGTAAACTACATGCGATGGACACACGTGCTGGGGTCCGTCCGGATGGAAGAACAGGTGTCAAGACTCTCACAACAGACTCAGAAACGTTTGATTTGAAACCCGACCACTGCTACATACAGTCCAACTGACACTCCACGCTCTTGCTTTGCGGGTGATAGCCCATCTCATCCTCACTTAACTTAATTGCTGCCGTCAGTTGTCGATCGCGACTTACTGACGAGCACTAGAAGCTGTTTATTACGTCCTATTCAAACTGTTCAATTCTCTAAGGCGAGAAATATAATTCTCGAGATGGAGATTTTTCTCCAGTCTTGATTCTCATGAGTCTCGTTAAGATCTGTACTTAATTCCATGGCGACAACTAGATTTACTAAATCACTGCGTCAGCAAGCAACTAAACATAACATTACCAGGGGCGGATTCACAAATTTTATTAAGAGAGGGCCGGCAGTCTGGCAGTGGAGCCTCCTGGCCCCGTGGTTTCCTGGGGCAGAGCGTCTAGTCAGAAAAAGCTTCCAGCCTTTTGTCACTTGACAAACAAAGGGCAGCCGTTAGTTGTATGGGCGTCATAGTGGTAAAAAATTTTTACCATTATGTATGGGCGTCACTGCCTATGGGTAGCATTTCTTATTTGGACGACAACTCCACTTAGTCTTACAGCACGCGTGGCGAGCAAAAAAATGAGACCACTTTGCTGTCTTTGTTCTACAGTCTCACATAGGGAGGGGGACTTTTGTTAACTTGAGGTGGAAAATGTGTGGCATGCAAAACCTTGACGCACTGTTGAAGTTGACTACCACAGCGACGAAGGAAAAGAGAAGCGCAGCCAGCTGGGCCTCGTCTTCAATGCACCTGTGATTGCGGAATGAGTAGAAAAAAGTATTGCCTGTAAAAGTATTGGTATTGGTATTGCCAACACTTTTCACAAGTATTGTTAACAACCCTGATTATGTGTAGTATTTAGCAGCGGCATTTTATTAATGAGAATATTTGAATAGTTAGCTCTAAGTGGTTTTCGTTTGTTTGGACCACAGAACGAATCACTTTGTGACATTATGTTCAAAAACGATGAAGATGTTCAACAGCATGCGTCCGGAAATTTCTACATGATGCCAACAAAAACTTAATGCTATGGGTTCAGGCCGAATTGTAGAACAAAGGTAACATTGCCGTGAACTGCAGGGAGATTGTTGAAAAGTAGCATAACTGTCAGAGCTGTGTGATATACTGTTGTTGTATTAAATATGTTAGTCCTGGAATTTATTGAACGCCTCTTGTAACTACATTGAGATGATTTGCAATGTAGATTTTTGGCAGTTTGTTGGAAATCGTGTTTCATGACCAATCTACAACTGATGACTGGAAGAAAGAGTGGCTTGCACACATTAACAACCGTCTGAAAAATGTGTGTATGATGCTGGTTATTTTTTATTTGCTTGTTGTCTGGCAGTTTTTGACCACTTTTTCTACCTTATTATTTTACATGTATGTCACAATTGTTAGGTCAGTGAAGATTGCTGAACAAGTCAGCTTTTTTGTTTCAGTGAGCCGAATAGGCGACCATTTTTTAGTCAAATGTTGAGGCAGTAGGCCAGTGATTTTCAACGGGGATTCCATGGAACCCAAGGGTTTTGCTAGCATCTGTCAAGGGTTCCGTGGTTGGTCGGTGAAAAAGACCAAAAATAACCTAGCGTGCGAAATTACATCAGACCATGTTATTTAAGCAATAAGCACCAGGCCTACTTAATTCAAAATTGGCGCTTTTATCCGATTACTTTTGCATACGGTGCTGAATACTTTTTTGTTAAGAGTCTTAAAATATTTCCATTAAACAATGAACACTAACATATCAGTGTTAGTGTTAACAAATTGTTTTTTATGTAAGCTTATTAAAAAATTCAATTTCTGAAAGGTTTTTCTTAAAAGATATAAAAAGCTTCACGCAGCAGCGTAGCTACTAGCTGTGGGGTCCAGACCCCCTGAGCTATCCGAGGACGTCCATGTAAAACGTGTAAGATCCAATAATAATTTTTTGCGTGTTGGTGGAAGGAGGCTAAACGGCCGTTGGTGACGCCTCGCAGGTTATTTTTGGCCGAATAAGCCCTACAATAACGTACTGCTGTCGACTGGTAAAATAAAATTGCTAAATAATATTGTCTATCACAGGCTGAACGGTAGTTCAAGCCATGTGTTAATGGCGACTTCTCTTTCTTATGAGAAAGCCAAAAATTCGAACCCCACAGAATCGTAACCACTGATCTGATTGAGATAAAATTTGGTACGGTTGATTACATCGGCTAGTTGACCCCTCATGCAAAATTTCATTTAAATCTGCTCAAGGGGGGCTTCTCAACAAATAGGTGAAATATACGCAAAAATTTTTTTAGCTGTACATGTACCTTTTTTAGAAACTCACCTACAGGTCAAACCCTTCAGCGGATTTTTGCATGCGATGGCTCAAACGACGCGGTCTCATGCTAGGATGTGCATTTTGGGAATTAAAATATTTGAAATTAATATTTAACGTATTTATTCCAAAAATTCTGAAAAAAATTACCTTGGAGACTATGGGGAAAATTAAACAGTTATTAAAACAGTCATAACTTTGGCTGTGTATAAGATAGAGTCGTAATTTTTGGTTCTAGGGTATGGTTTTCAGGGATGGCCAATCTAACGGTGTCATTTAATTTTACCCCGGACCCTCCCTGGTTGCCATGGCAACGGAATTTGGGACAAAATGGGCTATAACTTGGCTTGTGTAAGAGATATCTGTGAGATTTTTGCGTCTATAGGGGGGTTTTCAGGGATGGGTTATCAAATGCTGCAAATCTCATTTTCCCACGATCGACCCCTGTTGCCAAGGCAACGAAATTTGGGACAAAATTGGCTATAACTCGCCTTGTTTAAGAGATATCTGCGAGATTTTTGTGTTTATATGGGGGTTTTCAGGGATGGGCCAGCGAATGCTGCCAATCAAATTTTACCCCGACAGACTCTCATTGCAATGGAAACGAAATTTGGGATAAAATGGGCTATAACTCGACATATGTAGGAGATATCTCCGAGATTCTTGCATCTAACAAGAGGTTTTGAGGGTGGAGCAAGTAAATAATTTTAATTAGTTTACCATGGTTGACTCTCGTTGCCTTGGCAACGAAATTTGTAGAATTTCTGCCAGAAATTGGCTAGAACTTGGTTAACTATGAGATGAGCTCAGACTTTGGTTTGACTTGACTTTGACGTTTCTGTCACATGGATGGATCAGTCAAAACGGTGCAAGCTAGGATCACCAACTCTTCACCGTTGGCTGCCTGGAAGACCTACTTTCAGGATTTGTTTCCATAAATTTGAAAGGGGTCACACTGAGTGAGGGCACTAAATGAGAGGTGGGTAGGAAAAATTTGCGATTTTTAGCCAATAAGTCGCTGTATCTCGGAAATGTTGTCAGATAGGGTGTAGGTTACTATTAGTCACTAATAGGAAGTCGTACATGGGCTTTTGATTGGCACCGAGAGCAATGACCTTGGATGACCTTGAACACTAAAATATAGGTTTTTAAATGGATTCTTTGGTGATTTTGGACTGTGAGACACATTTCATGAGCGAATTGCACTGAAATCAATAGAGATAGACATGGACAAGCTGCATATGAAATTTTCAACATTGAACGTAGATTTTGATGGTACAAGTTTTAATTTTTGTAGATTCAAGGAAACCTGCACACGAGGGCATCAAAATGTGGTACCCCCCAGTAGAAGTCGTTATTTTACCGCTGTTGGCCAGTGTTTCATGAAAATGGTTGCAGATGGGCATGGGCATGCTGCCTGTCACAACAGGCATTAGTGATGAGCTTTTTAGTCGTATCAACATCGATGACTTTGAAAGACCCTGAACTCCCAAAATAGGGGTTTTATTGACTTTTGCAATCTTCAACTGTGGCGCACACTTCAAGAGTGAATTGCAACGAAATGGCTGGAGGAAGACTAAGACAGTTTGCAAACAGGAACTGCTATAGGCTTTCACACGTCTCATGAGCATTAGCTCAAATTTCATGTTCTGTATATTATTAATAACATAAAACATACGTAGATAAGTTGTGATTTTTCAGAGTGCACTTACACACACTGTTAGGTGGGCATCCTCCTGTTGCAAATTGCTCATACTGGTAGTTTATTTGTGCCCATAATTTTAAAGTTAGGTTGACAGTAGAAAAGTTATTGCAATAATAAAGAGTGAAGTTTCATTGGACCACAGCATAGATGTTTGATGTAGCAGTGGATGTGATGGGAGGTTCTCATCAGCCAGAAGACAAGATAATGTCACTGTCGTCTGGATGCAGCAATTTTTAAAAAAATTATTTTCTTTGTCCAGAGTGTTGCATTAGCTTTGTTTTGAAAGCCTATCTGTCAGTTAGTTGTGATATGAAACAACCAGCGACAGTAGAACTGGTCGTGTAACAGATCGCCGTATAGCACGGATCTGGCGGAGAGCTGCAAAACAGCTTGACGCAGTTTTGGTGACATGTGTTGTCATGGTGACATCCGAGTC
>Ga0209367_1011556_pt1 | contig 11686 bp, 5 predicted proteins | sample WorMetLIZISLAND2_FD_187412 | JGI IMG/M metagenome (GOLD analysis project Ga0209367, IMG submission 187412) | Marine gutless worms symbiont microbial communities from Max Planck institute for Marine Microbiology, Germany - Olavius geniculatus... ... | reverse complement strand
GGGGATGTCTGAGGGTCGCTGACACCACTCCCAGCGGTGGGGATAGAGGTCAGGGTGCACTGGACAGCGACATCACGCGTGCCGTTTACTCCAATCGTCGTCGACGTCGTAGTCGTCAAGTTGATGACGCTGTTTTCGACTTTTCCAGCAGCCTCGGCGGCGGTTATCTGTTCGTTCGCTACGGCGCCGTCCTCGTTGACGTACGATAGGAATTCGTAGCGGAAACGTTTTCGCGGCGCCTGCACGAAGGATTTGTAGTCTCTACCATCAACCGTGATGGCGTCTTTGCGTTGCTGCGCTGCGTTTGGGCTTTCGTCGACCGTGATATCCGGCGGCGACTGGTCGATCGAACATTTTTTCACTTTCGGTTTTGAAGACGCAGTCCCGTTTTCGACCGGAAGTAGCTCGCCGCCGATTCCAGTGTTCGTTGTCGTAATCTGCTTTTCGGCAGCACCACCACCGCATCCGGTCGAGCTGACAGCGTACGAGCACAGTTCCAGTTTTCGTTTCCTCGGCGGCGGTCGCGTCATTTCGCGGTTACTTGCTACTTTTGGTGTGCCGTGTTGGTGGTAAGAACCGGAAGTAGTTTTTGGCCGGTTGTGTTGTTGACTGCTGGGAACGACGACGACTTCCGGTTTAATGTCGATCGACGGCGATGCTGTGGACAGCGGTTCCGGTTTCAGCGTCGGTGGACTGTCGCTCCTTCCCGGTGGGTCACGTGTTTCCGGTGCGACGGATTGTTTGACATCTGGTGCGTGAGCCGCCATGTTGGCTGATGACGTCACCATGGCTGATGACGTCACCATGGCTGGTGACGTCATCCAGTCCGTGGGCTTCATCAGGAGGTGACGTAGCGCCGGCAAAACGTGTGACGCAGGCCTGTAACAGTAACGACCCCGAACAACACATAAGTTTGCAGCGCAAACATATTTTAGATCATCAGTTTTCACTGAATATATGGCGTGATGTTGTTGCTAGCAGTTCAAAGTTTACTTTGCGAAATTTACAGAAACAAAAACACAGTACCCGTAAAAAGGTGCGAGCGAGAATCGAACCCCTGCAGTTTCAGACTCTTACTCACTCACCGCATCACCGAAGCTTCTCATTCAGCCATTCTGCGGTAAAAATATCAATTTAACTCGTGAGTTAAATAAATATACAAGGCTATAAGCTATGCAGATATTACATGTTATGTTTGCAGTATTGCTACCTGTTCACAAAATTCTTTTCTGACTGTGGCCAGTGGCGTAGACAAGGGGGAGCAGGAGGCATTTTTCCCTTAATTCTTTAAACAAGACATAAACACACGTTTACACTGCACTCAATTTGGTCTGTTTATTCTCGAAAAAATAATTAAAGTTGTTGGCACTAGATCTCACATTTTAAAGTTTTAATGTACCAAATTTTGGCGCTTGGGAGCTTACAACGCTTATCAGACTTTCTAGCTAGATTTTAGAAGTCTTACTTCTAAGAAAATAAAGGGAAAAAATAAAAAAAGGGAAAGGAAGAAGAGGGGTGAACGGAAAGGAGAGAAAGAAAAGAGGGAAAAGAGCGGAAAAAGAAAATAAAAAGATAAAAAGGGGAAGAAAGGGAAAGACGAAAAGGAAAGGTAAGAGAAAAAGAGAGAAAGAAAAGAAACGGAAAAGAGAAGGGAAAAAGAGGGGAGGCCCCCAATTCACATTTGTTGTTACGCCACTGGCCTTGGCCTTGAAATAAGCAGGTATTGGTTTTGGCCTTGAGTGTTCTGGTCTTGTTAACATCACTACCTGATACTAGCCTGTAGTACGACGAAACGACGGCTGCAGTGACCGTGGATTCGTCGCCTCGAGTCCTGTCTACTGCCGTTGTCTGGACTTCGGAGCTCTCAGACCCTCGAGCACGATGAAATCCGGACAGTGAACGAGTGAGTAGCTTCTTAAAGATACATCAGCACAATATAGGGCATTAATAAAGTGCCATAAGCAGCTGTTAACAGCAGATACCATACGCGTTAATTAAAGGTGCGTAGAGAGCGACAATTAAATGTTTTATTATGCCCACGATGTTTTTATGTAAGCTAATTGTACACGTAGTCTAGCCATTATGGTTGTAAGAACAATACTAAAAATTTTGGGGCAAGGCCCAACGTGAGTCGGCCCGGTGCCGTACGTATGTTTGGGAGGTAAAATTTGGGGGGGTTGAAATTCCCCCAGTAGCAAAGTCACGTGGCCCGAACTCCAATGCATTAGCATACGCAGAACGCGCATTGTCGACTTAGAGTTGGTCAACATCCGTGCCTGTTACATTTTAGTTAGTGCACTAAACTTTACCAAATTTTCTTTGTTCAATCCCGTACAAATCGTCCTCGATCAACTTTGTTTCCATGTTTTGATATCTCGATCGGTTCTTAAGATATTTGCGGTCAAAGTCGAAAGTTGTCCGAAATCAAGCCGAATTTTCGACTTTTGGCCCTCCCAAATTTCTGGGGTGCGGGACCCCAAAAAATTTGTACATAAGTGATTATGCCCACCTTATGTTCCGTTATGTGGCAAAGTTTCATAGAGGTACTCCCTTTACCCCGAAAGACACAAGCACGGATATGTCAAATTTTAAGCCAATTTTAGACCCTCTTTTAAAAAAATTGTAAAGGGGACCACCCGTCCCCGATAGAGGGTGCGCTAGCAAAACTTGGTCGTTCTCTAGCGCGTGTAAAAGATTGGGGACGCAGCACCCCTTAGGGTCCAAAATATGGTATTCCGAAAAAGCCGATTTGGGTGGGTATGATTTCACCCTTAGGTCTCTGAAATTGGTGAACCAAATTTTACCGCTTTTTTTCATCTAACGCGGGAGGAATCGCGGTCGATAAAGTATTTGACCGATTTCGAATATCTTCATCCACTCTGGAGATATTCGCCGCCGAACTTTGAAGTCGTCCGAAATCGGGCCAAATTTTGCATGTTTTTGGCCCCTAAAATTTTTTTTTGCGGAGGGCTTTCCGAAATTTTGGACCGGCATTATAAAATTCTGCTTAGTACTGATCGCCGTGCAAAATTTCACGCCGATCGGCTGACGCATCTTAAAGATTTCGCGTTGGACTAAAAAACATATCGAGTAAAACATAAGTTCGCTCCGAAAGCTATCGTTTCCGGGCGGACTAACAAGTGTATTGGTCAGTTCAGTTCAGCTATGTCGCTCTAAACGCGCCTTTAAAGATGACGAAATGTGCGTAAAATCAAGGCTATTAAGCTACGATAAAATAAACATTATATGCCACGGTAAAATTTTGCGTTTTTGATAAAGGCAATAATAATTTCAAGAGTTGACACGTTTTCAAAAAGTTTATTCAGCGTATCGATTCTGAAGTATGTATCTTCAAGGTACTGTGCTTAAAGGCGCGTACAGAGCGACGTAACTGAACGAAACTGAATACTGAACTGACCAATAAGCGAGCTCTGTTCAGTTACGTCGCTATGTAAGCACCTTAAGTTAGAGCAGTCCATCAAAATATGCTTAGCGGACTGGCAAACAGCACATACTGGTTGGTTTTTGGCCGACCATTGGGTCGAACGTTGGGCATATGTTGTCTCTCTGTCTGTCGTAGTGTTTGTCTGTAAAGCGTGTATTCTGGCTAAACGGTACATCGTAACGGTTCGGCAATGGTACCGTTGGATAGGGCGATGACGAGTTTCCATAGGCTGTTGATAGTAACATGTTTCTATCTGCAGCAGTTTGGCCGCAATTTTGAATGCAAAGTTGGTGCCTGCTGCCATTATTGACGTGCGCCGAATTACCGTATGGTATCCTAGCGTTAATTGTAACGTTTGATATAGCAGCGTCACCATATCGTGTACGAGACTGCAGTCATTCTAGAAAATCGCTTTCTTTCCGTGGTCGGAAGTCGGACGCTGGCTTTCCGATATAGGCGACGGACGGCGCACCCTAGCGACAGTATGACTTCTTGTTTCGTTGGAAAAGATAAGAATCTGTGGTACGATATGTTCAATTCAATCGGTAAAAATTGACACAGATACCTGCTGCTGCTGCTGATGATGATGATGATGACGATGATGCCCTGAAGAAGATACGGAACATGGACGAAGTGACGTCACTGCTGTGGCTGCAATGGGTGACTTGGAAACATGCCTTGAGCAGAGATCCACCAAACGAAGACTATGCAAACCACGGTCTACGACAAACGCAATATAGCTCATTGTCGCTACTGCAGCTGAAACAAAATTTTGAAAAAAACGCCAGTACAGAATTTATAACACTCAGTCCGTTGTTCAGTGTAAATATAATTACAAGCTGTTACGTATTCAGCAATGTCCTGGCCATTATACTTTCAGATAGACCTCTTAAAATTAGGACTGACGGCGGCCATGCTCGGGTCCGCGAACTTGGGTTCATCGGCATTTTTAGTTTTTTATTATAATTTTGCCAAACGTAGACCGGCCGCTACAAAATTTTGTACACATAGTGCCACAGACAACATGAATAAATGCTGCAAATTTGGTTACTCTATGATTTCTATTTTTTTCGTGTGTGCATATATTGTGGACAAATGGTATGTCGGCGTATTTTCGTGTGCAAAATTAATCTGAATCAATTCGGCCAATCAGTTCGGCCGAGAAATTGTACAGCATGCTGTGCGACAAATCAGCGATGAACGACATGTCGATATAGTGGAGTTTGACGCGGTGCATGATGGTTTGAAACTTTGATCTCGAGTAAACAGGGCAGCTAGACTGCATGCATAGTGACTCATGAAGATGGAACTGGCGGCACGTATCAATGCTCTTCGTATTGTTGCTAAAATAGGTGGCAAAAACACGAGCTGAGCACGCCGCGAGTATGGTGCACAGATCGACAGTGTAATTGGGTCGACTGGACAAAAACATTGTAGCCATCTACTCGTGATTACGACCTTTGTCGCATCGCAGAATCGCAAATCAACTCGATAGTATGCTTTACTTAGCAACCATTAATCACTTCGTACTCCGCACAGGCCCTCAGAACAGTGACATGAAACACGGTCAATTATGCCGAAAGCGAATCTTTAGTCCCAGTATTCTGCCTTCTGGAGTTCAGGTGGTTCGGTGGTGTAAGGGTAGGGTGTCTGACTTACGATCGTGTGGTCGTGGGTTCGACTCCCGGTCGGGTCGCTATCAAGCGGTTACTACTTGGATGAGTGACTGTATACGTAAACCATCCAAGTATACAATCAGCACCAAGATCAACTCAGCCTTTTACCCCTCCTGCGTAGGTAAGTCGAGTGTTCTGCTGCGAATAAGACAGGCGTGTTTACCTGTATCGAGTGGCAAGTAACACAGTGAGATCCGATATGGCAGATGACGCTCCGTAGCTCTGTGATGAGTTTTTTTATTAAGATCTACTATACACCACAAACGCACCACATTTTACTTTAAGTCGTTAGATCTTTTGCCAACATCTTGAGCTAAATAGCTAATAATTTATTTGTTTAGTATCGACATCAGAGAAACTTGTTTTCAACGTATCAAAAATACCCTTCCCAAGGTTTATTAGGGCTTACATTTTTCAGTTTGCTCAGTATGTCATGTTCTATACTGTCGTATTTCGTTTGAGTCGCTGTTAGTTTATATAAACTAAAAAAATATGCCGGTTCAATGCCGACAAATTATACGGCGTCCTTGTAAAGCCTTGACGTTTGAGCTAAAATCGGCAGACCGGTTACTCATTTTGTTTTTCTGTGCTCTTTGCTACCGAGTTAAGAGCCAGTACGAGACTGACAGACGGACGAACGGACGGGCATGACCCGTAACGCGGCCTATCAAAACCTGCGCATGCTGAATAAATCCATGTATTTAGTAGTGATCGCTGACCGGACGGTGACAGAATTGTCGATATGTCCATTGGGCGACCGGAAGAAGCGGAAGCGGAAGTGACGTCACACCGAAAATGCGCCATCTGCCCACTGTCGTCGTCGTCGTCATCGTCGTCGCTGTTTTGTTTCTACGCCAGCAAATAATCACCACCGACACGTATAAAAACAGCCGAATGGCTAGCAACGTCGTGACGCAAAACATGCACGCACGAATGCACGGGCAAAGTGCAAAGTGCGAAAGGTTGATTGAAGGCCAGTTGCTTTTGTTTCAGGGTATATACCCCACGTGCCGGCTAAGTTTAGCTGCCAAACCAAACTGTTTCCTGTAATTTAGTGACATCGAATTGATTCACTTCCAAACAATTTTCTCAGTATTGGCCCATTGGAATTGAGTTGAAGTCCACACATAGTTAGCCGTAGGCCTACTGAAAAGTGATCAAGTTTCTTGCAGTAGAAAGGGCGGCACAGTGCCAGGAAGTCAATTAAGCAAGCATAATTATAATCCAGCTATGTTAACAGCTTGTGGTCCCAACTGTGCATCTGTCCGCTCCAAGAGCAGCATGAGACAGACTACAGAATACACTGTGAGGCATAAAAACACACCAAATTTTTTACTATAACTTGAAGAAGGGTTATCCAATTTTAATAATTTTTGATACACATATTTCTGACACAACTGGCCATCAAATGGCTTTTAGTTTCGCACCTCACTTAACGTCTGCTTCTGCACTACCTGGGAAAAACAAAACAGACAAAATGTGCATTAAAATCAACGAAAAACTTTATAAAATTTTATCTTTCCGGATATGTGGTTACCAACAGCCAATGAATTACAATGTATGACTGTTATGCAACAGCACGTGTATTAAATAAGCCTAACATTCAGGAATATTGATGAATTCAAGAAGCGACTGGTGAAGTCTGGAGCAGAACGTTATCGCTATCAACGAATGGAGAAAGTGTTTTTCCAGCCAAGCTCATGTTCGTGGGCCAACATTTCAAACATTTTTGTAGGCAGTTATAAATAAAAAATTAAACAAAATATTAAATAAAGCAATGAAAATATGAAAAATGTGTGTTTTATGTGTTGTTTTGATTAACCAATAATACTAAAGTGGTCAAAAATGCAATATTTTGTTTGTATTTCCCCAGGTAGTGCAGAAACAGAATGAGCAAGGTAAGAAACTAAACAGCCATTTGATGGATAGTTGTATCAGGAATATTCTTACCAAAACTTGTTGCAATTTGATCACTTTTATTCAAGTTATATTTTAAAAAATTTGTGTGTTTTTATGCCACACGGTGTAGTATGCTGGTTATAGACTAGCTTACAATAAACTGGTTCAAAAACTAGTAACGGTAGACGTCGGCTGACACGATTTCATTCAAGTTTATTGTATCGCAGCAATTTGCACTTCAGAAGAACATTACCAAATGTGAACAAGTTATCTGAGCACAGCTCTCGTGACGCGCGAATCCTCTCACCCAGCCGGGCAAAATATTTTTTACAGAAAACTCGAGGCTCCTCGCTATAATACGTTAAAAAAAATCTATATCTTATCTGGGCTTAGATCGGTACCGAGTTGTGGCGGACAGACACCAAGACAGAATTAGTACAGTTAGTATATATACTACGTGCTGAGCGCGCAGAAAATTCATGACATGGTAGCCTACCGTTTGATCTGCATTGTTGGCCGGTGAGAGGTCGATGACGGGTGTGGGATGTGATTTGCGAAAAGCAGCACGGTGAACAACATCCACGTTGCCATGGTAACTGCTGCTGCAGCTGGTAGAACAACCTCTACTCGCCATCATTATCACTGGACAGCTACTGACGGTCGCCGGGCTGTGAGCCTGTAGGCTTGAGACACCCCCGGCGCCTCCGCCGCCTCCAGACCGAGTGTCCAACAGCAACCTGGCTACCACCGAGTCTCTCAGAGCACCTGCCGGTCCGCGAGCCACACCGCCGCCACCCTGAAAGTAGGTCCAATGTTATGAGATTAACGATAACAAACGGTGCTGATAATTTGCTGGTAAATTTTTCCCAAATTGGCATGAAAAATAGTGGCGACTATAAAGATGTGCGGGAATAATTTTTACTATTTCCATGCTCTCTGATTCCCCTAAAGTTAATTCTATTTCCGCTTTTTATAAGAACATTGTTCCCATTTCCATTTTCGTTTGATAGGCTTACCAATATTTCCTATTCCCTCGCCCATTTGCTTCAAAATGCATTTTATCAAATCATGCACGCAAAGATTGTTCTAAATAGGCTTGCGACAAATTTATACTGTTTAAACGATTTTAGCACTTGCCATTAATTATCTACAGCTTATATGTGCTCATTGGTTTAAAAACAGTCTCATAATTATTTCGAAACGGTAAGTTATCGATAATTTATTTCTAATTTTTCTCGGGTATTAAGTTACGGCGACTTACAACAGTCACGAATTAGTAGCCCACGACTCACAGCTGTACTACCTGGAAGGCTCTGCCCTGGCCTGCACTGGAGCATGCACGTTCAACACGTTTGTCATCGTCGTCGTCGACTAACTGCTGATGCTGCTGTCCCGCGCTGTTACCACTGACAGCAACTTCACCCGCTGTAAAACTCACGTCTGTCAGTGTCGCCATATGCACTGCAGACAGCGCACCGTCCGCTCGCCGCCGACCGGTCTGCAAAATAACCCTACAACGTCTGCAGTTAGTACGGTGCCGCACAAGGGCCAGGGGGGTTTGAAATAGGTAGGGGAATTTGAAACAACTAGGGGGGGGTTCAAAACACAGTAGGGTGGTTGAAGTTAGGCCTAAAAATTCTGCGCTTTTGGTTGTGGCAAGCAAAAGAGTATGAAAAAATGGTGAATTTAAAAAAAATGTACGTAAATTTTACTGGTTTTCTCATCGGCGAATTTAACATCTCCATCATGGGAGATTTTGTTTTCAGGGCCCGAAACAATTACCCGTGACTGTGGGTGGTAGCACTGGTGGGTCCTGTTGGACGAAAGATTGCTACTTGGCTAAGACAAGATGGAAAGACGAGGTAACGAAGCAAATCTTCGTTCTTTTACGGGTCTTTGTTTCCGTGGTTTTCGGACGAAGATCGTTCGCATCCTCACCGCACTAAGTAAGCAAAAAACTAATTAAAAATATTCAGCAGAAATCGACCGAATTTGGTAAATTTGTTACGAAACAAAACAGCGCAAACAAACACATCAATAACATAAATTTTGTAGTAGAAAACCTCATAACTCACGTTAGTACTGTTGCGGCTCATCTATACTTTCTCGTCAACGTTGGCAGAATTACACTTCGAGGCGTGTACGCTCAAACGCGAGACATTATGATTTTCATTACCGGTGGAAAAACAGCGAAACTTTTGCTAAAGGTTACTGTTTTAAGTAAGCAAGACGTTTATGTCATTGAAGAAAGATATAACTTGTTTTGCGCTGCTCGTCAAAAAACAGACCCCTAATTATCTCCAATACGATATAGGCATTTTGACGAAATACTCTGATGCCACTAAGCGAGTCTAATCTAATGCTTTAATAATGCACACAATATCCGCATAACTCACACTGCACGAGACTTCCGTTGAAACTTTTAGTCAAAGACACAAGCATACGCGTAAACTACAAATTGCAAATTGCTCAGAAAGATTTTTGCTTTATGGTGTTTTACGTTCGATTTTTTACATCACGTTTCTACTAAACGCTTAAATTAAAGATAAAAAATGCTGACTTTCTGTACCAGCCTAGGGCCTATATTGTTAGTTTAGAACGGTTTCACGAAAAATCAAGTTAGAAAACAATTCATCAATAGATAGTAAAAAAAGATTAAAAGATGCATTCGAAAGAAAAAGTTTTACTTAACTAATAACCACGGCTTTCTAAAGGCGCTTAAACGTGTGCGACCAAAACACAAACCAAAATTGTATAAATGTAACATAACAAGTTTAAACAGATGTAAAAGTCAACTATTATGTTTTTATGCAGTACGTCCGAACCGCTGGGAAGAAAGCGTCTCCGCACATTTATGGAACACGCACAGCAACAGCTTTCAATATTCTCAAAAAGTTATATGCCATAAATGTACACGATTTGCCATCAAGATTAAGATTTCCTGAAAATTGACGTAGTCTACTGCATCTACTGCGATACAACGAAATCAGCCTATTGCTTTAGGCCTATCTTGAACTACTTAATTGTACTACATAGGCTATTACGCGAACCCGAAAATACTCACTCACCAGATGGCGCGGTGGCGGTGGAGGTTGAGGTCTCGGGGCGCTGCAGCAGCGTTCACTATCAGTCTATCATCATCACCGCTTGTAGTCGTCGTCACTGTCGTCGTCGTCGTCGGTGGCTGGTGTTTGCAAACAACCGTTTGATCGTCCGTATATACCGTAGCGTCTATGGGCACTCGGCGAGGGTATCTTGTACCGTAATGTGGGTTTCCTTTGACCTTTACAATGTCTCAAAATGTCGGTTATCAACGGTGATGATTTACGGTTGTGCGACGATGAAATGTCAAACTTACGATCGCGAGGTCGTAAATTCGACTCGCGGTCGGATCGCTTGGTTATCAAGTGGTTAGTAACTGAATGGGTGACTGACTGTTTGCGGACAGGTGAACCATCTCGGTATATAACCAACACCAAGGTCAACTCAGCCTTTTGTCCTTCCGGGGTAGATATCGAGTACCGGCCGGTGTGGCTGAGGTTAAGGCGTGAAAAGTTCACTTGCGTCCGGTGGCGGATAACACTGTGCGAGCCCATATGGCAGATGACGCTCCGTTGCTCTGCGATGGGTTTCTCATAAAAACTATACGCCACCTTTAACCTTTACCCAATGAGCATCAGGCATGAGCGGTACGAAACGCACACTAGATGACATTCTAGAGAGCTGTGAAACTTACCATTCGAAACACTACCTGGCGGGGCACTTGCTTGTCGCGCGGCCGAGCAACCCATGCCCCCGACGCTAACTCAGGTTGCGCCATTAATCAAATTGTAAAATACCGCCGCCGATCCACGTTTTTGACAGATCAGACGAAATTTTGTATCCGAAACATCAAATACTAAGAAAAATAGATAAATAAATTCATCTAGTGCAGAGGCATAAAACGTTTCGAGGTTAGTATAGGAGCAAACAAAAGTCGTGTGACCAGGAAAGAAAACGCGTAATCAGTATTTTTTTGCCAGCGAGAAGATCTGCCATCTCAGCTCTAAAATATACATAATTTCGTCGTTTATGACGATAGTTCGAGTTGTTTTAATTTTCAGATAATTCACAGCGACACTGAGAACAAGAATAATCTACGAGACTCGGACATTCTGTTGTTTGACATTAAACTGTTTTCAGGTTAAAATCACCAAATTATAAACTGCTACTGTTGTCGTAATTTTAGACATTTTTATCCTGAACTATTTTTTACAGCGTAGTATAAGGTCTGTGATTAATCGTGTTTGTTTTATAAGTCATTTTATTATATAAATGAGTAAGTAAGTAGGTGCAATGTAACTGAGCAAAAATCCACAATGTGCTGCAGTTTCTACTCTCAATCTAACAAAAACGTTTGTTGTCGTTTAAACTCTGCAAAAGTTTTCAAAACTGGTACGCTTTCTTTGTAATTTTGCACACATAAATTGACGATGATGATGATTTTGATTTCCGCGGACGGGCAAGTGGCTTAGTGATGTATTTTGGATAGCGAACATCTCCAGATGTTGTGTTGCGGCGGCCAGAGTTTGACGAACGCACTTTGCTCCGTCCCAGTAGCTCTTCAAGTTGACCTTCGTACTCTTGAGCGCATGACGATCAGCAGCTTTCATCCATCGTCACTACA